>ENA-ORXF01000060-ORXF01000060.1-marine-metagenome-genome-assembly--contig:-NODE-60-length-80111-cov-5.596946_pt1 | contig 80111 bp, 73 predicted proteins | sample MGYA00237864_ERZ511476 | MGnify/ENA primary metagenome ERZ511476 (study PRJEB26306, sample SAMN06343908) | marine metagenome | isolation source: coastal waters | place: Atlantic Ocean: West Antarctic...
ATTCATGGGCCGCATTGTACTGATATTTTCCAGTGGGCCTACTTTATTTAGTGAAAATCTAGGGCTTATTGAGTGAAAACTCGTCGCTTAATTACTCAAAAATCGGTGAATCTGGCGGCGCTGTTTTTTGTTCGGTTTGCCGTCGCTGATCGATGAGCCATTGGCGGCTTTGCGCAGGGCGCTATCTTTCTCTCTCAGGGCGATGCTCTCAGCAGTTTCAGCGTAGAGTAAAAGTGCTTCTGGTGCGCCACGGCGCTGCTCTGATAGGCCTATAACCTCGACGGTTTTACTGTCAAAGCCCTGACGAATGGTCAATATGGTGCCCAGTTCCAGCTGTCGGCTGGCTTTGGATTTGTTGCCATCTATATGAACCTTGCCGCCTTCGATAGCGGACTTGGCCAGAGAGCGTGTTTTAAAAAACCGTGCGGCCCAAAGCCACTTGTCGATGCGCACCTTGTCCATAGCTTAAGCCAACCCGTCGCTGGTCATAAGATGAGCAAATGAATCGAGCATTGTGAAATTGGACGGCTGACGTCGAGCGGTCTGACTGTCGGGTTGTTCTATGGAGAGCAGATGGGCAATACCAAACTTCTCCGCAGAGCGCAGCACCGGTTCCGAGTCGTCGATAAATAGAGTGCGTTTAGGATCGAAGCGTATATTCTCCTGCAGTTGCTGCCAGAAGCGCTGGTCTTCTTTTGGCTGGCCATAGTCATGAGAGGAGATAACCGAGTCAAGATGAGCGTCAATGCCGGTTAGGGAGAACTTCAGGTCAACGCTGTCGCGATGAGCATTGGTAACCAGTACGCGCTGTTTATTGTGGGTTCCCAGGGCTTCGAGAAATGAGCGCGCATGGGGGCGATAGCCGATAAGGTGATCAATTTCCTGTTTCAGGGCGAGAATGTCCAGATCAAATTCCTCAGACCAGAAATCAGTGCAATACCAGTTTAGGGTTCCCTGAAAGTCACTCATGCGTCTGGCGAGCTTCTCGGCGACCTGCTCTAGAGACATATTATGCTGTTCGGCATAGCGTTTGGGCAGATGCTGCATCCAGAAAAAAGTATCGAAGTGCAGGTCTAGCAGCGTGCCATCCATATCCAATAGTACAGTGTCGATGTCGCGCCAATTTAGCGTCATTATTATTAATCCAGCGATTGCATAGGGTTATTGGGGCTAGAACAGATCATCTGGCAGGCTGTTAACAGCGCCGCCGGGCAATGCTTCACCACCGATCAATTCAGGCACATTTTCAGTTCTAAAAAATTCAAAAATACCACTTTGGTTTGGCGATACACGCTTGCCTGTTTTGGCGTCTATTTTCACCATAACGATTCCGTCGGGCTGCGGCCGCTCTATATTGGGCTTGCCATCAAGTGCCTGGCGGGAAAAGTCGATCCAGATGGGTAGCGCGGCTGAGCCACCGTATTCATTGCGGCCGATCTTGGAATTATCGTCAAAGCCCACCCAAGTGGTTACAGTCAGATGTGGTGAGTAGCCAGAAAACCATGCATCTCTAGGCCCGTTGGTAGTGCCTGTCTTGCCCGCTAGATCGGTGCGCTTGAGGACCTTTGCTTTGACCCCCGTGCCTCTTAAAATAACATCTTTTAACATCGAGTCGATCAGAAAGGCGGTTTGTTTAGTGACCACTCTATCAGCTCTGGGCTTGGCTGCGTCGTCTGTTGGTCGCTGCTGCAGTGCGCGCTTAATCACTTCTAAGCTCTTGCGCTCTTCCTCGGCTATAGATTCATCGGCGAGACTGTTGAGCAATTCTTCGAGTTGCAGATCCACTTGATTCACTGCAGCGGAGTAGGCTTTTGCATCAGTTTCAGATTGATCCGCGGCAAGTGCTATAGGGGTGCTTTCGCGATCATCTGTATCGGTTTCACAGCTATTGCACAGTGTTTTTGGTGTCGCTTGATAGATAATGTTGCCGTCGCGGTCGATCACTGTATCCAGCACATAGGGCGCAACACTGTAACCGCCGTTGGCGAGAATATTGTAGGCGCTGGCTACCTTGAGTGGTGTTAAGGCATGGCTTCCCAGCGCTAGGGACAGATCTATAGGCATATCGCCTGTATCAAAGCCGAACGCCTGGAGTCCTTCCAAAGTGCGATCAATGCCCATGCGTCGCAGCAGTCTGATTGACACCATATTGCGTGAGCGATAGAGCGCCTCGCGCAGGCGGGTCGGGCCGTAGAACTTGCCGCCGTCATTTTCTGGTCGCCACATATCCTCTAAGTTCTTGTCGTTAAACACTACCGGCGCATCATTAATAATCGAAGCCGGTGTAAAACCGCTGTTAAGTGCAGCGGCATAGATAAAGGGTTTGAAGTTTGAGCCGGGCTGACGCAGAGCTTGGGTGACTCGGTTAAAACGGCTGTGGCGGAAATCAAAGCCACCGACCAAGGTGCGGATAGCGCCGTCCTGAGGATTGAGCGCTACCAGCGCGGCCTGCACTTCGGGCATCTGTGCCAGAGTGGGAGAGCCGTTGTCACGGCGAATTATACGAATCAAATCACCGCGGCTAAATAGATCAAAGGCGCTTGTAATAGGTGCGCTGCGGGCATTGACCGTCTTATAAAGGCGTAGATCTTTAAGTCCATCAAGCCAATTTAATTCTTCAATATCGCCGTTGCGGTTGAGTACCCAGAGACGGTCATCGGCCACATCACTGACAATAGCCGGCTCCAGTGCGCCAAAGGTTGCCGTCTTGCTGAGCCGTTCAGACCACTCTTCTTCCGCGACTGCAGTCTCTTCCGGACCGCGATAGCCGTGCCGTTGGTCATAGGCGAGAATGCCTACTTGCAGGGCGTCAAAGCCCTGCTTTTGCATGGTCGAATCTATAGTGGTGATCGCAGAATAGCCTTCGGTATAGGCCTTGAGGCCAAATTTATCGACGACTTGCTGGCGCACCATTTCAGCAATATAAGCGGCACTGAGTTCGGATATAGAGCCGTGGTAAGAGGCTTGATCCGGTTCTGCTAACGCGATTTGGTACTGTTCCTCGGTGATATTGTCCAGCAATAGCATGCGCTTGAGTATCCAGTTGCGGCGAATCAGTGCGCGCTCGGGATTGGCGATCGGGTTGTAGGATGAGGGTGCTTTAGGTAAGCCTGCAATCATCGCGCTTTGCGCTAAGGTCAGCTGGTTGAGTTTTTTACCGTAATAGACATTGGCTGCGGCACCAATGCCATAGGCTCTGTTGCCGAAGTAAATCTTGTTGGTATAGAGAGAAAGTATCTCCTGCTTGGTCAAACCCTCTTCAATTTTAAAGGCGAGCAGTATTTCGTTAAATTTGCGCGTGAATTCCTGGCGATTACTGAGAAAGAAGTTGCGCGCCACCTGCATGGTGATAGTGCTGCCACCGCTGCGTATTCGGCCGGTAGTAATTAATTCACCTGCAGCCCTCAATAGGCCGGTTACAGCTATTCCGCTGTGTTCAAAGAATCCGTCATCCTCGGCGGCGAGAAAGGCATCAATCATTGGCTGGGGTATTTCGTCAAATGATACAGGCGAACGCTTTTTTTCGCCGAACTCAGCAATAACTTTCAAATCTTGTGAATAGATTCGCAGTGGAATTTGTAACTCGATCTCCTTTAGTTCCTCGACTGATGGGAGTTTTGGACTAAGGTAGAGGTACAAGCAAGAGGCGACAACAAGGAACCCGCCTGTTCCAAGGAGGGCTAGCAGCGCTAGGGGTTTAATCAGTTTTCGCATAACTATCGCTTAGCCGTGGGGTCGTTTTTACTTAAAGGTTACTTAAGTGTTAGGTAAGTAATATTTTAACTCTTGTTAAATTGAGGGCACCAATTTCGGGCACCAGCAGAATCAGGGTCTATTATAGAGTGTAGGGAATGTGAAGTGCATCATTTGCAAGGATACCATCGGTTGTTACCGTGAGCCGCCACTGATAACTGTGGACAAGAGTAGCCTAAATAAAGGACTTATATAAGAAAATGGAATTTTTCGATTTTTTCACCAAGCCTTCAAAGCCCATGCTGGGAATGGATATCTCCTCGTCAGCCGTAAAGCTGATTGAGCTGAGTAAGACCGGAGACAGCTTTAAAGTTGAGGCCTACCGAGTTCTTCCCCTGCCGCCAAATACCATAGTCGATAAAAATATCGCCGACCTCGACGCTCTGTCAGAGACTATTGCCGCAGTGGTAAAACGCTCGGGTAGCAAACTCACCGATATAGTGGCGGCGGTCTCCTCCTCTTCAGTGATCACCAAAGAGATTGAATTGCCTGCAGGTCTCACCGAGTTGCAGATGGAAATGCAAATCGAAGTGGAAGCCGATCAATACATTCCCTACCCAATGGAAGAAGTGGCCTTTGACTTCGATGTCTTGGGTGAAGTGGAAAACAACCCCGATCTCGTCCGAGTACTGTTAGCCGCCTGCCGCCAAGAAAATGTCGAACATCGCCGTCAAGCTTTAGAAATGGCGGGCTTCAACCCAAAAGTCATCGATGTAGAGAGCTTTGCCGTCGAACGCGCCTACAAGCTTATAGAAGGCCAGCTGGACGAGGTCAGTGATCAGGTGGTTGCCATTGCCGATATAGGGGCAAGTGTTTTTAGCTTTACGGTGCTGGTTGACGGTAAAATTATCTACAGCAGAGAACAGCAGTTTGGCGGAAAGCAGCTCACCGAAGAAATTCAACGACGCTATGGACTCTCTTGGGAGGAAGCAGGAGAGGCGAAGCGCAAAGGGGGACTGCCGGAAGACTATGCAACGGAAGTCTTGTCGCCGTTCAAAGAGTCTCTGGTGCAACATATCACCCGCTCGCTGCAATTTTTTTATAGCTCCAGTCACTTTAATTATGTCGATCAGCTGTTCTTGGCCGGGGGTGTCTCGGCACTGGAGGGGCTGGTGGATGAAGTAGAGCAGGTTATAGGTCTGCCTACGGCCGTGGCCAATCCCTTTGCCAATATGCAATTACATAAATCGATCAACCCGACTGCGCTGGCCAATGATGCGCCGGCCATGTTGCTCGCCGTGGGTCTAGCCATGAGGAGTTTTGATTAAATGACTAAGATTAATCTACTTCCCTGGCGGGAAGAAGCCCGCGAGCTAGAGCGAAAAGCCTTTCTCAGCAAGTTGCTCGCCTCAGCTGTTAGCGGCGTTGTACTGGTCTTCTTGTGGGTTTTGTTGGCTCAGAACCAATTGGATAACCAGAATTCCCGTAACAGTTATTTGCAGTCGAATATTGCTGAGATGGATAAAAAAGTTTCTGAAATCAGCCAGTTAAAAAACAAAAAACAGGCAATGCTGTCGAGAATGAAGGTTATTCAGGATCTACAGGGTAATCGTTCTGAGATTGTGAAGATATTTGATGAGCTGGTTCGCGCAGTGCCTAACGGCACCTATTTAGATTCTCTAGAGCTCAATAACGCAACCTTTAAGGTATCTGGTTATTCCGAGTCCAATAAGCGGATTTCCGCTCTTATGAGAAACTTGGATATGTCCCATAAATATGCTAATTCAAATCTCACCAAAGTACAGCACGATCCAAGGATGGGAGAGCAGGGCAGCATTTTTGATTTGCAGGTCGAAATAGAGAGGCCTGCCCCAGCAGTTTCAGAAATACCGCCTCAATAGAGGCACTACCACCTAATTACGACAATAGAATAAATTTATTAGCAGGGATGTTATGTCATTTAAAGAGAGTCTAATTGAACTTAAAGATACCGACTTTGCCGATCTGGATATTCAGCAGATTTGAGTTTGGCCTGCGGCATTAAAAACCATCTTGGTGATATCCATTGTGCTGGTGATTATTTGCTTGGGTTACTTTTTAAAAGTCAAAGATATCAGTCTTTTAACTGAGCGAGCTGTTGCCGAAGAACTCGAGTTACTGCAGCAGTAGCAGAGTAAAGCCTTTCTCGCCGCCAACCTAGATGCTTATCGCCAGCAGATGATTGAGTTGGATGAAACCTTCGGTGCACTGCTCAAACAGCTACCCAAAGATACCGAAGTGCCCGGGCTCTTAGAAGATATTACTGAGGTCGCCAATGGCAGTGGCCTGGCGATGAAATCGATCAACCTGCAGCCGGAAAAAGTTTCAGAATTTTATGTGGAGTTGCCGATCAAAATCGATGTCACGGGGGACTATCATGACTTTGGCTCCTTTGTCAGTGGCGTCGCTTCATTGCCCCGCATAGTGACTCTCCATGATTACACAATCAAGCAATCTGATGGCTCTCGCCTGAATATGCAGATTGATGCTCGGACCTACAGATATAAAGCGGAGGCAGAACAATGAGCAAACATTTTTTAGTCACCGCTCTAATCGCTTTGGTGAGCCTCGCAGGCTGTTCAAGCGACCGCCAGCACAGTGACCTGGATAAGAAAATGAGCGATGCGCGGACTAGACCTCAGGGTGTTATCGAGCCGCTTCCTAAATACCCGGCGGCAGAACGCTTTAATTATTCCGCACTGGCATTGCGCAGCCCTTTTGAGGCACCAGCCATTATCACTGGAGACGAGAAAGTTTCTGGTAAGGCAGTGTCGGCTCCAGACCAATCGAGAACCAAAGAAGCCCTTGAACTGATTAGTTACACATCCCTCTCCATGGTCGGAATTCTGGCCAAAGGTAATCAGATGTGGGCGCTTGTGGACGATGGAGGGGGCAAGGTTCATCGGGTTAAAGGTGGTAATTATATAGGCCGCAATTTTGGCTTAATCACCCTTATAAATCGCCGTGAGATCGAGGTTATGGAAACCGTTCCAGACGGTAAAGGTGGGTGGATTAACCGACCGCGCACAATGGCCATAGAAGAATGAGCAACTTGCTAGGGAAACAAAAAATGATCAGTCGAATCAAACGCAACATCTATTTTTTATTGGCGCTTTTACCGGGGCTTGCTAGTGCAGCAACTCAGGTAACAGATATTGAATTTGCTTCTCTGCAAGGGGATCAGTTTGAGATCAGATTGCAGTTTTCCGAGCAACCACCCGAGGCCAATGCCTATGAAATTGGCAATCCGGCACGCTTGGTTGTGGATTTTCCTGGAGTGGAAAGCAGCTTGCCGCAAAAAAAATATGCCTTGGGTTTCGAAAATGCCAATGAGGCTGTGATTATTTCCGATGGCAGCAGAACCCGACTTATAGTCAATCTAAATCAATCCATACCTTTTGAAATAGACAGTGACAATAACAGCGTCACTGTGCGCGCAGGTGCTGGATCTGGATCTACCATTAGTGGCGCCATATCAAATCAGTCGGCTTCACCTGTGGCAGCTGTTTCTCAAGTGCCAAGTGCCGATGGGTCTAGCTCTTCTCGTAGCGCTACTGCTGACGAATTTAAGCGCAGCACTCTGGCCGTAACCGATGTGGATTTTCGTCGCGGTAACGACGGTTCGGGCAGTATAGTTATTGGTCTCAGTCAGCCCTCAGTCAATGTGGACATTGATCGCAGCAACCATCAAATTCAACTGTCTTTTTACCAGACTGAACTGCCTGATCAATTTGATAGGCGTCTGGATGTCGTGGATTTCGCCACGCCAGTTAAGACCATTGATAGCAAGCAGGAGGGTACTACCACCACCGTGACTATTGATGCCTCGGGCCAATATGACTATCTCGCCTATCAAGCCGATGGCCAGTATGTGGTTAATATCAAGCCACTCACCGATGCTGAAGTGGAAGAACAGGCGAAAAAGTTTGCCTTTAATGGCGAGCGCTTAACCCTTGATTTTCAAGATATTGAGGTGCGCTCAGTACTGCAAATTATCGCTGAATTTACCTCATTGAATCTGGTGGCCAGTGACACAGTGACGGGAAATATTACCCTATGGTTAGACGATGTTCCATGGGATCAGGCTCTGGAGATTATTCTGAAAGCCAAGGGCTTAGATAAACGCCAGGAAGGCAATGTGCTGATGGTTGCGCCGGCAGCTGAAATCGCTGAGCAAGAGCGCCTTCAGGTCGAGGCCAACAAGCAGCTTCAGGAGCTGGCACCACTGGAAACGACTTTCGTGCGGATTAAATATGCTGACGCCGCCGAAATTTTTGAATTGTTTACCGCTAGCCGCACCGATGAGGGGCAGTCTAGCGGCGGAGGTCGCGATGGCAATGCCACTACCACAATTTTGTCAGAGCGCGGCAGTGCCATAGTGGATGAGCGCACCAACACCATTATTCTCACAGACACCGAAGACAAGATTAATGCCTTTAAACGCCTGATCGATGAGATTGATGTGCCGATTAAGCAGGTGTTGATTGAAGCGCGCATTGTCATTGCCAATACTGACTTCAAAAAGGAACTGGGTGTAACCTGGGGCTTGGCGGGCATCGATAAGCTGTCTGGCGGCACAGTTGGCAGTGCCTTTGGCGATCGAACCTTGGGCTTTTCCGGACGCAGATCTGGTTTGGCGCCGGGAGCAGGGGTAGTGGAGACCTTTAAGTATTCTGCTGATGAAATCGAGGCAGATGATGGCGCTGATGGGTTGCCGGGTACGGCTGATGACGGCCCTACCACCTACACTCGAAATTATGACATTGGCTTGGGCGACAGTCTGGCGGTAGATTTGGGTGTTGCTAACCCTACAGGCTCTTTCAGTCTCGGGTACCTAACGGATAATTTTCTGATTGATCTCGAGTTGAGTGCATTGGAGTCCGATGGCTTTGGCGAAATTGTCTCTCAGCCAAAAGTCCTTACAGGCGATAAGCAGCAAGCGGTGATAAAGTCGGGAACTGAGATAGCCTACCAAAAGGCTACCTCGAGCGGCGCAACTAGCATAGAATTCAAAGAAGCGGTGTTGCAGCTAGAGGTTACCCCTCAGATTACACCGGACAACAGAATTATTATGGATCTGTTGGTTTCACAAGACTCAGTAGGAGCATTTACCCCAACAGGTGAGCCGTCAATCGATATCACGCAGATTGAGACTCAGGCATTGGTCGGTAACGGGCAAACACTGGTATTAGGGGGTATTTTCCAGACAGAAGAAGTTAATGGCACGGATAAAGTACCATTTCTGGGCGATTTACCCTTTGTGGGTAAGCTGTTTCGAAATGAACTGCGCAATGTTGAAAAACGTGAAATACTGATCTTTATAACCCCTAAAATAATTGACGATAATTTACTGGATCGATGAAACCACAACATATTTTTCTCGTTGGCCCCATGGGGGCTGGCAAAACAACTATAGGCAGGCACCTGGCAGGATTGCTGGGGCTTTCCTTTATTGATATCGATTCCGAAATTGAGGCCCGTGCTGGCGCCGATATTCAGTGGATCTTTGATATGGAAGGTGAGGCCGGTTTTCGCGAGCGCGAGAGCAAGGTGCTGGTTGATCTGGTGGCCGACAAACAGCCAAAAATCATAGCTACTGGGGGTGGAATAGTCCTCAGCGATGATAATCGTGGAATCCTGCAGGCGAGTGGCCTAGTAGTCTACCTGTCCGCCACCTTCGAGCAATTAGTTGAGCGCACCAAGCGCGACAAAACTCGGCCATTGCTGCAGGTTGACGATCGTGAAGCCGTTATCAAGCAGCTTATCGAAACCCGCAGTCCACTCTATAGCCAGGTTGCCGACCTAGTATTTCCTTCGGGGTCGACACAGCCTCTTAAGCTGGCTAAAAAACTGGCTGAAGCAGTTTCAGCCCTATGATAAACTCCTGAGTCTAATATTTGTCGCCACCCTGTGGCTGCGCCCTTTACTAGCCTCACTCAGAGTGATTCATGACCGCAAAATCGACACAAGTTCAGGTTTCCTTGGGTGATCGTTCCTACCCTATATTTATTGGTTCCGATGAAATTCGCAACGCGGATATAGCCAGCTACGTCAGCGGTAAAAAAGCCCTGATTGTCACCAATGAGACTATTGCCCCCCTCTACCTTGAGCTGCTGGAGCGCCAGTTGATAGATAAGCAGGTCAGCAGGGTTATTCTCGCGGATGGTGAACAATACAAAAATCTCGATACCCTCAATCTTATCTTTGATCGGCTAATTGGTGATCACCATGATAGAAAGACCACCTTGATTGCTCTGGGTGGTGGTGTGGTAGGGGATATGACCGGCTTTGCCGCTGCTTGTTATCAGCGCGGTGTGCCATTTATTCAGATTCCAACCACACTGCTAGCACAGGTTGATTCTTCCGTGGGAGGCAAGACCGCGGTCAATCATGCCATGGGTAAAAATATGATCGGCGCCTTTTATCAGCCTCAGGCGGTAATTATTGATACAGATACGCTGTCTACGCTGCCTGATCGAGAGTTTCAGGCCGGTCTGGCTGAGGTTATAAAGTACGGCTTAATTATTGATGCTGATTTTTTCCAGTGGTTGGAAAACAATATCGACCTATTATTACAGCGTGATAAGCAGGCACTGGCTTACGCCATAGAGCTGTCATGTGTGAGCAAGGCGCGGATTGTTGCCGAAGATGAAACCGAGCAGGGTATCCGAGCTATTTTAAATTTGGGCCACACCTTTGGTCACGCCATTGAAACCTTCCAGAACTACAAACAGTGGATTCACGGTGAAGCGGTTGCTGCGGGGATGGTTATGGCTGCAGAGTTATCGGTGATCAGTGGAGATTTACCTGAAGCGGATTTACAGAGAACTAAAGCACTTTTACAGCGCTGTTCACTGCCGGTGGCTCCTCCTGCAGATATGACTGCGGAAGATTTTACCCAGTTAATGCTCAGGGACAAGAAAGTCCTCGATGGGCAATTGCGTCTGGTGCTGCTAAAGCGCCTCGGTGAAGCCTCTGTTACCGACCAGTTTTCAATTGATCACCTCAATCAGGTATTGACCAGCGCCTGCGCTGCGAGTTGAACGCCTAGGGTCGTAAATTGTTCGACTTTTTCGTCTCAATTAGGCTCCATCCGGCCGTTTAGTGCGTACAGACAATTGTCGAATAGTTTGGCAATGTGTAGAATGCCCCTCACTTTGTCTATTTAGCCTATCTGTGTTTCTCGAGGCTATTATCACTTTGCTCTTCAGTGCTGTTTTATTAGCGCATCCTGGCGCTGGTATAGCGCTGCGCGAAGAGTTTAACTTGGAATTTTACTTAGAGTTTATTTATGGCTCAGAGCTTATGTCGGCTTGACGATTTTAAAGATAATTGCGGTTTTGGTTTAATTGCTCATATTAAGGGCAAGACAAGCCATAAATTGCTGTTGAACGCGATTCAGGCACTCACCTGTATGACCCACCGCGGCGGTGTTGCTGCCGATGGTAAAACCGGTGATGGCTGTGGTCTGTTGATGCAAAAGCCTGACAGCTTTCTGCGCACAGTGTTGCGAGATAGCCTGCAAATAGAGCTTCCTGAGCTCTATGCGGTCGGCGCAGTGATGCTTAACACTGACGAGCAGCAGCGCAACGCAGCGAAAAATATTCTCGAACAAGAGCTTACCGCTCAGGGTCTAAAAATCCTCGCATGGCGTCAAGTACCCACTGATAACAACTGCTTGGGCCCGATTGCGATTAAGTCGCTGCCAGCCTTTGAACAGGTTTTTGTCGGTCCCGGTGATATCACTGATGAGAAGCGCTTTAGCGCCCGTCTATTTATGGGCCGTCGCAAGGCTGAGAAGCAGCTGACAGAAGATAGCAGTTTCCATATTGCCAGCCTTGGCACCAACGTTCTCAGCTACAAAGGGCTGATGATGCCTGTTGATCTGCCGGGATTCTATTTGGATCTGGCGGATGAGCGTCTTGAAACTGCGATCTGTGTGTTCCATCAGCGCTTTTCAACTAACACTATGCCGCAGTGGCCACTTGCCCAACCCTTTAGAATGTTGGCGCACAATGGTGAGATCAATACCATTATGGGCAACCGCAACTGGTCTGTTGCCCGGACACCAAAGTATGAAACTGATTTGCTACCCGACCTAGCTGAAGCTGCGCCGTTGGTTAATCGCACCGGCTCAGATTCATCTAGCCTAGATAACATGCTTGAAATGCTCGTCACTGGTGGCATGGATCTGCACCTTGCCGTGCGCACTCTGGTACCGCCAGCCTGGCAGAATGTTGAAGATCGCAATCCAGATCACCGCGCACTCTACGACTACCTTTCCATGCATCAAGAACCCTGGGATGGCCCTGCAGGTCTGGTTATTACTGACGGCCGCTTTGCTGTTTGTACTCTAGATCGCAATGGTTTGCGCCCCTCGCGCTATGTTATTACCAATGACGACGTGATTACAGTGGCATCAGAGATCGGCGTTTACGACTACCGCAGCGAAGATGTGGTGGCCAAAGGCCGTCTTGGGCCCGGAGATATACTCTCTATTGATACTCAGGAAGGAAAAATCTTCTTCCGTGATGAGATTGAAGATCAGTTGGCTGCTCGCCACCCTTACAAAAAGTGGCTCAAAGAGGGTCGTTACGCTATCCAATCGAGCTTCGATCGGGACAGTATTGAGATCGAAGGCAATCTCAGCCGCGATCAAATCAAATGCTATATGAAGATGTTCCAGGTCTCCTTTGAAGAGCGAGACCAAGTGTTGCGGCCATTGGCCGAAGGCGGTCAAGAGGCCACAGGCTCTATGGGTGACGATATCCCCATGGCTGTGCTGTCGAAGAAGCAGCGCAATCTGTTTGATTATTTTCGCCAGCAGTTTGCCCAGGTAACTAATCCACCGATTGATCCACTGCGCGAAGCCATAGTTATGTCTCTGGGCGTGGAGCTCGGACAAGAAGAGAGCGTCTTCGCTGAAAACCCTTATCTCGGTGCGCGAATTGGCCTTTCTAGCCCGGTGCTGTCACCGCGTAAATACTATGCCCTGAAGCGCAATGAATTTGAGCAGTTCCCAGTAGCCAAATTTGCCCTTAACTACGATGCGACGGAAGAAAATCTACAGCAAGCTATTCAGCGCGTCTGTGCTGAAGTGGCCACAGCGGTTCGTGACGGCGCGGTGATCTGTATCCTTTCGGATCACAAGATCAGCCCTGAAAAACAGCCAATCCATATCTTGCTGGCAGTTGGCGCCGTGCACAATCATCTGATTGAACAGGGCCTGCGCACCGATGCCAATATAGTTGCCAGTACGGGCTATGCCCGGGATTCACACCAGATTGCCGCCCTAATCGGTTGCGGTGCGTCGCTGGTCTATCCTTATCTCAGCTACCATGTGCTCTGCGACCTGATCGGTAGCGGCGAGTTGCTGGTCGATGTGGATACCGCCTTTAAACAGTACCGCAAAGGCATCAATAAAGGCCTGTTAAAAATACTCTCGAAAATGGGTATTTCCACAATCGCCTCCTATCGTGGCGCGCTGTTATTTGAAGCTATTGGTCTCAGCACCGAAGTGATCGATCTCTGTTTCCCCGGTCTTGTCAGTCGTCTTGAAGGCGCTACCTTCGAAGATATTGAAGTGGATCAGACTGTCCTTAAAAAGCTCGCGTGGAAGCTGCGCAAGCCCATCGAACCCGGTGGTCTGCTGAAATATGTTCACGGTCAGGAATACCACGCCTATAACCCAGATGTGGTGCAGACCTTGCACAGCGCCGTACAGAACGGTGATTACAAAGCCTATATTGAATATGCTCGTCTGGTGAATACCCGACCTGTTGCAACGCTCCGTGACTTGCTTAAATTGAGTGATACCTGCACAGCTATAGATATTGAATCAGTTGAGTCTGTGGCGCATATCGTCAAGCGCTTTGACTCTGCTGGCATGTCTCTGGGTGCTCTCTCCCCTGAGGCTCACGAGTCTCTGGCTGAGGCAATGAACACCCTGGGTGGACGCTCCAACTCTGGTGAGGGCGGCGAAGACCCAGCGCGCTATGGCACCATCAAGTCATCGAAAATTAAACAGATCGCTTCCGGCCGCTTTGGTGTTACACCAGCCTATCTATCTAGCGCCGAAGTACTGCAGATTAAAGTCGCTCAGGGCGCTAAGCCCGGTGAAGGGGGGCAGTTGCCCGGCGGCAAGGTCAACGAGCTAATTGCTCGACTGCGTTTCTCTGTACCTGGTGTGACATTGATATCGCCACCGCCACACCATGATATTTACTCCATCGAAGATCTGGCCCAGCTGATTTTTGACCTAAAGCAGGTCAATCCCAGTGCTCTGGTCTCAGTAAAGCTAGTGTCACGTCCAGGCGTCGGCACTATTGCTGCCGGTGTGGCCAAAGCCTACGCCGATCTAATTACCATTTCTGGCTATGACGGTGGTACTGCCGCGAGTCCATTGAGTTCGATTCGCTACGCTGGATCACCCTGGGAATTAGGTCTCACTGAAACCCATCAGACGCTTCGCGCCAATGATCTGCGCAACAAGGTTAGAGTGCAGACCGACGGTGGTCTGAAGACCGGTTTGGATGTGATTAAAGCCGCTATTTTAGGTGCCGAGAGCTTTGGCTTCGGTACCGGACCCATGGTTGCCCTAGGCTGCAAGTATCTGCGTATCTGTCACCTGAATAACTGCGCCACTGGTGTAGCCACTCAGGATGAGCGTCTGCGCAACGATCACTACCGCGGCACCGTGGCCATGGCGACAAACTTCTTTAAGTTTATTGCCATGGAAACCCGCGAATGGTTGGCTGCTCTGGGTATCAGCTCGCTGGAAGAATTGGTTGGTCGTGTTGACCTATTAGAGACTTTGCCTGGTGAGACCAGCAAGCAGCAGCATTTGGAGCTGTCACCACTACTTGAAGTACGACCCGAGTTAGATGGCAAGCCCCAGACCTGTTCAGAGCCAAAAAACAACCCGCTGGATAAGGGTTTATTGGCGGAAAAAATGGTTGAGCAGGCACTGCCATTTATTGAGTCTCAGAGTGGCGGCACATTCGACTTTACAGTCAATAACTGCGACCGTTCCATAGGTGCTCGACTCTCCGGTGAGATAGCCAAGCGCTATGGCAACACAGGCATGTCAGCTGCGCCGATTCGATTGAACTTGAAAGGTGTTGCTGGCCAGTCTCTCGGCGTCTGGAATGCTGGCGGCCTAGAGCTATATCTCGAAGGCGATGCCAATGACTATGTTGGTAAGGGCATGGCTGGCGGCAAGATTATCTTGCGCCCACCCAGTGACAGTACCTTTGCCTCCCATGAAACACCGATTATGGGCAACACCTGCCTCTATGGCGCCACTGGTGGCCGTCTGCATGCTGCAGGAACAGTTGGTGAACGCTTTGCCGTGCGCAACTCAGGTGCCACCGCTGTAGTCGAAGGTGCCGGTGATCACTGTTGTGAATATATGACTGGTGGCATAGTGACTGTACTAGGAGCTGCTGGTTACAACTTCGGCGCTGGTATGACAGGCGGTTTTGCCTATGTTCTCGATATAGAGCGTGAATTTGTCGATCGCTACAATATGGAACTGGTGGATATTCAGCGCATTACTGCTGAGGCCACGGAATCCCACCGAGTGTTCCTCAAACATATGATCCGCGAGCATGTCAGAGAGACTGGCAGTGCCTGGGGACAAGAGCTTATTAGCAATTTTTCTGATTATGCATCGAAGTTTTGGTTGGTTAAGCCAAAAGCGGCAAGCCTGAACAGTCTTTTAGCCCAGGCCCATGACAACCCGCAATAGCGTTGATTAGAGAACCGAGATAAAACTTATGATTCCAAGACTAGATAACCAATTTCAGTTTCTCGACATTAAACGTGTCGACCCGGTAAAGCGTGATATGAAGCGCCGCGTCGGTGAGTTTGTTGAAATTTATGACCCCTTTACTGCCGAGGGTGCAGCCGACCAATCCCACCGTTGTCTGTCCTGTGGTAACCCTTACTGCGAGTGGAAATGCCCGGTTCACAACTATATTCCCAACTGGCTGCAGTTGGTTGCTGAAGGCAATTTAATCGAAGCCGCTGAGCTCAGCCATCAGACTAATTCACTGCCGGAAGTCTGTGGCCGCGTGTGTCCACAGGACCGTCTCTGTGAAGGCGCCTGTACCCTGAATGATGGTTTTGGTGCCGTGACTATTGGCTCGGTAGAAAAATATATTACCGATACTGCCTTTGCCATGGGCTGGCGTCCGGATATGTCGGACGTTGTCTGGACCGATAAAAAAGTCGCCGTAATTGGTGCTGGACCTGCAGGCATTGGCTGCGCCGATATTCTTATTCGCAATGGCGTCAAGCCAGTGGTCTTTGATCGCTATCCAGAAATTGGTGGATTGCTGACCTTTGGTATCCCCGAATTTAAGTTAGAAAAGTCGGTTATCCGCACTCGCCGCGAGATTCTCGAAGGCATGGGCGTTGAGTTCCGCTTAAATATCGAAATCGGCAAAGACATCATGGTGGAAGAGCTGCTCAGTGAATACGATGCCGTCTTTATGGGCATGGGCACTTACACCACAATGAAAGGCGGGTTTCCCGGTGAAGACCTCGAGAACGTTCACGAAGCGCTGTCGTTTTTGGTTTCCAACGTCAACCGCAATCTCGGCTTCGAGAAATCTAAGGACGACTTTATCGACCTTAAAGGCAAGCGTGTAGTGGTTCTGGGTGGTGGTGATACGGCGATGGACTGTAACCGCACCTCGATCCGCCAGGGCGCCACCAGCGTCACCTGTGCCTATCGTCGCGATGAAGAGAATATGCCTGGCTCGCGCAAAGAAGTGAAAAATGCTCGGGAAGAAGGCGTGATATTTAAATTCAATATGCAGCCAGTCGAGCTTATGGCTGATGCAGAGGGCCGTGTTGAAGGGGTTAAAGTGGTCTCTACATCCCTAGGTGCTCCAGATCAAAATGGTCGTCGCCGACCCGAAGTGATCCCTGGCAGTGAAGAGATTTTACCCGCCGATGCCGTGTTGGTGGCCTTTGGCTTTAAGCCAAGCCCTCCAGCCTGGCTAACCGGTATCGAAGTGAACACCTCGGACTGGGGTGCAGTAATGGCCGCAGAAGAGCAGACATTTCCCTTCCAGACCACCAATCCGAAGATATTTGCCGGTGGTGATATGGTGCGTGGCTCCGACTTGGTGGTTACCGCCGTCTGGGAAGGTCGCGAGGCCGCCAAAGGCATTTTGGATTATCTCGACGTTTAATCGGTGCTACTAATCAGTGCTATTAATCGACGTTAGGCACTAGTGTCGACTACATTGCTTGTAACAAAATGCTCTAAACTTTATTACTTTGGAATTTTAATGTCTGACTTAAAGAATGATCGCTTTCTCAAGGCGCTGATGCGCCAGCCTGTTGACCGCACACCTGTGTGGATGATGCGACAAGCAGGCCGTTACCTGCCCGAGTACCGAGCAGTGAGAGCTCAGGCCGGCGACTTTATGAGTCTGTGTAAGAACACTGAACTTGCCTGTGAAGTGACGCTGCAGCCTCTAGAGCGCTACGAGATGGACGCGGCAATTCTGTTTTCAGATATTTTAACCATACCCGATGCTATGGGACTGGGCCTCTATTTTGAAACGGGAGAGGGCCCCAAGTTTCGCAAGCCAGTCAGAACCGAGGCGGATATCGAAGCCCTTGAAGTAATAAACACCGCCAGCGATCTCTCCTATGTCACCGACGCAGTGACTATGATTCGCCGCGAACTCAATGGTCGCGTACCACTGATTGGTTTTTCCGGCAGTCCCTGGACACTGGCGACTTATATGATTGAAGGCCAGAGCAGCCGCGACTTTGCTCGCGCCAAAACCATGCTCTATACCCAGCCTGAGCTAATGCACCAACTGCTGGAAAAATTATCTCTATCGGTAATTGATTACCTGAATGCCCAGATCCGTGCTGGCGCTCAGGTAGTGCAGATATTTGATACCTGGGGTGGGGCATTGAGCCACGCCGCTTACGCAGAATTCTCCCTCGCCTATATGCAGAAAATTGTCGATGGATTAATCAGTCATCACGATGGTCGCGATGTGCCTGTTATCCTATTCACCAAGGGCGGTGGCCTGTGGCTTGAAAAAATGGCCGATACCGGCTGTCACGCTCTGGGTCTCGATTGGAGCACTGATATTGGCGCGGCCAAGAGTCGAGTTGGCGATAGAGTCGCGTTGCAGGGCAATATGGATCCGGCTGTTTTAAGAGCTGATCCTGCAGTAATCGAATCCCAGGTTGAGGCTATCCTCAAAGGGTTTGGTGATGGTCCAGGGCATATCTTTAATCTAGGTCATGGCATTACACCGGATATAAACCCAGACAATGTGAAAGTGTTTATTGATGCCGTTCACAAGTTTTCTGCAAAGTACTGATTTACCTTAGCTCTTCTTAGTCTATATTTACTAAAACCGCACCGGCGCACGCTTTCACACTGGTAAAAGCGTTACATTTCGATACGGTTCGGTTTTTTATTAATAGCACTGAGAGATCTAAAAACTGTATGTCACTACAGCAACTAAAAGTCTTTATTCATGAACTTGAAGTGGGAATGTTTGTTTCCGCGCTCGACAAGCCATGGGCGGAGACACCATTCCCGATACAGGGTTTCCTGATTAAAAGCGCCGCTGATGCGTCCCGCGTCAAAGCCTATTGTGACTACATCTATATAGATATCGCCAAAGGTATCTCACCTCTGGATTTAAAAATTCCAGCCGCCGGTAGCCGACAATTCAACAACGACCTACGCAACAAAGCCCAGGATATCGATCCGATTGTTCGCGGTTTAATGGATAGTCGCCAACTCGCTGCACCGCGCAGCTTTGTGATCAAACCCGATATATACCGAAAAACTGTCGAGCTCTCCAAAGAAATGCCCGCAGCGCGAAGAGTGATGAACAATCTGGTTGGTTGCCTCAGTGTTGCGACTCGCCAAATCACCAAGGGTGGACAGTTTAATCTGCGTCAATTACAGCAGTCAGTGGACGATATGGTGGATAGCGTGGTGCGCTGTCCCGATGCCTTCACCTGGTTATTACAGCTGCGCGCAAAGGACCGACATACTCATGATCACAGTATCCGCTCCGGCCTCTGGGCGACTCAGTTTGCCCGCCATATTGGGCTTGAATTAGACCAGCTGAAAGATCTCTGTCTCGCCGCCCTGTTAAAAGATATTGGCAAGTCTGGTATGGATCGAGCTCTGTTGCGAAAGTCAGATCGCAATGATTTAGAAGAGGCAGAATACCGCGGCTTTGTCAGCGCCAGTTTAGAAAAGCTAAAGCAGTCTGAATTTGATAACCGACGCGTTATGAATATTATTAAATTTCACTGTGAGCGCTTCGATGGCAGTGGATTTCCCAAAGGATGCAGCGGTCAGCGCATTCCACTTTTGGCTGCGGTTGTCGGCATAGCCTCCGAGTTTGACCGTCTCTGCAATCCCCGTGAAGTCTCAGCGGTACTGACACCTTCAAAAGCCACAGGCAGACTCTATGAACTCCGTGGCCATGCCTTTGCCGAGGATTTGGTCGTTGAGTTTATTCAGTCAGTGGGACTCTACCCAGCTGGAACAGTGGTGGAATTAACCACAGGCGATCAGGGTATGGTGATTGAACAGAACCCTAAGTCGAGACTGTCACCGAGGCTCGCAGTGTTTGACTCGGTTGATGGCAAGGCTACTGCCGAGAACTATATTTTTGTTGACCTTAAAAATGAAGATAGAGCCCGCGCCCAGCTGCAAAAATTTGGCACACGCCGAGCCTATGATGTGGCCAAATTAGCTATTGTGAAAGATATCGACTCAGACAGTTTGGGTGTCGATGAAAAGATGCTCAATCTACTGATCACCAAGCCCTTTTCACTCACTGCCAACAGTGGGTTGCTGGCGCAAAAACACCAACAATCGGATCCTAATAATGGATTTTTTGCTGCACTAAAGCAGCGCCTACTCGGCTAGTGTCCTATTTGTATCTGGCGATCTTCTCACCCATTTCCACGGCTGCCTGAGGCACAAACGAATCTTGCCAGTTAATTTTATCCTTTTGAAACAACAAAATAACCGTTGAGCCAAACTTAAAACGTCCGATCTCCTCACCCTTGTCGAAGCTTAGATCACGGTCTGAAAAATCTGCCTCGCGCACTGCCCCGCGTCCTGGAGTTTCAAATCCTCCCCAGACTGTTTCTATACCGGCCACCAACATGGCACCGACAAAGACCAGTGCAAATTGCCCCACTTCCGATTCAAACTGACAGACTAGCCGCTCATTGCGGGCAAATAGGCCTGGAAGAGCTTGAGCAGTTTTATCATTCACGGAAAAAAGATCACCGGGAATATAGCGCGTGCTGATTAGTCTGCCGGCAATCGGCATATGCACTCGGTGGTAATCCTTGGGCGACAGGTAGATTGTCGTGAAGGCACCGTCCTGATAAAGCTTAGCCTCTTCTGAATCACCGAGCAGGCGGCTGGCTGAGTAATCACTGCCCTTGGCTTGAATGATACGCTGCTGGGTAATGGGGCCAGCCTGACTGACTGCGCCGTCGGCGGGTGAGACCAGTGAGTTTGAGTCCTGATCCATTGGGCGTGCGCCATCTTTTAAAGCGCGAGTAAAAAAGCTATTAAAGTTTGCGTAGTCATCCAAGTCACTGCTAGCGGCTTCATCCATATTGATATGGAAGGCCGCAATAGCGCGCTTGATCAGCAGGTTTTTTAACCAGGGCATCTTTGATTCAGCGGCTCTAGCAATCAGTCTTGAAAGGGCGTGCTGGGGAAGTAGTCGTTGCAGGGCAACAAATAGTTCTGCTTGGTGATTCATAGTTTCAAAACTCTTAATTAATTGTTAATTGTTAATTGTTAATTGTTAATTGTTAATTGTTAATTGGTCTCTGATCGAGCCCTCAGCGTATCGAGAGCCTTCAGCGGATCGGGGGCCCTCAGTGGATCGGGGGCCCTCAGCGTATTGAGAGCCTTCGGCGTCTCGACTAAAAGAGAAAAAATCTCAGTCGCCACGCTCAACTGGGGTGTGATCGAGACTGCCCCATTCGGCCCATGAGCCGTCGTAAGCACTAATATTTTTATACCCCAAAATTCGCGCCACCATATAGGTAAAGCCCGAGCGATGGTGACTCTGGCAGTGGGTGGTAACAGACTTATCTCTGCCCAAACCGGCGCTGTCGAGGATCCCTTGAGCATTATCGCGAATACGCAAGTTGCGCTGCTGATCCATCAGTTCTGTCCACTCAATATTAATCGCCCCGGGAATATGCCCACCGCGAGCTGAACGAACCATATTGCCACTGTACTCACCGGGACTGCGTGCATCCCAAACAACAAAATCTGAGTTAGCCAGCTGGCTGATAATATCATCAGCGGTAACCAAAACGTCTGGATTGGTGATGCTGACCGATGTAGTAGAAGCTGTCGGCTGATTAGCTTGGCTCTCAGTGCCAAAACCTTCTCTTATCCAGGCGACAATGCCGCCATTTAGATAGGACCAGTTTTGATAGCCGAGCAGATCCAGTGTCCAAGCAAAACGTCCAGCCCAGCCGCCACCCTCATCGTCATAAATCACTATATGGCTATCGGCATCTATACCCAGATACTGGATAATATTTTCTAACTGTTCGATTGCAGGCAGCTTGCCCGGGTAGGGTGCGGTGCCAGCCATCAAGGATCCGGGTTGCAGATGCACAGCGCCTGGAACATGTTTCTGGCGGTAGAGCGCGTCGCTGCAGAGGTCGACAATAATAACGTTATGATTGTCTGAACCTGAGCCCAATATTAATTCTAATTGCGCGGGTTCCAACAGGCGTGGAATATCAGCCGCCATTACTCTTCATCCTGACTGGCAAGAATATTGCGATAATTCAGCAATCTAATAGGCAGGATTTTTCCCTCTTCCGCTGCAGCAAGTAGCGCGCAACCCAACTCAACCGAATGTTTACAGTCCCTGAATTTGCAGTAGCCTAAAAAGGGTCTGAACTCGATAAATCCATCGATAATCTGTTCATCACTTAAATTGGTCACAGCAAATTCGCGAATACCAGGGGAGTCGATCAGATGGCCGCCATTTTCAAGATGAAATAGCCGCGATGCAGTGGTGGTATGTTGGCCTTTGTCTTTGCCAGCGGAGAGTTCGCCAACCAAGATGTTGGCGTCGGGTTGCAGCTCATTGATCAGCGACGATTTGCCCACGCCAGACTGGCCAACAAACACCGAAGTGTGTGCCGCCATATAGTTCTTTAATTCTTCAAGACCTTCGCCGGTGGTTGCGGAGACACAAAGTACCTCATAGCCCACAGTACGGTAGTCTTTTAATAGTTGCTCAACCTTAGGGAAATCACTGTCGCTGAGCATATCGAATTTATTGATGATTAATACAGGCTGAATGTTTTGGGCCTCTGAAGCAATCAGGTAGCGGTCGATAAGGTTGCTATAGGGCGTTGGCTTAGCCGCAAAGACAATGGCGATACGGTCCACATTGGCCGCTACTGGACGCAGCTTGCCATAGGGGTCGGGACGTAACAGTTCTGAATCCCGCGGCTCTCTGGCCACCACAACGCCAACAGGTTCGGCATAGCGCCAGACCACACGATCCCCTGTCACCAGAGGTTCGAGATTGGTGCGCAGATGGCAGCGATAGATATTGCCCTTAAAGCGATCTTCCAAGCCTTCTATATCCACCTGGGCGCCAAAGTTGGTGATTACCGTACCCAGTATCTCTGGGCCCAGCTGAGTCAGATTCTCAAGCTGGTCTTCGGAGACCGATTTTTTCGCAATAGCCCGCGCTCGGCGTCGCTCCTGAATCGTTTGGATACGACCTTTCTGCTGTTTACTGAGGTTGCGTTTGGCCATTAATGCTCTCGCGGATTTAGGTTATGCGCCATGTCTGGCGTTATCGGCTGCAAGGATATAGCATATCCGCCTCGAGGAACATTTTGCTAACCCCACTTGGAAGATTTAGATGACCGCTACAACCGCCAATGCCAACACTGACCCGCAGAATTTAATCTGGATCGATCTGGAAATGACCGGATTGAGCCCCGAACAGGACCGGATTATTGAAATTGCCACAGTGGTCACCGACAAAGACCTCAATGTTCTCGCCGAGGGGCCAATGATTGCAGTGCATCAGTCCGATGAGTTACTCGACGGCATGGACGAGTGGAATACCCGCCAGCATGGGGGTTCAGGTCTGACTGAAAGGGTGCGTCAGAGTGTGGTGACTGAGGCTGAGGCCGAATTAGCTACAATTGAGTTTTTGCGTCAATGGGTGCCAGCGGGCAAGTCGCCCATGTGCGGCAACTCGATCTGTCAGGACCGACGTTTTTTAGCTAACTATATGACTGACTTGCAGAGTTTCTTTCACTATCGAAATTTGGATGTCAGCACACTGAAAGAATTGGTTCAGCGCTGGAAGCCGGAACTGGCCAATGGCTTTAAAAAGCGTGGCAGTCATTTGGCGATGGATGATATCTATGATTCGATCCGCGAACTGGAATATTACCGCGAGGTGTTTATTAAGCTTTAAATTTTTTTACGCTGCTATCGTTGCTTTGCTGCACTAGCGCCCACAGAACATGCTCCCGCACCAATGCAGAGGGATCGTCGACCCGCTTATTGAGAGCATCGATAATCCGCTGGGAAGCTGGCGCATTACCCAACCCCACCGAGAGATTGCGCAGCCAGCGCTGATAGCCAATGCGGCGAATCGGTGAACCCTCGGTGTTGTTCAAAAACTCCTCTTCAGTCCATTCAAACAGCGTGACTAAATCCGAGTTATCGAGATTGTGCCGGGGGGAAAAGTCTATTTCGTTTGTTTTTGAAGAATAGCGATTCCAAGGACAGATAATCTGGCAGTCATCGCAACCAAACACCCGATTGCCCATCAGCGGACGCAACTCTTCGGGAATTGGCTCCTGGCTTTCGATGGTCAGATAGGAGATACATCGGCGGGCATCCAGCACATAGGGTTCGGGAAAGGCATTGGTGGGGCAGACTTTTAAGCAGGCTCGGCAGTTACCACATTTATTGGTTTGCTCGCTGATATCAACTGGCAATTCTAGAGAAATATAAATCTCCCCAAGAAAAAACCAGGAGCCGGCTTTGTCATTTATGATCAGGGTGTTTTTGCCGATCCAACCCAGTCCAGCCTGTTCGGCGATGGGTTTTTCCATCACCGGGGCACTGTCGACAAAGGGTCGCTGAGTTAATTGCAGATGATTGAGGCCGTGAAAATCGATTTCGGTTTCGATCTTTTTGCCCAATTTGGCCAGCCGTTTGCGAATCAGCTTGTGATAGTCACGACCCAGCGCATACCTTGATATATAAGCTTTATTGTCATCCTTCAAAACGGCGATCATATTGCTGTCGGTGAGATAATCCATGCGCACCGAGATCACTCGCAGGGTTTTTTCCACAAGCTGATCTGGGGTGTAACGCTTTTCGCCATGTTCCCCCATCCACTGCATGGATCCTTGATAGCCTTTATCTAGCCAGTCGAGAAGATTTTTTGATGCGGAGCTGAGATCCGGTTGGGAAATAGCCACCTGCTGAAAACCCAGCTCTAAGCCCCAGGCTTTAACTTTTTTCGCGAGATCCTTGAGCTTATCGGTTTCGGGCATGGTTTCAGGGCTAATCTGACATATAATCGCGCTAATCTTACTGGGAACTCGCGGTTATGTCGCACATTGTTATTCAAGACGCCTTATATAGGGCGGAATCTGTCCGTAAACTGGATCAGCTTGCTATTGCCTCGGTGGCCAATAGCCCAAGCATCACCCTTATGAAGCGTGCTGGCCGCGCAGCCTTTAATGAGCTAGTTGAAGCCTTTGGCACTCCCTCACTGATCACCGTATTCTGCGGTTCCGGCAATAATGCTGGCGACGGCTATATAGTGGCCACACTGGCCGCTGAGAAAAGCCTCGCCGTGCGAGTGGTTGAGTTATCAACCCCCGCCAAGTTGTCAGCCGATGCCTCGACTGCGCGAGACTATGCGGTGGACGCGGGGGTTATTTTTGCGCCTTTTAGCGAAACAATCGATCTTACCGAAGGCGTTGTGGTCGACGCACTGTTGGGTATAGGTGCCACTGGCCCCATGCGCGAGCCCTATGGCGCAGTCATCGAAATGATTAATCAGGCGGCTTTACCTGTCTTGGCAATCGATCTGCCCTCAGGGCTTTACGCAGATTCCGGTGCTACTGCAGAAGCTGCCATTAGCGCCGATGTCACCGTGACCTTTATCGCTGCTAAGCAGGGTATGTTTACCGGTCGCGGCCCGGCTCTCTGTGGTGAAGTTATTTATCACTCTCTAGATGTGGACGAAGAGATCTTTCAGCAGGTTGCTCCTTCGGCACAGCTGATGGACCTCAATGAGTTGATCGAGAATCTGCCCATAAGAGATGTGGATGCCTACAAAAATCAGTTTGGTCACAGCATGGTTATCGGCGGTGATCACGGCTTTGGTGGTGCGGCAATGATGACTGCTGAAGCGGCTCTGCGCACTGGTTCAGGATTGGTCAGCATGGCCACGCGTCCAGCCCATGTCGCTGGAGCACTGGCACGGCAGCCGGAAGTTATGGTCAGTGGGATTGTCTCTGGCCAAGAATTAGAGCCGCTATTGGTTAAGCCTTCAGTATTGATTGTCGGCCCCGGTCTCGGTCGCTCGCCTTGGTCTGAGCAGTTATTGCAGAAAGCCGTTGCCACGGGTTTACCCATGGTAGTGGATGCTGATGCCTTAAATATTATTGCCGAGGGCCGAGTTGTCTCTCAGCCGGATGGCAGCAACTGGGTTATGACACCTCACCCAGCTGAAGCGGCGCGACTCTTAAATACCAGTGTCGCTGAAGTACAGGCAGATCGTTTTGCCGCTGTGCGACAGCTGCAAGAAAAATACAATGCGGTGGTTTTATTGAAAGGTGCTGGCACGTTAATCGCCGCTCCAGGTGATGAAATTATTGCCCTCTGTCCCTACGGTAATCCGGGCATGGCCACTGGCGGAATGGGCGATGTGCTCTCGGGTATTATCGGTGCTCTGTTAGCCCAGGGTCTCGAGGCCAAACTAGCTGCCCAGCTGGGCTGTTGCCTGCACTCAGCGGCTGCCGATATGGCCGTGGAAGAGCAGGGTATGCGTGGACTGACGGCAACAGATTTACTGGCCTATCTACGCAAGCTATTAAACGGCGAAACCATTTAAAGAGTTCATAAAAAGACTATAAGAAGATGAGAGCATAGCCTAGTGACTGAGAGAAAAACTCAATCTATAACTCTAGAGTTGATCGACGAAGCGGCTATGCTGCGGTTTGGCAATCGCATTGCTGCGGCGATTAACTGGGCGCTTAAAAACCCTTTTGAGAATGATCACTCAGAAAAGATTATAGAGCCCGCTTTGCTAATTGCTTTGCAAGGGGATCTGGGTGCTGGCAAGACAACCCTTAGCCGGGGTGTTTTAACTGGCCTGGGTCATGTGGGCGCGGTAAAAAGTCCGACCTATACGTTGGTGGAGCCCTATGAGCTGGCACTGGGGCAGGTTTGTCACTTTGACTTTTATAGATTGCAGGACCCAGAAGAGCTTGAATATATGGGTTTTCGAGATTATCTGGTGGAGTCGCAACTGTGCTTGGTAGAATGGCCCGAGCGGGGCGCCGGCTTTTTGCCTAAAGCCGACATGCTGATTGAGATTGTTCAGCTCCATAAGGGGCGAAAACTGACTCTGAGTGCACAGTCAGAGCAGGCAAATATAATAATTTCTCAGCTCGACCGAGAAGCGGATGAGGTTACCAGTGCCGATTAAAAGCACTCTACTATTCAGAAGAAGCAGCTCAGTATTCAAAAGCCGTGCTCTAGCAAGCTGTTTTATGGCCTGCTTAGCAATGCTCTGGGTCAGCACCGGCTATGCTGCTGAGGTTGATAGTCTAAGACTCTGGCGGGCACCGGACAATACTCGTCTAGTGCTGGATCTCAGCGGTCCTGTTGAGCATAAAGTCTTCACCCTGGATAACCCCAATCGTTTAGTTATCGATATTAAAGATAGCAAGCTGAAAACCAACTTTGATAATCTCGATGTCACTTCCACGCCGATTGCTGCCATGCGTTCAGGCTTGCGTGGCAGTGTCGATCTGCGCTTGGTGTTTGATCTCAAAGAGCCGGTGACTGTAAAAAGCTTCACGCTAAAAGCCTTTGAACAGTATGGCGACCGCTTAGTTATCGATATTTATGACAAAAAATTACGAAGCACCAAGTCAGTTAGCAAAGTTGTACCCGTAGATAATCGTCGAATTGTTATTGCCATAGATGCCGGCCATGGCGGAGAAGATCCCGGTGCATTGGGGCCGAAAAAGGTCCGCGAAAAAGTGGTGGCGCTGCAGATTGCTAAGCGTCTGGAGCGGTTGTTTGATCAGGATACTTATTTTACCGGCGAGCTAGTGCGCACCGGAGACTACTACCTGGCCCATCGCAAGCGCACCGCCATCGCCCACGATAAACGCGCCGACTTTTTTATCTCTATTCACGCCGACGCTTTTACCAACCCTAAAGCCAATGGCGCGTCTGTCTATGCGCTCTCTACTCGAGGCGCCACCAGTGAAGCCGCACGCTATTTGGCGGGCAAGGAAAACCGGGCTGACTTAATCGGTGGAGCCGGCTCTCTGAGTCTCGATGACAAAGACGATGCTCTGGCCGAAGTATTACTTGATCTCTCCATGACGGCGACCCTGAGTAGCAGTTTAGATGCCGGCAGCTATGTGCTTAAAAATATGGGCGGCGTGGCGCGGCTGCATAAAAAGAAAGTCGAGCAGGCGGGTTTTCTGGTGCTTAAATCGCCGGATATTCCCTCGCTGTTAATTGAAACCGGTTTTATTTCTAATCCCACTGAGGCCCGGCGTCTCAGTGATAGCGCCTATCAACAAAAGATGGCACAGGCGATCTATTCTGGCCTGGCAAGTTATTTTGCCGATCACCCGCCAGCGGGTACTGCTATTGCGGCGGCTAAAAACACCAAAGCACGCAGCTATGTGATTGCTCGTGGCGATACTTTGTCCGGTATAGCTCAGCGCTACAACACTTCGGTGAATCGCATATTGAGCTATAATAAAATGCGTTCCAGCACCATTAAAGTCGGTCAGAAAATCATGATTCCTGCCGGCTAATGTTCGCGAATATCGCCGCAGAATTAACTATGATTCCATTTTTAACAGGCTGCTAACACGCCAAAGAAAGGCCACCGCTTATGTCCGTCATTAAAATTCTCAGCCCGCAGCTAGCCAATCAGATTGCCGCTGGTGAAGTGGTGGAGCGCCCGGCTTCAGTGCTGAAAGAGTTGGTGGAAAATAGTCTTGATGCCGGTGCCCAGAGTATTGAGATCGATATTGAGCAGGGCGGGGTTAAGTTAATCCGTATTCGCGATGATGGCGGCGGTATTGGCCACGACGATCTGGCTTTAGCCTTGAGTCGCCACGCAACCAGTAAAATTGATGATCTCGAAGATCTTGAAGCCGTGGCTACTCTCGGTTTTCGCGGCGAAGCTCTGGCCAGTATTGCCTCGGTATCGCGCCTCAGCCTGACCTCTAACAATGGGGAAGGCAGCGCCTGGCGAGCAATTTCGGAAGGCCGTGATATGCAGGTGGAAGTCACTCCCGCCTCCCATCCTCAAGGGACCAGCGTTGAAGTGCGCGATCTGTTTTTTAACACCCCAGCGCGACGCAAATTTCTGCGCACGGAAAAAACCGAATATAACCGCATTGATGACAGCATTAAAAAGCTCGCCCTGAGCCGTTTTGATGTGGCCTTTAATCTGCGTCATAACCAGCGTGCTCAAATCAGTTTGCGACCGGCCAAGACTCAGCTGGAACAGGAAAAGCGGGTTGCCGATATCTGTGGAACCACCTTTATGGAACAGGCGCTCTATGTGGACAATACTCGTCCTGGTCTGCGCCTCTGGGGTTGGATTGGTCTGCCGACCTTTTCCCGCAGTCAGGCAGATCTGCAGCACTTTTTCGTCAATGGTCGCTGTATCCGTGACAAGGTGGTTTCCCACGCCGTGCGTCAGGCCTATCAGGATGTGCTCTATCACGGCCGTCATCCGGCCTTTGTACTGTTTCTTGAAATCACTCCAGCGGATGTGGATGTCAATGTGCACCCCACTAAGCACGAGGTACGCTTTCGTGAAAGTGGTTCGATTCATAGCTTTATCTCCAGCACCCTAAAAAAGGCACTGGCGGAAGATCGGCCTCAGGATCATTTGCAGTCAAATAGTGCTGGTGAGTTCAGTGACGGCGGCGAGCAATTCTCAGGCATGGTCAATCAGCCGAACCCTAACTGGCAGGCGGCACCGCAATCCCAGCCGGCGATGCAGTTTTCCTCGCGCCCCAATTTTGGTGGCAGCTCATCTGGCGCCATGTCCGGTTCAGCTGGATCCATGCAAAACTATCAGAGTCTCTACTCCACCAGCGGGATCAATCTGCCGGAATCCGCCAGTGAAATGGGTGATCAGCAGGATATTCCACCTCTGGGTTACGCCATTGCTCAACTAAAGGGTATCTACATTCTCGCCGAGAACCGCGAGGGCTTAATTATTGTCGATATGCATGCCGCCCATGAGCGCATTACCTATGAACGCATGAAAGGGGCCTTTGATGACCAGGGTTTAATTTCTCAGCCCTTATTAGTGCCAGAAAGTCTCGCCGTCAGTCAGCGAGAAGCCGACGCGGCCGAGCAGCACAATGAGGTTTTTGCCAAGCTTGGCTTTGTGGTTGAGCGGGCCGCGGCAGAGAGTGTCATTGTCAGAGAGATTCCAGCAATCCTTCGTGGATCAGAAGTAGAAGCACTGCTGCGGGATGTACTCTCGGATCTACTGGAGCACGGCAACTCGGAACGCATTCGCGACCATATCAATGAAATCCTCTCCACCATGGCCTGCCATGGCTCAGTGCGCGCTAATCGCAAGTTGAGCATTCCGGAAATGAATGCACTGCTGCGAGACATGGAAGCCACTGAGCGCAGCGGTCAGTGTAATCACGGGCGACCCACCTGGTCCCAGTTGACTCTAGATCAGCTCGATAAGCTGTTTTTGAGAGGGCGCTAAGAGCGTGGCGAGCATAGAGCGGCCATCGGCGATCTTTGTTATGGGTCCCACCGCCAGCGGCAAGACTGATTTAGCCATAGCCTTGCAGCAGCATCTTCCGGTTGAGCTCATTAACGTGGATTCCGCGCAGATTTACCGACAACTGGATATTGGTAGCGCCAAGCCCGATAAGGCAACTCTTGCAGCTGCCCCTCACCGACTGATCGATATCCTCGACCCTCTGGAAACCTATTCAGCGGCGGATTTTATTGTCGATGCCACTCGGGAAATGGCCGAGATCACCAGTAGAGGGAAAATTCCACTGCTGGTGGGTGGCACCATGCTCTATTTTAAAGCGCTGCTTGAAGGGTTGTCGGATATGCCACCCGCCGACGCCGAGGTTCGCGCCGAGATACTTAAGCATGCGCAAGACTTTGGCTGGGCCTCGGTGCACGAGCAATTGCGCGCTGTGGACCCCGTGAGCGCGGCCAGTTTGCACCCCAATCATTCCCAGCGTATTCAGCGAGCTCTGGAAGTCTATAGAATTAGCGGTGTGTCTATGTCGGCGCTGCGGCGGGCACCAAATGTCGGCAGTGTTGCCGAAAGCTACAACATCAAGCAAATTGCGTTGCTACCAAACAATCGAAAGCTAATTCATAACCGTATACACTCTAGGTTTTACCAGATGATGGAAGCTGGATTTGAGGAAGAAGTGCGCGGGCTGTTTCAGCGCGGAGACCTTCATGAAGACCTGCCGGCAATCCGTTCCGTTGGCTATCGTCAGCTGTGGCAGTACTTGCAGGGACAATGCAGTTTAGATGAAGCGGTTGAAAAGGGCATTATTGCCACCCGTCAGCTGGCGAAGAGGCAGATCACCTGGTTGAGAAACTGGCCCTCCAGCTGCGAAATACAGGTAGATAATGAGACGGAACTACTGTCGATTAATAATATTTGCCAGTTGGCCTTGAAAAAACTGCCCGTAGCGCCCATATATTCAGGGAACATGGAAAGTTAATGAGAAATTGGCGGCCAATGTTGTTGATTTAGTTGCAGGTCAAGTTTGACTTGCATTTTTGCTGCTGAAATAGCGGCTTTATTTAATTAATAAGGAGAAGTATAAATGTCAAAAGGGCATAACTTACAAGACCCTTTTCTTAATGTGTTAAGGAAAGAACGCATCCCGGTGTCCATCTTTTTGGTCAACGGAATCAAGTTACAGGGACAGGTAGAATCATTCGATCAGTTTGTAGTGCTGCTAAAAAACACAGTTAGCCAAATGGTGTACAAGCACGCTATATCAACAATTGTTCCTTCACGTGTAGTTAAACTGCCAACCTCTGGCGGCGCGGGAACCCCAACTCAGGGTGGTTTTGATGACGATGGCGGAAACTACGCTGACGACTATTAACTAGAGTGACATTATTTTTTGAACGACCCGAATTTGGGGAGCGAGCGATTCTTGTTCATCTAAAGTTACAGAGTGAGTCCGAACCTGAAGATCCGAGAGAGTTTGAAGAATTAGTCCTATCTGCGGGCGGCGATCCAGTGGACTTTATCACTGGTTCCCGCAACGCCCCTCACGCCAAATTTTTTGTTGGCACCGGCAAGCTCGAAGAGATTGCCGCGGCTGTTGAAAGCCACTGTGCCGAACTGGTTATCTTTAACCACAATCTATCCCCCAGCCAAGAGCGCAATATTGAAGCCGAACTCAAGTGTCGGGTGCTTGATCGTACCGGTCTTATTCTCGATATTTTTGCTCAGCGCGCGCGAACCCATGAGGGCAAGCTACAAGTAGAGCTGGCCCAGCTGCAGCATCTGTCAACACGACTGGTGCGCGGTTGGACTCACCTAGAGCGTCAACGGGGCGGCATTGGTATGCGCGGTCCTGGTGAAACTCAATTGGAATCAGATCGCCGTATGGTTCGTGATCGCATCAAGTCGATTCAGGGTCGTTTGTTAAAAGTCCGTAAACAGCGTGCTCAGGGACGCCGTGCCAGAGTTCGAGCAGAGGTGCCTGCGGTTTCATTGGTCGGTTATACCAACGCGGGTAAGTCGACCCTGTTTAATAATTTGACTCAGTCTGATGTATTTGTCGCCAACCAACTATTCGCCACCCTTGATCCCACCATGCGCAAGCTTGAAGTTCCGGAGCAGGGGCAGGTGGTTTTTGCCGACACAGTGGGCTTTATCAGTCATTTACCTCACCGCTTGGTGGATGCCTTTCGCGCCACCTTGGAAGAGGCGGCTAACGCAACTCTGCTATTGCATGTCATTGATGCTGCAGCCGAGGATCGGGGTACCAATATCAAGCGCGTTGAAGAAGTGCTTAAAGAAATTGATGCCCATAAGTTGCCGACCCTGATGGTCTACAACAAGGTTGATTTGCTTGAGGACTTTACCGCGCGGATTGATCGCAATGCCGAGGGTCAGCCAGTCGCGGTGTGGCTGTCGGCGCTGAAGAATGAAGGCCTGGATCTCTTGTTACAGGCCGTGGCCGAGCGTTTGCCGGGACAGTTTGTACATAAAACTCTGCGTCTAAAACCGGATCAGGGCGCACTGCGTGCATCTCTTTACAGCCATAAGGCCGTATTAGATGAGCAAGTGGATGAAAATGGTTGGATCAACCTGGAAGTCAAACTCTCGGAGATCGATTTCTTGCGCTTGATCAAGAGTTCGGGGCTGGATTTAGACGATTTGGTGACACTGTAGCTAGTTGAGGCCAAAGGCTTTAGAATTATGCCGGCGCTAAAATTGTTTAGACGCCGGTAAGAAATTTACTTATTTGGAGAATACTTATGGCCTGGAATGAACCGGGTGGTGGCAAGGACCCTTGGGGTGGAAAGCGTGGCAATGATGGCCCGCCAGATCTCGATGAAGCGCTCAATCAACTGAAGAAAAAATTCAGCAGTTTTGGCGGCGGATCTAATGGATCCGGTGGACCTGATAGCAAAAGTTTACTCCCAATCGTAGCAGTTGTGCTGCTGGTACTCTGGGGATTGATGGGCTTTTACCAAGTCGATGAGAAAGAGCAGGCCGTTGTCTTGCGTCTGGGTAAGTATCACGACACTCTGGGTTCTGGTCTGCAGTGGAATCCTAAACTGATCGACAAGGTCTACACCGTTCGTGTGACCGAAGAGCGACAGTATTCTGCGCGCGGTTTGATGCTGACTCAGGACGAGAATATTGTCGAGATCTCATTGACAGTTCAGTACAACATTGAAGACGCCAAGGCTTTCGTACTGAATATTCGCGATCCGGAAACCAGTCTTAAGCATGCCACTGACAGTGCCCTGCGCCATGTAGTCGGCAGCACAGGTCTAGATGGTGTTATCTCCACTGGCCGTGAACAGATTGCTATCTCGACCGCTGACAAGCTGCAGATTCTGCTGAATAATTACAAGAGTGGAATCAACGTGGTGAAGATCAACATCGAAGAGGCGCGACCACCGAATGAGGTCAAGTCTGCCTATGATGACGTGATCAAGGCCCGGGAAGATTTGGAACGATTGGTCAACGAAGCCCAGTCTTATTCCAACGGTATTATTCCTGAAGCTCGTGGTGCCGCTCAGCGTATGCGTGAAGAGGCCGGTGCTTATAAGTCTCAGGTAGTTTCGAAAGCAGAGGGTGAAGCTCAGCGCTTTACTAATCTGTACATAGAATACGCCAAAGCGCCAAAAGTGACTCGAGATCGTCTCTACATAGATGCGGTTGAGAAGGTGATGATGAACAGCACCAAGATTCTGGTGGACACTGAGAGTGGCAATAATATGCTCTATCTGCCCCTTGATAAGTTAATTCAAGAAGGCACTCAGTCGAAGCTAAGATCTGACGAAGGCAATGGTCAAATGATTGATCGAATTACTAATCAAGTGCTTGAGAAGTTGCAGCGTAACGTTGAGCCTACATCAATGGAGAGAAGACGATGAGCAATTTATTAAAGTCGGTAATGGCCTTCGCTCTTATTTTAGTCGTGGCCAGCAGCACACTCTATGTGGTTAGCGAAACCGAACGCGGTGTAAAGTTGCGCTTTGGACGTCTGATTGAAGCGGATATTCAGCCGGGTTTGCACGTCAAATTACCTTTTGCCGATGATGTCCGTCTGTTTGATGCGCGAGTTTTGACTGTAGATGCACAGCCAGCCAGTTTCTTCACTGTTGAGAAGAAGCGCTTGATTGTTGACTCCTATGCGAAGTGGCGCATTGCCAACGTTGAGACTTACTACAAGGCCACTGGTGGCGTTGAAACCATAGCCCGCAACCGTCTGGCCAATCGTGTCAACAACGGACTGCGAAATCAGTTTGGTACTCGTACTCTGCACGAAGTGGTCTCTGGTGAGCGCGACGCGCTGATGGAAGACATTACCTTTGATCTCAATGAGTCAGTACTCGGCAGTCTGGGTATTGAAGTGGTGGATGTGCGCGTTAAGCGAATCGACTTACCTCAGGAAGTGAGCAGCCAGGTATTTAGACGTATGACTGCTGAGCGTGAGAAAGAAGCGACGGAACTGCGTTCTACTGGTAAGGAAAAAGCTGAGCGGATTCGTGCTTCGGCAGATCGCGAGCGCACCATTGAGCTGGCTAACGCCTATCGTGATGCGGAGCAGCTGCGTGGTACTGGAGACGCTGAGGCAGCAGGCATTTATGCCGACGCTTATCAGCAGGATCCAGAGTTCTACTCCTTTGTGCGTAGTCTCAACGCTTACAAGAATTCGTTTTCCAATAAGGGTGACGTGATGCTTGTGGCACCGGACAGTGACTTCTTTAAGTACTTGCAAAACCAAGACGGAAAGTAATCGGCCCTGAGCCGGTTGGATGTTTTTTACGCTAGTTAGACGGATTAAGGTTTTTAGGGCTGTTTAGTGCCATTTAAGCCCTTAAAATCTAATTAGCGTAAAAACTCCTGCCACATTGATGGTGACTTTGCTAAAATCGTAAAACCGGGTTCGTCCCGGTTTTTTTGTGCCGGTTTAGTGCTGATTTAGCACCGACTTAGTGGCCGATTTTTGTGGGTTGTCTTAATTATGCTTAAAGATATAGGTACAGCAATTTGCCTGATGCTGGTGTTAGAGGGAATTATGCCCTTTTTGTCGCCATCGAGATGGCGCGGTATGGTCGAGGTTATAGCCACAGTCGATGATAGCCAAATGCGGCGTATCGGCCTTTTAAGTATGGCCATTGGTGCCGTAGCCCTATTTTTCTTGCGCTGAGTTACTTGGCTTCTATTTAAGCCGTTAATTTAGAGCAAAAACGTTTCAAAGCTAGAGGTTGAAAAAGATTCATGACCATTGCAGATCGTTGGTTATTGCCAGACGGTGTCGATGAGGTGCTTCCAGAGCGCGCTCAGGTTGTCGAGCATCTGCGTCGCCAGCTTCTCGATCTCTACAACTGTTGGGGCTATGACCTGGTGATCCCACCTATGGTCGAGTTTACCGACTCCCTACTCAGTGGTTCCGGTTCCGATTTAGATCTGATGACCTTTCGGATTACCGATCAGTTAAGTGGTCGGATGATGGGCATTCGCGCTGACATCACACCGCAAACCGCAAGAATGGATGCTCACAGCCTGCGTCGCGAAGGTCCCAGCAGACTCTGTTATGCAGGCACCGTTTTACACACTCGCCCGCGAGGCCCGCTTGAATCGCGCACACCGATCTCCATAGGTGTCGAGTTATTTGGTGAAGCCACTGTGGCCGCCGATATCGAAGTGATTGAGCTGTTATTAGAAAGCATCAGCAGCGCGGGTGTTGAAAACGTCCATCTGGATTTAGGCCATGTGGATATCTTCCGTGGTCTATTGGCCGATGCCGGCCTCAGTGCCGACAGCGAAGCTCAGCTGTTTGATTTAGTACAGCGAAAAGCCGCTCGTGAATTGGCTCAGTGGATTGAATCCAATATCAGCGATCCGCAGTTAGCCGGTTGGCTAAATGTATTACCAAGTCTTGCTGGCAGTGTCGAAGTCCTGGCCGCCGCCCGTGAGAAATTAGCCGGAGCGCCAGCAGCTGTATTAGCCGCAGTGGCGCAGCTGGAAGAGATTGTTGCGGCGATTGCCGAGCGCAATGTCACTGTCTATCTGGATCTCGGCGAACTGCCTGGCTACCACTATCACACAGGTGTGGTATTTGCCGCCTATGTGCAGGGTTATGGCAAAGCGCTGGGTAATGGTGGACGCTATGACCATGTTGGCGAAGCCTTTGGCCGCCCGCGGCCAGCCACCGGATTTGCCTGTAACCTGAAATCTCTGGTTAGTCAAAGTGCGACTAACCATCCTGCTAATCTGGGTGTCTTTGTACCCCACAGCAGTAACTCGGCAGTGGTCGAACAGATTCAAACCCTGCGTAGTCAGGGTAATCGTGTTGTTCAGGGTTTTGCCGGACAGCTGGTTGACTGTACAGAACTAAATTGTGATCGCTTGCTGGTTGAGCAAGAGGGTCAATGGGTTATTCAAAAGCTGTCCTGAGCTTAGCTTTTAAGCGTTAGGCGGCCTAAACATTATCTTTACGAGCAAGCATTATTATGGGTAGAAATGTCGTTATTCTTGGTTCCCAATGGGGGGACGAAGGCAAGGGTAAGATCGTTGATTTATTAACTGATAAAGCAACAGTGGTGGCACGATTTCAAGGTGGCCACAACGCCGGTCATACACTGGTTATCGATGGTAAGAAAACCGCATTACACCTAATTCCTTCGGGTATTTTGCGCCCTCATGTAACCTGCGTGATTGGCAATGGCGTTGTTGTCGCACCAGACGCGCTATTAAAAGAAATTATGATGCTTGAAGAGCGCGGTATCGAAGTCCGCGATCGCCTTAAAGTTTCAGGCTCTTGCCCGTTAATTCTCAGCTACCATATAGCTCTGGATCAGGCTCGCGAAGCCGCCCGCGGCAATGCCAAGATTGGCACCACCGGTCGCGGTATAGGCCCCGCCTATGAAGACAAGGTGGCACGTCGTGCACTGCGTCTTGGCGATCTGGCCAATATGGAACGCTTTGCGGAAAAGTTAAAAGAGATTGTTGATTACCATAACTTTGCGCTGACCGAATATTACAAAGTCGACCCAGTTGACTATGAAGCCACTCTCGCTGACGCGAAAGAATGGGCTGCAGCACTGCTGCCGATGAAAGGCGATGTCACCAAGATACTCCATGACGCCCGTGAAGCCGGTGCCGACATTCTCTTTGAGGGTGCTCAGGGTTCACTGCTGGACATAGACCACGGTACTTACCCCTACGTAACGTCGTCAAACACCACAGCTGGCGGCGCTGCCACCGGGACCGGTTTTGGTCCGCTGTATTTAGATTATATTTTGGGTATTACCAAGGCCTACACCACCAGAGTTGGCTCTGGCCCATTCCCCACTGAACTGCACTGTGAAGTCGGTGCCTATCTGGGTGAGAAAGGCCATGAGTTTGGCACTACCACCGGCCGTGAGCGCCGCTGTGGTTGGTTTGATGCGGTGGCACTGCGTCAGGCTGTACTGATTAACAGCATCTCAGGGATCTGCCTGACTAAGCTCGATGTGCTGGATGGTTTGGAGGAGATTAATATCTGTGTTGGTTATGTCTACTCTGATGGCCGTGATGCGGGTGTGCCAACCCATGCCGATGACTTTGAGGCTATTACACCGGTTTATGAAACTATGTCTGGTTGGACCGATGTGACTGTAGGTGCACAGGATATTGATGCACTACCCGCCGCGGCGAGAGCTTATATCACTCGTATTGAAGAGCTGGTCGGCGCGCCTGTGGATATTGTTTCAACTGGGCCTGACCGAGTTGAAACTATTGTATTGCGTCATGCGTTTGACTAATTTGATACACCCCTAGGGGTTCTCAGATGATCAAAAAGCCTCAGTTTATTTCTGGGGCTTTTTGCTTTCTGGCGGATAAAAAACCATTGAAAGCGGCAGTGAAAAGTTTTTGTTTAGTCTTTCAGGCAAGTACTAAAAAACTCTATTCATTATTTATTTGGACTAATTTTCGCAGCTAATTCTCTTCAATTAATGCCTTATTTCTGTTCCCCAAGAAAAAAATATCGCTCTCCTCAGTAGAAAATATAATTCCGTGTAAACCCCGCCTAACCGAGCTTCTGGCCTCAGAGAAGTTGTCAGGAAATCGACAAACTATTAGTTAGTAAAAACATTGAGGTTGCGTAAATTTTATAACACCTGTAACTTTCAGTTCGTAGTGCTGAATAAAAACAAGCGGGTTCCTTGCCAGTTACGTTTTTAAAAAGCGAGAGAATCCCATAGGATTGGGAGTGGTTATGCCACCTTTATTGCATCGGATTGCATATTTTGACACGCGCTTTTGCCATCTTCTATTGATGGTAACAGACCGCTTTAGTCTCAGACTTCCCATATCTATTCCATTCCCCATAGTAAAATATTACTCTGTTTCGGCGACTAAAATAGTCTCTACAGCTGCCCCTAAAAGGCTCACTATAAGTCTCTCTAAAATAGTTAGGGAGGCTTAGTGGAAAATCAGTACGCGAATGAAATTTGGCCTCTAGTGGTCTACTTTATTATGGTCATTCTGATGGTGGTGACCATGCTGGTACTGTCGTCACTACTTGGCCAGAAGCGCCGTGAGGCGGCTACCAACGACCCCTTCGAGTCCGGTATTGTCTCGGTTGGCGGCTCGCAAATCCGTATCTCTGTAGAATTCTATCTGGTGGCGATTTTCTTCGTTATCTTCGACCTTGAAACGGTTTTTATCTTTGCCTGGGCAGTGGCCTTTTTTGAACTTGGCTGGCAGGGCTATCTTTCGATTTGTGTGTTTATCAGCATACTGGTTTTAGCACTTATCTATGAGTGGCGCGCTGGTGCCCTGGACTGGGGCAATAAAACCCAAACCGGTTTGCGCGATACTCAGAGCGTTATTGGAGAAAAAATATGAAGTGGAGTTTAACGCGACCAGAAGAGGGCAATGTCCTCGATAGCAGTAGTGATTTTATTGAAGAGCAGGTCAAGCGCAATGTCGCCTTTGCCAAGCTCGAAGATCTACTGGCCTGGGGACGAGCCCATTCACTCTGGCCATTTAACTTTGGTCTCTCCTGCTGTTATGTGGAGATGGCCACCTCATTTACCAGTCGTCATGATATTGCGCGCTTTGGTTCCGAGGTGATTCGCGCGACGCCGCGACAGGCGGATTTAATGGTCATTTCCGGAACCTGCTTTTTAAAAATGGCGCCAGTGGTGCAACGTTTATATGAACAGTTGTTGGAGCCCCGGTGGATTATTTCCATGGGGTCCTGCGCTAACTCTGGTGGTATGTACGATATTTATTCTGTGGTGCAGGGGGTCGATAAATTTATCCCGGTAGATGTCTATGTGCCGGGCTGTCCACCGCGACCAGAAGCGCTAATGCAGGGATTGATGATGCTTCAAGAGTCGATTGGCCAAGAGCGCCGACCGCTGAGCTGGGTAGCCGGTGATCAGACTGTGGTGAAGCCGCAAAAGATCAGCATGCGCGATCAGTTAACTGCGCAGCGGATTCAGGCGACAGAGTTGCGGGAGCCAAAAGACAGTTAGTTAAACTTGTTACGTCATTAAGGGGTTTTAATGCACACAGCGGAAGCCAAGGCCACTAGTCGGGTCGAAGATAAACTGTATCGCAAGTTCGGTGGAGATTGTTTCACCGTTCAGCGCTGTGCTGATAAAACTCTCACCCTGTGGTTGGACCGCAGCCGCCTGATTGAAGTACTGCAATTTTTGAAACCTCAGTTCCCTATGCTCTACGATCTGTTTGGCATTGATGAGCGTACCCGAACCCATCGTGACGGCCAACCAGCCTCGGATTTCACTGTTGTCTACCATCTGCTGTCTCTGGATCGCAATGAAGATATGCGCATCAAAGTGGCGCTGCAGGAATCGGACGCGGATCTGCCCACTGCAATCGGCGTTTGGCCCAATGCCAACTGGTATGAGCGCGAAGTCTGGGACATGTTTGGGGTGACCTTTGCCGGCCATCCGAGCCTCTTTAGAATTCTGCTGCCACCTACCTGGGAAGGCCATGCACTGCGTAAAGATCATCCGGCGCGGGCCACGGAAATGGGCGAGTTTGAAATGGGCCCGGAGCGCGTCGCCCGTGAGCAGGAGGCGCTGAGATTTCGACCTGAAGACTGGGGTATGAAAGAGTCCAGCAATGACAATGAATATATGTTCCTCAACCTGGGGCCCAACCACCCCAGTGTGCACGGCGTGTTTCGCATTGCCCTGCAGCTGGATGGCGAGGTGATCGTCGATTCGGTCCCGGATATCGGCTATCACCACCGCGGCGCTGAGAAAATGGCCGAGCGCCAAACCTGGCACACCTATATTCCTTACACCGACCGCATCGATTATCTAGGTGGTGTAATGAACAATTTTGCCTATGTGCAGTCGGTAGAAATGCTCGCTGGCATTGTGGTTCCGGACCGCGCCAGAGTAATCCGCATTATGCTCGCCGAGCTGTTTCGCATCTCCAGTCATCTGGTTTTCTATGGCACTTTCGTTCAGGATATTGGCCAGATGTCGCCAGTGTTTTATATGTTTGCCGACCGCGAGCGGCTGTTTGGCATTATCGAGGCGATCACCGGCGGCCGCATGCATCCGGCCTGGTTTCGTATTGGCGGTGTCGCCCAGGATCTGCCCAATGGCTGGGAGCGCCTAGTGCGCGAGTTTATCGATTCGATGCCGGCGCGCCTCGATCACTACGACAAAATGTCCATGCAGAACAAAATGCTCAAGCAGCGCACTGTGGGTATTGGCACCTACAGTCAGCAAGAGGCCATTGACTGGGGGGTTACTGGCCCCGGGTTGCGCGCTACTGGCAGTGACTGGGATATACGCAAAAAGCGCCCCTACGGTGGCTATGACCAGTTTGAATTCGAAGTGCCAACCGCCAATAACGGCGACTGTTATGACCGCGCCAAGCTGCGTATTGAAGAGATGCGCGAGAGTCTGAAAATTATTCGTCAATGTCTCGACAATATGCCGGAAGGCCCCTACAAAAGTGATCATCCCTCAACCACTCCGCCGCCCAAAGAGCGCACCATGGAGGATATTGAGACGCTGATTCATCACTTTCTCAATGTCAGCTGGGGCCCGGTGATTCCTGCCGGTGAGGCCTCGGTAATGATCGAGGCGACCAAGGGCTTAAACAGCTATCACTTGGTCAGCGACGGCGGCACCGGTTCTTACCGCACCCGCATTCGCACCCCCTCATTCCCACATTTACAGCAGATACCGCTGATCAGCAACGGCCTGATGATTCCAGACCTGATTGCGATTATTGCCAGTATCGACTTTGTTATGGCGGACGTAGACCGATGAATGATGCACAGATGATTCAAACTGATCTCGGCACTGTATTAACCAGGGAAGAGATTCGCCAGATCGATGCTGAGCTGGCACATGTTCCCTACAAAGCCGGCGCCGCTATCGACGCCCTAAAAATTGTTCAGGCCCAGCGCGGTTGGGTCTCCGATGAATCGCTGCGCGCCATCGCCAAGCATCTAGAGATGTCGGCGGAAGAGCTCGATGGCGTGGCAACTTTTTACAATCTGATTTACCGTCGCCCGGTAGGCGAAAAGGTGATTCTGTTTTGCGACAGCGTTAGCTGCTGGATCTGTGGCTGCGACGCTATCAAAGCCAAACTCTCGGCGAAACTGGGCGTCGACTACGGTGAAACCACCGCCGACAATCAGTACACATTGCTGCCGGTTCCCTGTCTCGGTGCCTGCGATCGGGCACCGGTGATGATGGTGGCCGATGATCTTATTACCCATCTCGATGAGGCCAAAATTGATCAGCTGTTCGCTGATGTAAAAGCCGAAGATTCCGTAGCAGGAGGGGAGCAGTAATGGAAAAAGTCCTGACCCGCAATATAGGGCCCGAACAGACTCCCACTGATCTTAAAGCCTATGAGGCCAATGGCGGATATCAGGGGCTGCGCAAAGCCCTCCGTGAGCTGTCGCCAAAAGATTGCCAGGCAGTGATCAGCGACTCCAATCTCCGCGGTCGCGGCGGTGCCGGTTTTCCCACCGGCATGAAGTGGAGCTTTGTGCCAATGGGTGACAGCTGTACCCCAGGGCATAAGTATCTAGTTTGCAATGCCGATGAGATGGAGCCCGGCGCCTTTAAAGATCGGCTGTTGATGGAATGCGACCCACACCAGCTGATCGAGGGCATGATTCTCGCCGCTTACACTATCGGTGCTGATATCTCCTACGTGTTTATCCGCGGAGAATATGTAGTGGCGATCGAGCGGCTGCGAGGGGCGTTGGCCGAATGCTACGCCAGTGGTCTACTCGGTGAGAATATTCTCGGCAGCGGTTTTAGTCTGGAGATGTATGTTCACCCCAGTGCCGGGCGCTATATCTGTGGTGAAGAGACAGCGCTGATTAACGCCTTGGAAGGTAAGCGCGCCAACCCTCGAGCCAAGCCGCCGTTCCCTCAGGTGAGTGGTCTCTGGGGCCGTCCGACCATCGTTAACAATGTCGAAACCCTGTGCAATATTCCCCATATTATTGATCGCGGTGCCGACTGGTATAAGACCTTGGGTCGTGGCGAAGATAGTGGTACCAAAATGTTTGGCGTCAGCGGCAGAGTGAAGAATCCCGGCTGCTGGGAGCTGCCCATGGGCACACCGATTCGGGAAATCCTCGAAGTACATGCCGGCGGCATGCAAGACGGACTGCAACTGCGGGGTTTTTTGCCCGGCGGCGGCTCGACCGATTTCCTGGTGCCCGAGCACCTGGATTTAGCCATGGACTACAACGTCATTGGCAAAGCCGGAAGCCGTATGGGCACCGGCACCTTGATTATTCTCGACGATCAGACCTGTCCGGTGGGCATGGTGCTTAATCTGATTCGCTTCTTCGCCCATGAATCCTGTGGTTTCTGTACTCCCTGTCGCGAAGGGCTGCCCTGGACCCGACAGGTGCTGCAAGACATAGAGGATGGCCGCGGTCAGCTCGAGGATCTCGAGACCCTGGCCTATCAGGTTAAATATATCGGCGCTATGGGCAATACCCACTGCGCTCTGGCACCTGGTGCTATGGAACCGCTGCAAAGTGCCTTGAAATATTTCCGCGATGATTTCGACCGCCATATTAGCGGTGGTTGCTGTCCTTATGAGTCTTATAAGGCTCACCAGCACCAGCATCAGCAGATTGGAACAGGAGCCTAGATCATGCCGACGATTTTTGTAGATGGTCAAGAACTCCAGGTCAAAGAGGGCACCAATGTGCTCGAGGCCTGCCTCAGTGCCGGCATTGATTTACCCTATTTCTGCTGGCATCCCTCCATGGGTTCCATCGGCTCCTGTCGCCAATGTGCGGTGGTGCAGTATCAGAATGCTGAGGATACCAACGGTCGGATTGTGATGGGCTGTATGACACCGGTAAGCGAGGGTGCACGCTTCTCGCTCAATTCTGGCAGTGGCGCGGACGCTGATGCCGATGAAGCCGTCGACAATGCGGTTGATAAAGTGACCGACAAAGGCCGCGAATTTCGTCAGGCGGTGATCGAATCGCTGATGCTCAATCACCCTCATGACTGTCCAGTGTGCGCCGAGGGCGGCGAGTGTCATCTGCAAGATATGACCGTCATGGTGGGACATCGCGATCGCCGTTACAGAGGGTTGAAAAACACTCATCGCAACCAGTATCTCGGGCCGCTGATCAGTCATGAAATGAACCGCTGCATCACCTGCTATCGCTGCGAACGCTTTTACACCGATTATGCTGGCGGCACCGATCTCTCCGCTCAAGCATCCCACGATCATGTTTACTTTGGTCGCCATCAGGACGGGGTTCTGGAGAGCGAATTTTCCGGCAACCTAGTGGAAGTTTGCCCCACCGGTGTGTTTACCGACAAGCCCCTACTCAAGCAGTACAGTCGCAAATGGGATCTGCAGTCGGCGCCGTCGATCTGCACGGGCTGTGCCGTGGGCTGCAATATTTTGCCGGGAGAGCGCTACGGTAAACTCAAGCGCATACACAATCGCTATAACGATGAAGTTAATGGCTATTTTCTCTGTGATCGAGGACGCTTTGGCAGTGGCTATATCAACAGCGAAGAGCGGCTCAATTACGCTGGGGTGCGGGACTTTAATGGAGAATTTACCGCGATTAAGGCTCAGGAAGCCATCGAGATCGCGGCCCGCTGGATGAAGGCTAAGGAGGGAGGAAAGACTCAAAAAATCGTCGGCATTGGTTCGCCCCGTGCCTCTCTTGAGGCTAACTATTTACTAAGAGAGCTAGTTGGAAAGGAGCACTTTGCCGCTGGCTTTGGTGATCGGGAATCTCAGGTTGTACACCGGATCGCAGCAATATTAAAAACCACTAGAGCCAAGAACCCGTCGATTAAGCAGATGGAAACAGCCGATGCAGTGCTGATTCTCGGTGAAGATGTCACCCATACCGCGCCACGAGTCGCGCTGGGGTTACGTCAGGCGGTGCGCAATAAAGCTCATGAGTTGGCCAAGCAGGCGGGACTAGCGGTATGGCAGGATGCCGCCGTGCGCAACTTGGCTCAAGATCAGCGCTCGCCAATGATTATTGTCTCGGCGACGGAGACCCGCCTCGATGATATTGCCAGTCAGACTGTTTCACTGGCGCCCCAGGAGATTGCCCTATTTGGTCATGCGGTGGCCCGCGCTATCGCCGGTCAGCCGAGTGATGATGAGGCGGTTAACGAGGCCGCAGCAGCACTGAAAAATGCTCAGCGACCGCTGGTGGTCAGTGGCTCCAGCATGTTGCATAGCGCCATAGTCGACAGTGCCGCAGCGGTGGCCGATGCTCTGGCGGACCTTCTCCAAGCGGACAGCACCCTAGCTAATAGCACCCCAGCTGACAGCTCTCCAATTGACGGCCCTCCAATTGACAGCTCTCCAGTTCGCTGCAATAGCATGCTCAGCTTCTGTCTGCCCGAGTGCAATAGCCTCGGCTTAGCACTACTCAGTGAAGAGCAGGAAACCCTATCACGACTGCTTGACCGGGCTGAGGAAATTGAGCTATTGGTGATTCTCGAAAACAATCTTAACCGCCGCCTCAGTGAGGAGCAGATCACTAAGCTGACGTCCTCCGGAATAAAAATTATTGCCTTAGAGCTGCTCGACAACGATCTGCTCGCCAACTGTGATCTGGTCTTGTCGGCGGCATCCTACGCTGAGTCTGAAGGCACATTGGTCAGCAGCGAAGGGCGCGCCCAGCGCTACTATCCGGTGTTTCCCTCAGCTCATGAACGCCTTGCCAGTTGGCAGTGGCTGCGTGATCTGGCCGCCGCCAGTGGTCACAGTGAGTTGGCAAAGCTACAACATTTTGATCAGATAACTGCGGCCTGTGGTGCCAGCAATCCACTGTTCGCTGCCCTTACCGGTGTTTCCCCGGACCATAATTTCCGCAGCCACGGACAGAAAATTCCCCGGCAAACTCATCGTGCCAGCGGGCGCACGGCGATCACTGCCAATGTCTCGGTACACGAACCTCTGCGCAAGCTTGATCCAGAAACGCCGCTGAGCTTTAGCATGGAAGGACTCAATCGCGACCAGCCGGCTTCGCTGACACCCTTCTACTGGTCTCCGGGCTGGAACTCCAATCAGTCGCTACAGAAGTTTCAATCCGAGGTGAACGGCCCACTGCGCGGTGGCCCTGTGGGTAAGCGTTTGATTGAGCCCCAGACCACTGGCATCAGTCAGTCGTCAGAATTTACGCCGCTGCAGGTTATGGCTGAAGGCAGGTGGCAGCTGGTGCCAATGCATCGTGTTCATGGCAGTGATGAACTCTCTGCCAGAACAGCTGAAGTTGCCGAGCTCGCCGGTGAGGCATTTATCGCTATAAGCTCGGAGCTGGCCGCAAAGCTAGCGGTGGTTGATGGTGACGGTGTAAAAATTAATGTTGTAGCTGCTGCTGGCATAGACAGCCTTCAACTATCTCTGTCGGTGAAGATTATCGCCCGTGTGGCGGCAAACTGTGTCGCTTACAGTGCCGGTTACAACAGTACTCTGGCACTACAGCCGGGTGCGTTGGCGCAGCTCAGTAAAGACTCTGACTGGCAGCGGGCGACACCACAGCTGATTGCCAGTGATCGCAGCAGCCATGCCAGCCCGCCTCAAAAAAATCGCCCATCTCCAGATAGAGAGGAACCGCCACATGTCTGAGTTAATGCCGGTTTTACTGGCCCTGACCATTTTGGTTGGCGGCATCGCACTGGCCGCGATTATGACCTGGTGGGAGCGTCGCCTGCTGGGCTTTTGGCAGGACCGCCTCGGCCCCAATCGCCTAGGCCCCTTTGGCATAGGCCAGGTGGCGGCGGATATGATCAAGCTGTTATTTAAGGATGACTGGGTTCCCCCCTTCGCCGACAAAGTGGTGTTTATCTTTGCCCCCACGGCCATTGTGGTGGCGATGATGATGGGTTTTGCGGTGGTGCCCTTTGCTCCCGACACCTATATTATCGACGTCAATATAGGGCTGCTGTTCTTTCTCGGCATGACCTCTCTGGCGGTTTATAGCGTGCTACTTGGCGGTCTCGCCTCGAATAATAAATATGCCCTGTTGGGCGGTCTGCGCTCGGCGGCGCAGATGGTCAGTTACGAAGTCTTTATGGGCCTGTCACTGATGGGCATTGTGATGATGACCGGCAGCTTTAGTCTGGTGGATATAGTGGAAGCCCAGCGCGATGTTTGGTTTTGCTTCTCCCAGATACTCGGACTGCTAGTGTTTGTGGTAGCCGGTGTCGCCGAGAGCCACCGGTTACCTTTCGACCTGCCAGAGGCAGAACACGAGCTTACGGCGGGCTTTCACACTGAATATGGCGGCATGAAATTTGCCATGTTTATGCTCGGCGAATACCTAGGTCTGATTTTGATCTCTTGCATGATCACCACGCTGTTTTTGGGTGGCTGGTTTGGCCCTATGTTTATCGGTGATTGGCTGCCGCCCTTTGTCTGGTTTGGCCTTAAAGTGTTTTTTGTGATCTGTTTCTTTGTGCTGCTGCGTGCGGCGATACCCAGACCCAGATACGACCAGCTGATGTCTCTGGGCTGGAAAGTTATGTTGCCGATTACCCTAGTCAACCTGCTAGTGACCGGTGCGGTGCTGTTGTGGATGGAGGGAGCTTAGACGATGTTAAGTCAACTGCGAAGCATGTGGGAAATTCTCAAACACACCTTCACCAAGGCGGAGACGGTGCAGTATCCAGAGGAGCAACCCTACCTGTCACCACGCTATCGCGGGCGCATTGTACTGACTCGAGATCCCGACGGTGAAGAGCGCTGCGTGGCATGCAACCTCTGTGCTGCGGTGTGCCCGGTTGACTGTATCGCGCTGCAAAAAGACACCCGCGAAGACGGAAGCTGGTATCCGGAGTTTTTTCGCATCAATTTCTCCCGCTGCATTATGTGTGGTATGTGTGAAGAAGCCTGTCCCACCTATGCGATTCAGCTAACCCCAGATTTTGAGATGTGCGAATACGATCGCCAGAATATGGTCTACGAAAAAGAGCATCTGCTGATCAACGGTGTGGGTAAGTACCCGGATTACAATTTTTATCGAGTCTCGGGCCTGCAGCGTTCCTTTAAAGATAAGGGTGAAGGCCTCAATGAGGCGCAACCCATAGATGTGAAGAGCCTACTGCCATGATGATATGTTTTGACTGCCAGAGGAGATCGCCATGCTTGAGATAAGCCTGTTTTATATTGCTGCCACCGTGGCCCTGGTGGCGACCATTCTGGCCATGACCAGAGCCAATGCGATTCATGCCCTGATCTATCTAATCGTCTCACTACTGGCAGTGGCGGTGATCTTCTTTCTGATCGGCGCACCCTTTGCCGCAGCTCTGGAAATTGTTATCTATGCCGGCGCCATAATGGTGCTGTTTGTCTTTGTGATTATGATGCTGAATCTCGGCGAAGAGGGGGATGCCCGGGAAAAGCAGTGGCTGAGTCCGGCGGTCTGGGCTGGGCCAACATTGCTGGCGGTGATTTTATTTGCCGAGTTGCTCTACATTATTTCTTCCGTGGAAGGTCCAGTATCCACCGCACAGGTTACCGCCAAACAGGTGGGCTTAACCCTGTTTGGACCCTATGTATTGGCGGTAGAAATTGCTTCCATGTTGCTGCTCGCCGGTTTGGTCGGCTCCTACCATCTCGGTCGCCGTGCCCTCGACAGAAACATTGATGAAGCGGATGCACGGGCGCTTTCTGAATCTAATTCTAATTCTGCTGCTGATTCCAATGCTGATAAGGGGGCGCAGTAATGGACGGTCTCAATATTCCCCTGAGCCATATCCTACTGGTCTCGTCGCTGCTCTTTGCCGTGGGTATGCTCGGACTGATGATGCGGCGCAATATTATTTTTATTCTGATGTCCCTCGAAGTGATGCTCAATTCCACCGCTCTGGCCTTTGTCGCCGCTGGTGCCCACTGGGGGCAGCCCGATGGGCAGATCGTATTTATGTTGATCCTCAGTGTTGCCGCGGCAGAAGTGGCGGTTGGTCTGGGTCTGGTGCTGCAAATTCAGCGGCGCTTCAAATCTCTGGATATGGATAACGCCAACAGGATGCAGGGCTAACTATGAGACAGCTTATCGGGTTGATACCGCTTATTCCGCTGCTTAGCTCAGTCTGTCTGATGCTGCTGGGCGGCCGACTGCCGCGCCTCTGGATTGGACTGCTCGGGGTTGGCTCCGTGGGTCTGGCGGCGCTGCTCACTGGGCTCACGGCAGTGGAGTTTCTGGCTAATCCGGAGCCCTTTCAGCTGACCCTCTGGGTGTGGATGCAGGTGGGTCATTTTGCTCCTGGAGTGGCCTTCTATTTTGATGGTTTAACGCTGGTGATGATGTCGGTGATCACCGGTGTGGGTTTTTTGATTCATCTTTTTTCCACCGAATTTATGGAAGAGGATAAAAGCTATGCCCGCTACTTCGCCTATCTGAATATGTTTGTCGCCGCGATGTTGATTCTGGTGATGGCGGACAACCTTTTACTACTCTATTTGGGCTGGGAAGGGGTGGGTGTTTGCAGCTATCTATTGGTCGGCTTCTGGTATCAAAATTCCGCCAATGGTCAGGCTGCACGCAAGGCATTTATTGTCACTCGTATTGGCGACACGGCGATGGCTCTGGGATTGTTTTTGCTGTTCAGTGAGCTGGGCACATTGAATATTCAAGCCTTAGGTGTGGTGGCAAACGAAACCTGGCAGGTGGGCGACAAGCTGCCATTGATAGCATGCCTATTATTACTCGCTGGCGCCGTGGGTAAGTCGGCACAGTTACCACTGCATACCTGGCTGCCGGACGCCATGGCCGGTCCGACGCCGGTAAGTGCACTAATTCATGCGGCGACCATGGTGACCGCCGGTGTCTATCTGATTGCCCGCACCCATGAACTCTATCTGCTGGCCCCCATTGCCATGATCGCTGTGGCGTTAGTGGGACTGACCACCTCGTTAATGGCGGCGTTTACGGCTCTAACTCAGCGGGATATCAAACGCATTCTGGCCTATTCAACCATCAGCCAGATTGGCTATATGTTTCTCGCTCTGGGTGTAGGTGCCTGGAGTGCCGGAGTCTTCCACCTGATGACCCATGCCTTCTTTAAGGCACTGCTGTTCTTGGGCTCGGGGGCGATTATTCACTGCCTGCATCACGAACACGATATTTTCAAAATGGGCGGCTTACGCACCCGTATGCCGGTGACCTTTTGGAGCTTTATGATCGGCTCTGCCGCGCTGGCGGCACTGCCCATGACCTCGGGATTTTTCAGTAAGGATCAGATTTTACTGCAGGCCTATCAGGTCGACGGCATTGGCCCCTGGCTGTGGCTCGGCGGTCTGCTCGGGGCGCTGTTGACCGCGATCTACAGTTTCCGTCTGGTGTTTGTGGTGTTCTTCGGCAAAGCCAATACCGAGCCGGATCGAGACACAGGCTGGCGCATGGCGCTGCCCCTGAGTTTACTCTGCGCCCTGGCACTGTTTGGCGGCTGGATTATGCTGCCGGTGGCGGAGGTCTTCCCGCTGGCCAGTGGCCTGCACCCGGCCCACTGGGTTGAGTATGTCTCTATCGCGGTGCCAGTTGTTGGCGTAGTTATCGCCTATCTGGTGTTTTACAGCGGCCAGTTGCGAGTTGACGGCCTGTTGAACAGGCCATCGATGCAAAGTTTGCAGCGCTTTTGGCACAGCGGTTGGGGCCTTGATGCACTCTATGATCGATTGTTTGTGCGGCCCTATTATGCACTCGCGGCCCTGCTTAAAGGGGAGCCGGTGGACGCGGTCTACGGCCTGATTGTGGCGATTAATCAAACCCTTAATGGCTGGTTGGCAGAAGGGCAGAGTGGGCAGATGCGCCGCTATCTGATCAGTATGGTGTTCGGCTTGATTGTGGTACTGGCGATTATGTTGGGGGCTTTTTAATCTAATGGGACGCTTTTAATGCTGATGATTAATCTGATACTTATCCTTTTAGTCGGCGGCCTTTTGGCCATGCTGTCAGAGCGTTTTGGCAGTCAGGTGCCACGAAGGGTGGCGCTGGCTGTGGTACTGATTGATTTAGCCTATTTGCTGGTGTCCCTCTTAGGGCTACCGGAACTGACCGGGTTGCAGGCGACAGTGCCCAGCGATCCCCAGACCTGGTTAATGCACTACCGGGCTGAGTGGATTCCCGCCTTTGGTATCAGTTTTGAGTTTGCCCTCGACGGTATCAGCCTGCTGATGGTTCTGCTGACACTGGTCCTGGGTGTGGTGGCAGTGAGTTCTTCCTGGACCGATGTAAACATTAAACAGGGATTTTTTGAGGCCAATCTACTCTGGACTCTGGCCGGTGTGCTGGGCGTATTTATGGCTCTCGACCTGTTTTTGTTTTTTCTATTTTGGGAAGTGATGCTGATTCCCATGTACTTTCTGATCGCCATCTGGGGCCATGAGCAGCGCGCCTATGCGGCAATGAAGTTCTTTATCTTTACCCAGGCCAGCGGACTGTTGATGTTGGTCTCAGTATTGACCTTGGCGGCTATTCACCAGAGCAATACTGGGGTCTGGAGTTTCAGTTATTTTGATCTGCTAAATACCCCGATGGCGGCGCAGACTGCCTATTGGTTAATGCTCGGCTTCTTTGTTGCCTTTGTGGTGAAACTGCCGGGCTTTCCCTTTCACACCTGGCTGCCGGATGCTCACACCCAGGCACCCACCGCAGGCAGTGTGATTCTCGCCGGCGTGCTGTTGAAAACCGGTGCCTATGGTTTGATTCGATTTGCGGTGCCGCTATTTCCTGAAGCCTCTATGGAGTTTGCGCCTATCGCTCTATGGCTCGGCGCTGCTGGGGTGGTTTACGGCGCGGTGCTGGCCTTTGCCCAGACCGACTTTAAGCGTCTGGTCGCCTATAGCAGCGTCAGTCATATGGGCTTTGTGCTGCTCGGTGTCTATGCCTGGAATCAGCTAGCCCTGCAGGGTGCGGTGATGCAGATGGTCGCCCATGGCTTTAGCACGGCGGCACTGTTTATGATCGCTGGCTCTCTTCAAGAGCGCCTGCACACCAGAGATATGCGTGAGATGGGCGGCCTCTGGCACAATATGCCGCGCATGGGGGCGGTGGCCATGTTCTTTATCGTTGCCTCACTGGGACTGCCGGGGCTGGGTAACTTTGTCGCCGAGTTCTTGGTCCTACTGGGACTCTTTCAGGTAGATCCCTGGCTGACCATGATTGCTGCGCTGGGCCTGATTACCGGTGCCGCCTATTCCCTGCTGCTGATGCAGCGCTCGTTTCAGGGAGAGCCGGATGAAAGTCGCCGACTTAATGATTTTGGTACTCGGGAGATGCTCACCATGGCATTGATGGTGGTCGCCCTGATTGGTTTGGGCCTCTATCCTCAGCCGGTTCTGGATATGGCTCAGCCGGTGCTCGATGGCCTGTTGCAGTTTTCAGCCACAGTTGCAGGAGGGCGGTTATGAATCTCAGTCAAATGCAGGCTTTGATGCCTCTATTAATCTTGAGTCTTACCGCTGTAGTGCTGATGATTCAGGCGTCGATAAAGCGCGACCAGGCCACCGCTTGGGTGATTACCGCCATAGGTCTAGTGCTGACAATCTGGGGGGCTATTTATGCCCGAGACTTTAGTCAGACCGTGACCATTCTCTTGAAGGTGGATTCCTGGGGACTGTTTTTTTCCAGTTTGATGGCCTTGGCGACGCTGGTAACTCTGCTGCTGTCTCGAGAGAGTTTCGCCGACGAGGGCCAGCGCAAAGAAGAATACTATCTACTGCTGGTGCTTTCGCTGCTGGGCGCTCTAGTGCTTATCCAGTCGAGTCATATGGTGTCATTGTTACTGGGTATGGAGCTGATGGGGGTGGCGCTCTATGTAATGATTGCCTTCCCGGAAAAGGGCGAGTTGCCGGTGGAGGCGGCGATCAAATATCTGGTGCTCTCAGCCTGTGCCTCGGTGATCTTGCTCTATGGTTTTGCGCTTCTGTACGCGGCCACCGGTGAGCTTAGTTATGCCGGTCTCGGTGCCAAGGCCGGTGAGGCTTACGCACAAAACCCGCTGCTGATTCTGGCGGGCACCGGGATGGTGATCTCGGGTATTGGCTTTAAGTTATCTCTGGTGCCCTTTCATATGTGGACCCCGGACGTCTATCAGGGTGCGCCGACGCCGGTCACCGGTTACCTAGCCACGGTCTCCAAGGGCGCGGTGTTTGTCGCGCTGACACGGATGTATCTCGATGGCCAACTGTATCAGTACCCCAGTTTGATCAATGCTCTGGTGGTTATCGCCATTGCCTCAATGTTAATCGGTAATCTGCTGGCTTTGCAGCAAAACAATATTAAGCGCCTACTGGCCTATTCGTCGATTGCCCACTTGGGCTATCTGCTAGTGGTGCTAATTGCTCTCACCGGAAAAGGCTTGGCCAGCGATGCTGTGACCTATTATCTGACTGCCTATGTGCTGACCAGTCTCGCCGCCTTTGCGGTGATTGCCCGGGTCTCGGGAGAGGACGCAAAGCAATGCCAGATCAGCGCTTACGAGGGGCTGTTTTGGCGCGATAAGGTTCAGGCCATATGCCTCACTGTAGCGCTGATGTCTCTTGCGGGTATTCCCCTGACGGCTGGATTTATCGGCAAATTTTATGTGATTACAGTGGGCGTGCAGAGTTCCCTTTGGGCCTTGCTGGTGGCAGTGGTTGTAGGCAGCGCCATCGCCATTTATTATTACCTGAGAATCATTTTTGCCATGAGCAAGGTGCCAGCGGATGCTGTTGAGCATCAGGCCTATCCGGGTCGAATATTAGCGCTATTCTTAACCCTACTGGTTCTTATTTTGGGTAGCTGGCCAGAGCCTTTTATAAACTACGCCACAAGCCTTTGAGATAATAATAGCAGCCATAAGAGGGCTGAGAGTTTGACTGACTGACTGAGGATAAAAACTATGCTGCGTTCTGTTGATTTAAGTGACTACATGCTGCACAACCCGGTTACCGTATCTGCTGATGAGAATGTCTTTGTTGCCATCAATCTGATTGTTGAGGAAAAAGTTTCCGGTGTCTGTGTGGTTAATGCTACGGGCGAGCTGCTCGGCGTGCTGTCCGAACTAGACTGTCTGAGAGCCATATTGGGAGCGACTTACAATGAATATGGTGATGTGGGTAATGTCGCCGACTATATGACCAAAGAGGTGGACTGCTGTGAGCTGCACGCCGATCTAGTGGATGTTGCTGCCGACATGATCAAGAAGGGCCACCGTCGTCGACCGGTGCTCAATCATGGCAAGTTGGTGGGTCAGATAACCTGCCGCAAGCTGTTGTCAGTGGTCAGTCAATTTGCCCACTCTAAAGCCTAGGGATTCAGTCCGGATCTAGAGTAGACAGTGATCTGGCGCTGACTGTCGAGCTGAAAGAGGTGGTTTGCGCGGTGTGGCATTTCGCCCAAGCTGTGTTCGGTGATGCGCTGATAGTGAGCGATGAATTCTCCAATTTGGCTGGCTGACATTATGCCTTGGTGCTGTTCACCGAGGGTATCGCCGAGACGCGCAAGCATTTTTTCTTCCTGCTCCAGACGCCAGTTAAACACCGTATCGAAAGAGGGCGCCTGCAACATGATCAGTTGGTCGAGCAGGCTAAACAATGTCTGATACTCCCCAGCCAGTGCCTGATTGACAGTGTTGCGCCAGACGCCATCCGAATCCTGATCTGCTTCAAGACTATTGAGTGGCTCAGTTAATTGCTCTTCGGTTTGCGCTTTCGCGCCGACACACCAGCCTTCAAAAATAATAATATCCACTTGGCCGATAATCGAGTCGCACTGTTCCAGAGGCATGCGGTCGTCTCGGCTTTTATCAAAGCGTGGGATCAGGGTTTCCCCGGAGCCATCGACGAGCTTGGCTATAGTCCCGAGTGCTAGGGGAATATCGTGGGTGCCGGGCACGCCGCGAGTTTCTAATAGTGGATGAACTTTAGTCGCCAACTGCTGGCGCTCTAACTTGGTCAGATAAAAATCATCCAGTGACAGAGAGACACAGCGCAATTCGAAACGCTCACTGAGCATCGTGCAGAGATAGTCGGCAAGGGTGGATTTCCCTGAACCCTGGGAGCCGTTGATACCAATAATCAGCGGTTTGTCACCACCGGTTTTGTATTCTTCGAGCAGTGGAGAAAACCATTTTTCCGCGCTCAGCAGGTAGCTTTCGGGCAGTTTGTTGCGGGCTAAAAACCTTTGTTCTGCAGGACTCATATTAGGTGCTTTGGTTCTGGTAAATATTAATATAAAAGTGGATCACTGTTTCAAGTTCGTCCAGTTTGGCCAGCATCTCTTGCTGTTCCGGACGACTGTGCCAGTAGTAGGGCGTCATTTTTAGCAGGTCAAGAATATCGCTGCCGCGAACTACAATCGACTGCTTGATTTCAAGCTGTTCCAGCAGATTAAACTGCGCGGCCTTTTCCAAACCTGCGGTGTTGCCCTCATGGGGCAGTGACTGTTCATAAATTAGGCTGGTGAGTCCAGAGAGATGTTCTGCACCGGGACCCACCATAATCAACTTGCCGCCAGGTTTAAGTACGCGGGCGGTCTCCTCGACACTGATCGGGGAAAACACTGAAATAGCCGTGTCTATACGATTCTCAAACAACGGGATATTGTAGACGCTGTCCACTGCTAGGCGGGCATCCATCTTGCGCTTTGCTGCGAGGCGCACCGCGAGCTTAGAGATATCCATGCCGAGTAATTTAAGGGTTTGGGTGGAGGTCTTTTCTTCAGAGACTTTTTGTTGATCAGCCTTTTTATCAAAAGCTACACGCAGCTGCTGCATATAGTAGCCTTCGCCACAGCCGAGATCTAAGACCGTCTGCTCAGGCCCAGTGTTGGCTTTGGCTACAGCTGCAACAATGGCGTCGGACAGAGGCTGGTAGTAACCGGCATTTAAAAAACGCTGGCGGCTACGAATCATGTCGTCGCTGTCGCCGGGACTGCGGCTGCGCTTGTTTTGCGCTAACAGCAGATTGAGATAACCCTCGCGGGCCAGATCAAAGCTATGTTGATTATTGCAGCGATAAGTCTGGGGCTGCGACTCGGCTTGCAGGATCAGTGCTTGATCACAGTTCGGGCATTTAAAATTGTCGCGAGTGGAACGCAACGCTGGATAGACAAAGGCTTTGGGCAAGGGAATCTCAAGCAGAATCAAACGAGGCCCTAGCTTACAGCGGTTAATATCAGAGAACAATTGTTTGATGCTAAGTGCGGCTGTTGAGGTGGATTTAGTGGCTGTATTTTTCCTATGGTATTTTCCCTGCTGTATTTTACGGGCTTAGTTTTTAGGTATACTGGAACTGCAGCTGATCCTTCAGCGCAATGAACTGCCCTATAGAGCAGTGGTTATCCTTTTCTAGAAGAGTCTCAGCTATGTTGACTGTCCATCATTTAAACAATTCCCGCTCGCAACGTATTCTCTGGTTACTCGAAGAGCTCGGCCTCGAGTATCAGTTAAAAACCTATCAACGTGATCCCGTGACCAATCTTGCGCCGCCGGAGTTGGAGCAGGTTCATCCACTGGGCAAGTCGCCGGTGCTGACTGATGACGACGCCACTATTATTGAGTCCGGTGCGATTATTGACTACATTCTGCGCCACTATGGCGATGGGCGTTTGCAGCCTGAGACCGGCAGTCAAAACTATGAGCAGTATCTACAGTGGCTGCACTATGCAGAGGGTAGTGCGATGCTACCCATGATGCTGAAAATGTATACGGCACGCCTAGGTGATGCCGGAGCGCCACTACAACCGCGAATCAGTGACGAACTGCAGCGTCATCTCGGCTATATAGAGAATGCACTGCAGGGCGTCGATTGGTTGGTGGACAACAGTTTTTCCTGTGCCGACATTCAGCTCTCATTTGTGGTTGAGATTACACCGCTGCTCTATTCCTTGGACACTCTGCCGAATATCGCCGCCTATCGCCAGCGCTTGCAGCAGCGTTCAGCCTATAAGGCTGCCCTCAAGCGCGGCGGGTTTTACGCCTATGGTTCTGATGCGGCTTAGTTAAGTTGGCCTAGGGTGTGGCTAAGAAGGGGCGAGGCATTTTTTGGCGCGATTAATACAGGGCTGGCAGTCATCGGTGCGCAGTGGACAGGCCTTGATGCAAATATGGTAGTCGTAAGCACATTGGCGCTGTTTGTTGTTGAGGGATTTTTGTGCGCTGAGGCTCTTATTTTGGCTGAGGCTCTCATTTTGGCTGAGGCTCCTTACCTCGCTGAGGCTCTTGCACTGCTGGGGAAGGTTGTCCCGGGATACGTAGATTGCATTTCGTGCCACCAGGTCACAGTAGTTATAGCGTAGCGTGTCGCGGACTTCGGTGTTTATCTCGGCTGAATCTTTTAGCTGTTCGTTAATCAGCTCGCGCTGGGTGAATACCGCACTGCGACCCAGGGTGTAGGTATCCAGATCATAGTTGGGTGGTGATGAGTTATTCGCGCAACCCATTAATGTGAAGGTTCCGGCAAACATTAGGATAATGGCTATGAGTTTGTTCGGTAGCTGAATTGTCACGGGTTTTGACTCCTTGTGCATCGCACTTTTGAAATGCACATAATAAAAAGTGCATTGATTAAGTAGCTCCTTAATTAAATAGCTCCTTTGTCAACTCTTTGAGAGAGCCTCGTTGTTTTCACAGTCTACAGATTCACATTCAGTTATTTCGTCACGGAGGACGTCAAGCATGGCGTGTTGCTGCGATTTCGAATATGCCAACCTTGGCGGCCTAGGTCAACAGTTATCTGAGCAAACTGATATGCAACGCCCAAATGCAGACTCTGCTTATTACGATGAATTTTTGCAGTTACAGGAAAAACTGCAGAAGAGAATCGTCTCGTTACGTAAAAATGGGCACCTAGTGCAAGAGGATATGGCTGACTATGAGTTATCTCTGCGTCAGTATCAGAGAATGGAGCAGGATCCCCAAGCCATAGTGTCACTCTGGCAACTGTTCAAAATAGCCAAGGCCCATGGCTTGGATGTTGACGAAATTTTGCGCTTCGACTAACCGCGCCTTTTTGTATCCCCCGTTATATCCTCTGCTAAGTTCGCTGTTAAGTTCTACTTAATGCTTGCCTTTCAACAGTCGGTTCAATGTTATACTACCTTAATAAATATTGGCTACGCTTTGTCAATAACCCTCATGATAGGATTTAGAGTATGCACAACCTTGCCCAGCCAGCCCTTCGTCGACTTAGTCGATCTGCCCTAAGTCTAGTTGGACTGCTGTTGATCGGCTGTATGCCTCCGGATACTTCTGATACCGCGTATACAAGGTTGCCCCTAAGTCCAGAGACGCCGTCCACTGTGCCTCAGGCATTTCTCAGCACCATTGATAATCAGTGGTATACAGAGTCTGCAGCAGCCGTGGCTGAGACTAATAGGCAGGTCCAGCGTCTGGCCCTGGAGGCGGGCTCAGCAAAAAATATTATTCTCTTTGTGGGCGATGGTATGGGTGTCACCACTGTCACAGCCGCGCGTATTTTTGAGGCACAGCAGCAGGGAATGTCAGGTGAAGAGAATAGTCTCAGCTTCGGCAAGTTTCCCTTTGTTGGTCTATCGAAAACCTACAATGTCGATGCCCAAACAGCTGATTCGGCGGGCACCATGACCGCACTAATCAGCGGTGTTAAAACCAATATAGGGGTTCTTGGTCTCGACGAAGATACCCGCAAAGGCGACTGTGAATCCGCTGCCGGAAACCAGTTATTTACAGCATTGGAACTAGCTGAGATTGCAGGGCTGTCTACAGGCATTGTCTCCACCGCACGAATCACCCACGCCACACCTGCTGCAACCTACGCCAAATCCGCCGATCGCGATTGGGAAAATCCATCGATGATGCCGGCTGCGGCAATCGCTGCTGGCTGTGAAGATATTGCTTCGCAGCTGATTAACTTTGAACGCAATCTGGAAGCCCGTTACCCGGGTATTGATGTGGATGGTATTGAAGTCGCTCTGGGAGGTGGACGTCGAGAGTTTTTACCCAATGACCCTGCAGCCAATAGCCGCGACGCCCGCAGCTCGGTAGAGGGCGACCGCAACGATAGTCGCAATCTTGTGGAAGAGTGGCAAGCGCTCTATCCCAGGGGCAACTACGTGATTGATCAGGCGGGTTTTGACGCTGTTGATGCCGACAGTAGTAAGAATCTGTTCGGTCTCTTTAATGAGTCGGAGATGCGTTATGAGGCCGATCGTAACAATGATCTTGCAGGAGAGCCCTCGCTCACCGAGATGACCGCCAAGGCTATCGATATCCTCGACAACAATGAGCAGGGTTTTTTCTTGATGGTCGAAGCCGGACGCATTGATCACGGTCACCATGCCAACAGTGCCTTCGCCGCCTTGAGCGATACAGTGGAACTTTCCTCTGCGGTTCAGGCTGCATTGGACGCCACTAGTCGCGAGGACACGCTGATCATTGTCACCGCCGACCACAGTCATGTTTTTACCATGGCCGGTTATCCAAAGCGGGGCAATCCAATTTTGGGTAAGGTCGTCAATGTGGGGGCGGACAGCCCCGCACTAGATGATCATGGTCTGCCATACACTACCCTGGGTTATGCCAATGGTCTTGGGTTTCGCGATCTGGGTGATGAGACCAATGCGGATATGGCCTATTACAGTAAGTCAGTGGCAGGGCGTGTAGATTTAACCGCCATAGACACTCAGGCTCAGGGTTTTCATCAGGAAGTGCTGGTGCCCCTAGAGGGTGAAACTCACGGTGGCGAGGATGTGGCAGTTTACGGGATTGGTCCCGGCGCTCACCTGGTCACAGGCTCACATGAGCAGAGCATCGTTTTCCATGTAATGAACCATGCTGGCAATCTATTTGAGAAAGCCACAGCGGCGCTCTTTTTAACAAGCCCGCAGCGGCGCTAATAGGTTTCAGCCTTCGAACGCCTGTGGCTAATCCTCAAAGGCGCTGCGTTATGGCCCGCTTCAATTGTTGTAGGCTGGGGTTTGTGGGATCACTGAGCAGCGTCCGATCAATTAGCTGCAGAGCTTTCAACCATTGCTGCTGTTGGCCATAGAGACTGACTAGGCCATTGATAAATTCGCCATTGCCGGGCATCAATTGCAGCGCTGCAAGATAGGCTTTTTCTGCCGCCAGCGGTTTTCCAGACTGTTGATTCAGCACCGCAAGGTTGTACCAGGCGCGTAGGTTATTGCCTGTGATGGCGGCGGTCTCAAGGGACAGTGCCGCTTGCTGGTAATCTCCCTGCTCGGCCATCAATAGCCCCAATGAATAGTGCGCGTCGCTGGCCCCTGGCTCGCGCTCAATTACTGTCCTGTATAGTTTTTCTGTATCGCTTAGCTTTCCTTGGCCGTAATAGAGTTGCGCCAGATTCATGCGCGCAGCGTTATAGCCATTGTCTATTTTCAATACGGCCAAATACGCTTCCACGGCTCTGTCGAGATTGCCGCGGCGATGCTGATCCAATGCCATACGCATGCGGCCCGAAGGGAAGTCGGCATTTACTAAAAGCGAAGTTTGGTACTCTTCGTTTGCTCGGCTAAGAGCATCGATAAGTGGCGCAGGTATTCGATTGCTGGGTACATCAATCAGACCTTCAGCGGCGGCAATACGCACCGCACGAACTGGATCATTTAAACGATCCAGTAGGGCTGCAACCTTGTTAGTGCTGCTGTTGAGCGCCTGAACCGAGATGGTTCTCAGCAGCGCGCTCTGGTCATTGGTGGCGCTGGTCATGGCGCGTTCAACCACTGGCAGCGAGATCGCCGGTGTCAGCAGAGAGGCGGCAGTGGCGCGGGCAATGGCCGGCTGCGAAAGGTCATTTAGAAGCGACACTAACGGCTCGATGGAATCATTGGGTTGACTGGCAGCGGCGGTGAGAATGTCGGAAAAATGCGCCGCTCGCTCAGGGCCAAACCAGCCCACTACCTTCTCCGCAGCCCAGTCTGCCGACTCTTTACTGTGGCAGTCATTACAGGCATTGGGGGTGCCATGGGCAACACTGAGATCTGGTCGTGGAATACGAAAGCTGTGATCGCGACGGTAATCGTTGCCCATATAGAGCCGCCCTGGCATATGGCAGTCAATGCACTGAGTACCTTGCAGATCTTCCTTAGTGGTTGTCAGTGACTGGCTAGGATTAGTGCCGTGATGGTGGTGCTTGGGCGTATCAAACTGCTCACTACTGTGGCAGCCGACACAGAGCTGATTGCCCTCGGCTTTCAATTTCACACTGTGGGGTTGGTGACAGTCCACACAGCCGACGCCGGAGTGATACATTTTGCTCTGTACAAAAGAACCGTAGACAAACACTTCATCGAGAATCTGGCCATCGCTATGATAGGTCGGCGGTGTTAGTAGTTGCGGCAAATAGTGATCCAGCAGTTGGCTGCTGCCATGTTCAAATTTATTGGTCAGCTGTTGGCGCCGGGCATGACAGCGACCACACTGGTCCACCACTGCCAGAGAGTCCTCTCCCACCTTCATGCTTATATACAGGTTGTCTACAGCGGCATTAAAGTTTGTCGAGCTAACAGTCTCAACATGATCGCGACCGGGGCCATGGCAGGACTCGCAGCTCACATCTAACTCAGCAACAGTGGTGCTGTAGCTATTGCTGGCAATATCGAAATTCTTCTCAACATTATTGCTGTGACAGTCGGCACACATACTGTTCCAGTTTTTGCCACCCTCAGACCAGTGCACCCATTCACCTGGTTGTGCCAGCAACTCTGGCTGCGGATCAAACCATTGCTTAGTCAAAGTATTCCAGGCCACAGGAAGCTGCTGCAGGCGGCCATTGGGGAAGGCTACCAGATATTGCTGAAGAGGTTCGGTGCCAAAGGTGTAGAGAATTCTGTGATCACTGACCTGTCCATCAGTGCCGGCCAGGCGCGCATAAAAGCCATCGGCTTTTTTTGAAAACAGGGCGCTATTGCCGGGCGCCTCGAATAGGCTGTTATTGAAGTCGCCTTTGACAGTGTTAACTGTGGCGTGCTGCATGGCCTGATCGTGATGGGAACCCTGCCAATCCTGGTAGGCCTCTGTGTGGCATCCCGCGCAGCTATTGCTGCCAAGATAACCATTGTCGCTGCTATTTGGTTCTGTCCCTGTAATGGTGATCGGATCAGTCGGTGGCTTTGGGCCGCCCATAATCCCGACGCCAATAAATACTATCAGCAGAGACGCAGTGATAATTAGCGTAAGGCGATAGAAAAAGTTGGCGCGGCGCGCTGGATGCATTTTTTATTCTTATTTTCTAGTGAGCGTTTTACCGCCAGTTTAGCGATTTGATTCTGGGGTTACTATAAAAAATGCGTTGAGCTCTGCGGAGTACGTTTTCTGAGCGTATTGGTTTAGGAGTGTCGGTTTGAGACTATCGGTTTAAGACTATCGGTTTAAGACTGCCGCTGTAAATGTCGAGACCTCAACCGCGCCTGCTCAACTGGGTTCCACAGGTCTTACCGAGGGTGCGAGCTAGAGTTATTCAGACTTAAGCTGAGCTCTTGGGGCCGAGAGGTGATTTTATAGTTACTTAGGGGCTGCAATGGAGACACCTAATTAAGCTCTTAATTAGGCAGAAACTTCAAGCTCGGTATTACTCCAAGAATAGGTTTCCAAGACACTGTTTGAAAATAGCGAGGCAAGCAGTATAGGGGTAATCGCGCCGAGTTTTTGAGCACAATTCTGGCGGTGTAATTCAACCGTTCTATGACTGAGTGCTCGCGCCACGGCAATTTTTTTACTCGAGTGACCCTGATATACCAGATGTAAAATATCCCACTCGCGCTTAGTTAAAAGGGATTCAACAGGGATCCAGAATTCCTCTGGCAGCGGAAGTTCAGGTAGTACTGATGCTATAACAAAACTACTAAACTCTTCGAGATTAGCTAGTTGGTTTTGGTTTATATAGCTCAGCTTATCATGGCCAATTTGACTTGGTGGCTGCGTAGTTTCTAGTTCAGTAGAGTCGTCGAAAACCAGATTAAGTACCGTTAATGTCGAAATTTTATTTTTGCTCTTAACCTCGTTAAGGGCCTTGCGCTTAAAAAAGTCAAAGTTCGGTGTCAGACTCATAGTGACTATGTTGTCGGTCAAGGAGTGACTGTTGATCTCGGAAATTGTTTTTAGGGCCGCAGCTGGGGCACCGAGAATTTTCACGACAATTATATTGTTGCTTTTATGAGGCATTTGTTGCTTCCACTCCTTTTTTTGGCAAAGAGGTTTGATGCTTAGCTTTAGATAATAATGATCTATTGGTTACTTAAAGCTTGGCTCACTCTCACTGCAAATTGCACATATCCGATGTTACATAGATATTAACTGTTTTGAGGGAGGTGTCTATACTTATATGAATAAAACTGAATGCTGGCGGAGTTTTTGGGTGGTTATTGTCTTGGGGGCTTAGGTGGGGTGTTTGGTCGGACTTTATTGTTTGGGTCCAACCACGCGACGTTTGGTGAAACGACGCGTGGTTGGTGAATTGGTGGGCCCTCCGTGACTTGAACACGGGACCTGCCGATTATGAGTCGGATGCTCTAACCAACTGAGCTAAGGGCCCTTAACTTGTCTTTTTGTCCCTATGCGGCGTCGCGTGCTCACAATCTTCGGTCACATACTGTTTGTATGTTCCCTCAGCTTGCTGCGCGGCTCCTAACCTAGGAACAAAAATCCTGCGTTAAGCTTAAACTGATGTTTCGGTATCTTACTTACTTTTTCGTTTCTAGCTATACCTAACTTGTCTTTTTGTCCCTATGCGGCGTCGCGTGCTCACAATCTTCGGTCACATACTGTTTGTATGTTCCCTCAGTACTGCACGGCTCCTAACCTAGGAACAAAAATCCAGCGTATAACTTGTCTTTTTGTCCCTATGCGGCGTCGCGTGCTCAAAATCCTCGGTCACATACTTTCCGTATGCTCCCTCAAATTTCTGCGCGGCTCCTAACCTAGGAACAAAAATCCTGCGTTAAGCTTAAACTGATGTTTCGGTATCTTACTTTTACTTACTTTTTGGTTTCGAGTGCAGTGTGTCACTCCAAACAAACTACCTGTCATCCCGAGCGTAGCCGAGGGATCTTCATCAGATCCTTTGCGGGCTACAGCTATTTCTTCTTACTCGTCAATAAAGCTGCGCAGGTGATCCGAGCGAGTCGGGTGACGCAGCTTGCGTAGTGCTTTGGCTTCGATCTGACGAATACGCTCTCGGGTTACGTCGAACTGCTTGCCGACTTCTTCGAGGGTGTGGTCAGTGTTCATGTCGATACCGAAACGCATGCGCAATACTTTCGCTTCTCTTGCAGTGAGGCTGCTCAGAACACCGCGAGTAGACTCGGTAAGGTTGTTCTTGGTGGCTTCATCAAGGGGTAGAGCGATAGTGGTATCTTCAATCAGGTCGCCGATGCTGGCATCTTCGTCTTCACCAATGGGCGTCTCCATGGAGATTGGCTCTTTGGCGATCTTGAGGACTTTACGAATCTTGTCTTCCGGCATTTCCATGCGCTCTGCCAATTCTTCCGGAGTGGGTTCACGACCCATTTCCTGAAGCATCTGACGGGATACACGGTTGAGCTTATTAATCGTCTCAATCATATGCACGGGAATACGGATGGTACGGGCCTGATCGGCAATGGATCTAGTGATCGCCTGACGGATCCACCAGGTTGCATAGGTGGAGAACTTATAGCCACGACGGTATTCGAACTTGTCTACGGCTTTCATCAGGCCGATATTGCCTTCCTGAATTAGATCCAGGAACTGCAAACCACGGTTGGTATACTTTTTCGCGATGGAGATAACCAGTCGCAGGTTAGCCTCAACCATTTCTTTCTTGGCGCGACGGGCCATGGCTTCACCCATGGTCATACGGCGATTAATATCTTTAATCTGCGCAATATTCATGTCGGCGAGTTTCTCTACCTGCGCCAGCTTGCGCTGTGAGCGGAGAATTTCCACTTCCTGTTCGGCAACACGCTCGGCCCAGCTCTCTTTCGAATTGGCTAGCTCTGTGGTCCACTTCATGTTCGATTCATTGCCGGGGAACAGTTTGATAAATTCCTTGCGTGGCATTTTGCCCAAGCGAATACAGAGACGCATAATCTTGCGCTCTTCGCCGCGAACGCGTTCTACTGCGAGGCGAACTTTGGCAATCAATGGATCAAACTGACGCGGAGTCAGTTTTAAGAACTTGAACAGTTCCGCCAGTTCTTCGAGATTCTTTTGCGATGCTTCACCGTTGCGGCCGTAACGGGCCACGCAGGTATCGGTTTTCTTTAGCTGCTTGCGGATAGTGTCAAAGCGTTCAAAAGCGACTTCAGGATCCAGTCCGCCTTCGTGCTGCTGCTCTTCTTCCTCTTCCTCTGCCTCTTCGGGATTCTCCAGCTTTAGGGCTTCAGCAGCTTGCTGCTGGGCCAGTGCTGAAGGCACATGCTCCATGGGATTGAGGTAACCGCTGATAATATCCGTGAGCTTTTTGTCGCCCGCTTCAACTTTTTCATATTCGGCAATAATAGTGGCGACTGTGGTCGGCCAGTCAGCAACCGCGGACATCAGCTCGCGGGTACCTTCTTCAATGCGTTTGGCAATTTCAATTTCGCCTTCACGAGTCAACAGCTCAACCGAACCCATCTCGCGCATGTACATGCGCACCGGATCGGTGGTGCGGTGTTGCTCGGATTCGACTGACGCCAGAGCCGCGGCCGCTTCTGCAGCTGCTACTTCATCGGGCGTGTTGTCACTGGCGAGACTTGAAAGGGTGTCGGCATCTGGGGCTGTCTCAAAGACAGTAATACCCATATCGTTGATCATCTGGATGATATCTTCGACCTGTTCGGGATCGGCTATATCTTCTGGCAGGTGGTCATTGACTTCAGCATAGGTCAGATACCGCTGTTCGCGGCCCTTTGCTATAAGGTCTTTGATGCCGGATTGTTGCTTTTGGTTCGTATCGCTCATAGGGCTCGATTACTGTTTAGGGGCTGAAAAATAGCGGAGGATTATAGCCGAAAATATCGCCTATGTCCGCACCAATTTAGGCTTTATTTGGTCATGCCATTTTTTGTTATCTTAGACCACAAGTCGTTGTTTTATCTTATTTTTTAGCTCGACGTATTGATTGTCGTCGCCCAGCTGCATGTGAATCTTCCAGAGCTGCTTGATCTGACGTTCGTTGAGGATTTCCTGAGCCAGCAAATAAGTGGCTTTGCGTTCTCCGGGAAGAGCTTCAAAGACATCTCTGGTGACATGGGCGAGAGTGTCGGAAAATTCCTGATCATCGTCGCGGCCAGTGCCTTTGGGCGGCTGGTGAAGTTCGCTGCCAGCGAGGGTTTTGAGTAGCTGCAATTCGCTCTGATCTGAGTAGGTGGCCTGCCAGCGGGCAAATATATGCGAGGTTTTACTGCAGGCGGGCTCGCTGTTCACCAGCGCCAGAATCTTGAGAAACAATGTCATATCTGGGTCCGCTGAGACGCTAAGCATTTCAACATCTTCAACATACTCTGCTAGCTGCGGATGATTGACTAGCAGGGCACTGAGAAACTTGATCGGCGACAGGCGGATTTTGCTGCGGCGCACGGCGACGATTTCTGGGTAGGGCTGTTCATAGTCGCCATCACCATAGACATCATCCGGCGGTGGTCCTGAGTAAAAGTCCTCAGGTGGCGCTTGATTTCGGCCTTGGCCGCCGGGCTTGACTGTCGCCTGCGCTGGAGGCTGAGGCGTACTACCACGTTGGGCGGGTGGCTTATGGGTGGCTACATAATCCCGCAGATTTTCCGCTGAGATACCGGTGCGACTGGAGAGCTCTTCAAGCATCAGCTGGCGAAACACTCCCTGGGGAATGCGATTGATCTGCGGTGCGCAGACCTTGCTCAGGCGCGCTTTGCCATCGGCGGTGCTGCTATCTATACCATCGCTAAGCTGTTCAAAGAGAAATTCGGAGAGGGGCTGTGCTCGGTCCACCTGCTGCATAAAGTCTTGCTTGCCGAGCTGGCGCACCATGGTGTCTGGATCTTCGCCGTCGGGTAGAAACAAAAACTTCGCCGAGACACCGTCGCGCATCTCTGGGATTGCCGTGTCCAGTGCTCGAGCTGCAGCTTTGCGCCCGGCTTTGTCGCCATCAAAACAAAATACGATCTCGGAGGTGTAGCGGAAAATCTTTTGCAGGTGGCTCTCAGTCAGTGCAGTGCCCAAGGTGGCCACGGCATTGTTGATCTCGAATTGGGCTAGGGCGATAACATCCATATAGCCCTCAACCATTATCAGGCAGGGGATTTCTTTTAGTGCTTGCCGTGCCTCATAGAGCCCGTAGAGCTCACGGCCTTTGCTAAACACCGGAGTCTCCGGCGAGTTAAGGTATTTGGGTTTACTGTCATCCAGGACCCGCCCGCCAAAGCCGACAGTGCGGCCGCGCTGATCGCGGATCGGGAAGGTAATGCGGTGACGAAAGAAGTCATACTGTTTTTTTTCTTCTGGCTTGACTACGAGCATGCCGGATTCATGCAGCAGACCGGTGCGCTGTTCGTCGCTGCCCACAGCCTTTAATAGATTGTCCCAGCCCGGTGGAGCGTAGCCCACGCCGTATTGTGCGGCGACCTGTCCGCTAAGGCCGCGGGCCTTGAGGTAATCAACGGCAGTGGCTGCTCCTGCATGTTTGCGCAACTGCTGGCGGAAATAGCGATCGGACTCGGTCAATATTGAGTAGAGGCTGTCTTTTTGTTTGCTGATCCCAGGGTCTTGGGCCGCTTCTCGTGGAATTTCTAGGCCAGCGTTGCGCGCTAGCATTTCCACTGCGGGCAGGAAGTCGAGACGGTCGAACTCCATAACAAAGCCTAGGGCATTGCCGCCGGCGCCACAGCCAAAGCAGTAGTAAAACTGTTTGTCTTGGGCAACCGTAAAGGAGGGGCTTTTTTCTTCGTGGAAGGGGCAGCAGGCTTTGTAGTTTTTACCGGCTTTTTTTAGCTGTACGCGGCCATTGACCACGTCAACAATGTCGATGCGGTCGAGCAGGTCATCAATAAAGGTTTGTGGTATTCGTCCGGCCATCAGGGTTACAGGTTGCTCGTTTTTTAAGGGATCAGTGTAACGCCTTGGGCCGGGAAATAAACCTGCTTGGCTATTTAGCTGTCTAGCTAATTTAGGTGCTTAGCTATTTAACTGTTTAGTGCAGCTTTAACCAAACCGCTGACGGCACCTGTATCTGCACGTCCTTGAACCTGTGGGCGCAGAATGCCCATTACCTTGCCCATATCGGCCATTGAGACAGCGCCAGTCTGGCTGATCGCGCTCTGTACCAGTTCGGCAATTTCAGCGTCGGTGAGAGCAGTTGGCAGAAAATCTTGAATCACATTAATCTCGGCGATTTCAATATCCGCCAGTTCTTGACGACCGGCAGCTTCGTACTGAGTGATAGAGTCGCGGCGCTGTTTAACCATTTTGTCGAGAATGGCCAATACTCGCGCGTCATCTATATCGATGCGCTCGTCGACTTCTACGCGTTTGATCTCGGCTTGGACCAGACGGATAGCACCTAGGCGGGGTTTGTCTTTGGCTCGCATTGCCTCTTTCATGGCATCTTTAAGCGTCGTTTTCATGGACATATGAGTTCTCCTGAGGATTGTATTACTGAATTCCAGAAACACAAAAAGCGCCGGTTGGGCGCTCTCTGCATTGACTCTCTATGGTACTGCTCTGGGTTGAAGAGCGGTGCTTAATAGAGTCGAGTAAACTTGCGTGATTCGCGAGATACTTTTTTCTGGTTGCGCTTTACAGCTGCTGCTGCTTTACGCTTGCGTTCCCACGTAGGCTTCTCGTAGAACTCGCAGCTGCGAACTTTAGCCAGAATGCCGGCTTTTTCGCATGAACGTTTGAAACGACGTAATGCTACGTCAAAGGGCTCGTTTTCTTTAAGTCGAACGCTTGGCATCTATATATAATCCTGTGGTAAACACTTGTGTACAGTGATCTGTCCCTAACCGTCTTTGATAGGTGACCCTTTAAGGGCGCGTAGTCTATACACTTCCCAGTTTTGATGCAAAGTTTTTTAGCGTCTTTTTAGCTGTTCTTGCGAGACTGCAAACTACAGGTTCACACAGCCCTACAGAGGGTTTACAGTTACGCCCTCAGCCGACGATTTGTCCAGCGTTGGCGCTACTTTAAAGCAATGCTGCAAGGCCCCTATAAATGCTTGTTCTCGGTGTCGAAACCTCCTGCGATGAAACCGGTGTAGCTGTCTATGACAGTGAGCGTGGGTTATTAGCGCACAATCTATATTCTCAGGTAAAGCTCCATGCCGAGTATGGCGGAGTAGTGCCAGAGCTGGCCTCACGAGATCATGTGCGCAAGATATTGCCCATGTTGGAGAAGGTTTTAGCCTCAGCTGATGTCACTACGGCGGATTTGGATGGCATTGCTTACACTGCTGGCCCAGGTCTTATGGGTGCATTAATGGTGGGAGGAGCTGCAGCAACTGCGCTTGGCTATACCCTTGGCATTCCCGTATTAGGTGTTCACCATATGGAAGGGCACCTGCTGGCACCTATGCTTGAAGATAATCCGCCGGCCTTTCCCTTTGTTGCCCTGTTAGTTTCTGGCGGACATACTCAGCTGGTCGCAGTGACGGCGATTGGTGAGTATGAACTGCTCGGGGAATCGATCGACGATGCCGCTGGGGAAGCCTTTGATAAAACCGCTAAGCTGCTCGATTTAGATTATCCCGGTGGCCCACGTTTGGCTGCCATGGCCGATCGCGGCACTATTGACCGCTTTAGTTTCCCGCGGCCCATGACAGATCGCCCGGGACTCGAATTTAGTTTTTCCGGTTTAAAGACCTATACCCGCAATCTGATTGAAAAAACCCGTGGTGATGATGTATTGCCAGACGAGCAGTGCATGCTCGATATCTGTGCCGGATTTCAGGAAGCAGTAGTGGATACATTGGTGATTAAATGTCGCCGCGCCATGCAGCAAACTGGTATGAAGCGTCTTGTAATCGCCGGCGGCGTATCCGCTAACACCAGATTGCGTGAAAAACTCGAGGTGGCTCTTGCTAAAGAGGGCGTTGAGGTGTTTTATGCCCGTCATGAGTTTTGTACCGACAATGGGGCAATGATTGCCTATGCTGGCTGTCAGCGTCTGTTGGCGGGAGAAAAAAATGAACTGGTGATTGCGGCGACGCCGCGATGGCCGTTAGATAAATTGACTGGGCTAGGGGAAGCTGTTTGATGGATATTGTTTATATAAGAGATCTGCGTATTGAAACCATTATTGGTATCTATGATTGGGAGCGCGAGGTCAAACAAACTGTTAGTCTGGACTTAGAAATGGCCCATGATATTCGTCGTGCCGCAGAAACCGACGACATTAAGTATGCCCTCAACTACAAATCGATTGCTAAGCGGTTGATTAAGTTTATTGAAGAGAGTGAGTTCTTGCTGGTTGAGCGCATGGCCGAAGAAGTGGCTGGTATTGTCAGAAATGAGTTTTCCGTGCCCTGGTTGCGATTGCGTGTTAGCAAGCCTGGCGCTCTTAGAGGTTCTCAAGATGTGGGGATCTTAATTGAAAGAGGAGTTAAGCCCTAGTGGCACTTATCTATCTTAGTCTCGGTAGCAACGTTGAAGCCCAGCGCAATATTGAGGCGGCGATGGATGCACTGGCCGATACCTTTGGTGAACTGATTATCTCCTCTGTCTATGAGAGTGAGGCTGTGGGTTTTGAAGGCGACAGTTTTTACAATCTGGTGGTGGGCATTCATTCGACCCATTCCATTGGCGAGCTGTCGAAAATATTTAAGGCAGTCGAAGACGTACAGGGTCGCGATCGCACTGCGCCAAAGTTCGGTGCGCGGAGCTTGGATATTGATATTTTAACCGTGGATGATCGTATTGGTGTGATTGATGGGGTCTCTATACCACGGGATGAAATACTCAAAAATGCCTTTGTACTGCAGCCTCTGGCTGAGATTGCCGCTACTGCAGTGCATCCTCAGAGTGGATTAACTTACCAGCAACTGTGGCAGGACTTTGATAAAGATAAACAAAATTTATTCCCTATTGAGTTTATCTGGCGCGGTAAAAATATTACCCGCGTCACCTGATTCTATATTAGAGGATGCAGCTAATTATCCATTGGCTATAATCAAACAAATCATTATTTTTTAGTCAGGGCAATGACGCCCAGAATCCGTAAAGGAGTAACCATGAAAACATCCCTCGTCAGTCTTTTCTCTCTCGCCATCCTTGTTTCACTGCCAGCCTGCACCACCTTCGATCCCTACACCGGTGATGAAAAAGCCACCAAAACAGCCATTGGTGCCAGCATAGGTGCCGGCGTCGGCGCTGTAGTTGCCTACCTCGACAATAGAGATGAAGACAGCCGCAAGCGCAATAAGCGTATATTGGCTGCCGCGGGCGGTGGCGCTGCAATTGGTGGTGGCATCGGCTATTACATGGACGCCCAAGAGGCAAAACTGCGTCAACAGCTGCGCGGGTCTGGGGTTAGCGTCGAGCGTGTTGGTGACAATATCAATCTGATTATGCCGGGTAACATCACCTTTGCCAGCAACAGTGCCGATATCAATGCGAGCTTTTATTCGGTGCTTGATTCCGTAGCCTTGGTGCTCGAAGAGTACGACAAAACCTTAGTCGTTGTTGCCGGACACACAGACAGTGATGGTGGTGCAACCTTCAATGAGAATTTGTCTCAGCGTCGCGCGCAATCGGTTTCTGGCTACCTGGTGTCGCAAGAACTCTTGCCGGTTAGATTAGAGACCATTGGTTTCGGTGAGCGACAGCCTATAGCTGGCAATGACAGTGCAGCGGGCAAACAGCTTAATCGACGGGTAGAGATTACTCTGCTGCCGATTAGTGGCTAAATGTCTTTGGCGTCTTGTAGTAGATAGCGCCTGCGGCTTCTTGTGAAAAAAAGGCACCTTTTCAGCTAAAGGTGCCTTTTTTTGCGCCGGTGATCTCTAGTGAAGCACAGCGCCCGCGGCGTCTGGTAATGTAAGGCGCCCGCGGCGTCTTGTTACGTCAAAGACTGTTTGAGTTGCCACCATCCACCGCGATGGTTTGGCCTGTCACATAGCTCGCATCAACCGCCAAAAAGAAAGCCGTTCCAGCAATATCCATTTCATTTCCAAGACGTCCCATGGGCACATTGTTGAGCACAGAGTTCTGCTTGGAAATATCATCTTCCTCATGCTCAGGCCATAGAATCGCCCCTGGTGCGACACTGTTTACTCGAACGTGGGGAGCCATGTCCAGTGCCATTGATTTGGTCATGGCGATATTGCCAGCCTTGGCGATGGTGTAGATTGGGTGATCCTTGAGCGCCTGTCGGGCATGCATATCAGAGATATTCACCACCGAGCCACGGGCAGCTGTCAGTTGTGGCGCCAGTCCTTGGGTCAAGAAAAATGGCCCTTTGAGATTGCTGTTGATCAGATCGTCCCACTGCTCATTGGTACATTGTTCAAGCGGCGTGGGATAGAAGCTTGAGGCGTTATTGATCAGCACGTCGAGACGCCCGATAGAGCCCACCAACTGAATGATTTTTTCGATACCGGCCATATCATTGAGGTCGGCCTGCACCAGCAGACAGCTATTGTCGCGCAGCTGATTAAATCTTTCGCAGAGTCGATCAGCGTCAGCGGCGGAGCGGTTGTAGTGAATAATGACTGTATAGCCGGCGTTGTGAAATAGTTCAGCTGTGACTGCGCCAATACGTCTGGCGGCGCCAGTAATCAGTACTACAGGTGTTTGACTGCTGCTCATAATTAATTACTTATCAAAATATTGTTGTTTAATTTCTGTCATACGTGCAGTACGGCGGAGATGTAATTGTCGACCAATTTCCGCGCCATCTATTCCGGCTTCCACCAGATCCGCAACGCTAATATTGCTGATTCCGTCGAGTGCCGCGCGGAGATAATCCGAAGAGGGGTATTCGCGATCTTCAAAGCCGGTTCTGCCTCGGGCATCTGCTTCGCAGCAGAGAATAAAGTCTTCAAGACGGTCGCGGGATTTCAGTGCGCCCACACCTTTTAGCAGATTGACAATAGTCTCTGGTTTTAGCTCTTGGGCCTTGTGGCACATCAGGTGATACTCAGTGACCACCAGAGCTAGCTGGCGTACATCATTGGGCACTTTAAAACGGTCGCAGACATCGTTGACCAGCGGCACACCTCGGGCTTCATGGCCGCGATGGCTGGGTAGTACATGGTCTGGCGTAATGCCTTTGCCTAGATCATGGACCAGCACGGCAAAGCGAATTTTACTGCTATCTGAAAGCCTAACTGACTGCTGCAGTGCCATCAATGTATGGATGCCGGTATCGATTTCTGGGTGATAGTCTGCGCGCTGTGGCACACCAAAAAGCCGTGAGACTTCAGGGAAGAGCACATCCAGTGCGCCGCACTGACGCAGGACTTCGATATAAATATCGGGTGAGCGCTCGCCGAGGGCCCGTTCGGTTTCTTTCCAGACCCGCTCAGCGACTAAATAGTCGAGCTCGCCGCTGCTAGCTATTGTCGTCATTAGCTCCATGGTATCAGGCGCTATAGTGAAACCCAGATGATGATAACGAGCGGCAAAGCGGGCTACTCGCAAGACTCTCAATGGATCTTCGGTAAAGGCCTCGGAGACATGGCGGAGAATCTTTTTATCCAGATCGGCCTGTCCGTTGTAGGGGTCGTAAAGCTGGCCGTCGTCATCTTCGGCCATGGCGTTAATCGTCAGATCCCGGCGCACCAGATCTTCTTCAAGGCTGACATCTGCAGCGGCGTGAAAGGTAAAGCCGCCATAGCCATGACCTGATTTGCGCTCGGTGCGGGCCAGTGCATATTCTTCACCAGTGTCGGGCTTAATAAATACTGGAAAGTCATTGCCCACAGGTAGATAGCCGAGTTCGACCATTTTTTCTGGGGTCGCGCCGACCACCAGCCAATCATTTTCATCGCTGAAATAATTGAGCAGTTTATCGCGCACAGCGCCGCCAACTCGATAGATTTTCATGTAGATTTCCAGTGTCTGAACCAATGTCTGAACTAGTCTCTGAACCTAATAGTTCAGCTTGCGGATTGTCTGCGCTTGCATTATTTGATTTTTAACGCAGTGAATAGACGCTATTGTAAGGCTCGCTGAGTTGTAGCTCAATGAATAACCGATTCTGCAGGAGGGTTTTTAGCGACGGATTAATAACCCATCAATGTCGAAAGCAACGAATGTTTCTCTTGAAGACATTGATGGGTTGAAGAGATGCACTAGCCTTCGCGACTGGTGATCTCTAATAAATGATAACCAAATTGGGTTTTAACCGGGCCGTGAACCATGCCTAGCTCACCACTGAATACGACTTCATCAAATTCTTTGACCATTTGTCCTGGGCCGAACTGACCTAGGTCGCCGCCGCGGCTACCTGAAGGGCAGCTTGAATGTTCACTTGCTACATTGGCGAAGTCTGCACCGGCTTCAATCTGTTGCTTTAAGGTTGCACATTTCTCTTCGCTATCAACCAATATATGTCGCGCACTTGCTGTGGCCATTCTATTTTCTCCATACGGAATTAGATTAAGGGTTTGTTGGAGCTGATTATCGTGGCAAACAGGGCTGTTGTAAATTACTCCACTTCCTCGGTGCTGTGCATCAGGTCACGAAGTGCCTGTTTGTCCAGTATTTCGATCTCTTTTTTATTCACGGCTAGGTACTTCTTTCTCTGGAAGTGCCCCAGCACACGGCTGACAGTTTCAACTGTCAAACCCAGATAATTGCTAATTTCACCCCGGGACATAGGCAGCCACAGGCGCGTCGAAGAGAGCCCCTGTAGGACCAGGCGATCAGAGATACTCAGTAGTAGGCTGGCGAGCTTCTGTTGCGCGGAGCTTCCTGCCAGCAGTGCAATCAAGCGCTGGTCGGCGTTAATCTCGCGACTGATCAGCTTCATCACATATTTTTGGAGAGAGGGTATTGAGTTGCCCAAATCATCCAGCTGTTCGTAGGGTATTTCGCAGACGGACGTGGTCTCAAGGGCAATGGCTGTATTTTGATACTGCTCGTCGGCTAGTCCATCCCAACCAAATACCTCCCCAGGGAAATAGAACCCAGTGACCTGCTCACGGCCGTCCGGATCAATGCAGAAGGATTTGATTGAGCCGCTGCGAACGGCGTAGAGAGAGGTGAAGGGATCACCGCTAAAAAACACCCCCTCCCTTGGCTGCAGAGGTTTTTTGCGCTCGATAAGTTCATCGAGTTTATACAGGTCTCCGGCACCTAGACCCAGAGGCAGACAGAGGCTATTCATACGACAGGTGTGGCAGCTAAGCGGTCTCGCGAAGCCGACGAATATTTTTTTCACTGTAGTCTCGATGATTAGAAATCCCTTTCAATAATGAGTCTGTCGGCGGCCAGATTTTCACTGATATCTGGGAATATTAATTTGAACGGCTAGCCACAATATTTTTCGGGTGGCTCAGGTCGCGTCCTGCAACCTTGAATCCACCTGATCTCCCAATGTGAGTATAGACCTCGAGTTGATTTATATCAGGTCGATTTTTCTTGTACTCGGATAATTTGTGCCGCTGTAAGATTTGCCTACTACACTGAAATTAATGTGAATAATGCTATTGCGAGGGTTGTAATGAAAAATATGCTGGTTGTATTGGATGGCTCAAGTAGTGATGAACATGTGTTTAAACAGGCAATTAAATTGGCCGCTAGCAGTGGCGCTGATATCCATCTATTTATGACTGTTTATGATTCCATTGAAGAGCTTAATCGCTATGTGGGATTCGATAACTATCAAGAGGTGAAGCAGTCGATACTCGATGAAGCCGAGGTCAAGCTGCGGCGGCTCACCGATAAGTTTGGTGATCACTTTTCATCGACCATGCACTGGGGGCGGCGCTGGCACTTTCATGTAATCTCGGAGGCGAAAAAGATTTCCGCCGACCTAGTGATCAAAGCAGTGCGTCGACATTCTCGTATCGCCGAATTTTTACAAACCCCAGAGGACTGGCATCTGCTCCGTGGTGCAAGCTGTCCGGTGTGGTTGGTTAATGACACCACAGCTCGTATAGACAGAGTGGTGGCAGCTTTTAGTACTCTGGAAGAGACTGAAGATCACCGGCATTTGGGGGAGCGAGTATTGCAAAAAGCCAATGAGCTGGCCACTGCTCTGGGTGCAGAATTACACGTGGTGTCGGTGGTTCCGGACTGGCTCCAAACTCAGGCCATTGTCGGGCCTGTGCCTGGAATGCCCGGTCAGTTCTCCGCAGTGATGGCGGATATAGGTGAGCAGGCTCTAGATCGCGCCGAAGAAATTATCCATGAGACCCTTGAAAAGCTCGCTATTGATGCAGATGTAACCGAGGTTAGAAGCGGTTCTGTCGATACTGAACTTGCGGACGCGGTAGGGGATACAGGTGCTCTAGTGATTGGCAGTGCTGCCGCGAGAAACCTCTCCGCCAAGGTGGCCGGCAACCTGTTTGGCAATACCTCGGAAAAGGTTATCCACCATGTTTGTGGGGATGTGCTTGTAGTCCATTGAGAAGAGGCGATTAAAGAGAGCCTATTAAAAGCAATTTATCTAAAAAGCGGCCCACCAAAAATGGGCCACTAATCTAAAACCTGTCTTCATTTCTTCTCCGGCGCACCCCAAAGCTCCTCAAGACGTTTCTCGCGACCACAGCCCCAGCGGTAGTAGTTGTAACGCACGGGGTTCTTTAGGTAGTAGTCCTGATGGTAGTCCTCTGCCGGATAAAAGCGGCTCGAGGGGGTGAGTTGGGTGGCGATCTCAGCTTTTAAGAGACCGCTAGCGGCGAGGGCATCCTTTGAAGACTGGGCGATATTGCGCTGCTCTTCAGTTTGGTAGAAAATCTCGCTGCGGTACTGCTGGCCGCGATCACAGAACTGACCACTGCCATCTGTGGGGTCAATAGTCTTCCAGAAATACTCCACCAGATCGCTATAGCTGACAGTTAGGTCATCAAAGATTACCTCAACGGCTTCCGTATGACCGCTGCCGCCTGAGGAAACCTGTTTGTAGGTGGGATTCTTTAGCTGGCCACCTATATAACCTGATGCGGCAGATACCACGCCATCGAGTTTCTCGAAATCACTCTCTGTGCACCAAAAGCAGCCTCCGGCAAATACAGCGCTCTGCTCTTTAGCAATGGCTTTGGATGTCACAAGGCTACAAAGACTAAGGGCTATGATAATGATGGCAAGGGATAGTTTGGGCTTCATTTTTTGCATGCTCCATGCTTGTAATTAAGTGACTCAATCTCGGTTAAAGGGTTTACGGGTTGAGCGCAGTTAGGGATTGGAGTATCGAGTAGGCTATTAGTTTCAGGATAGTAGTTTCAGGATAGTAGTTTCAAGCTATTTGCCGCCCTCCATTTTAGTCGCAATCCTGCTGCTGCCGTGATTTTGATATTTTTATCTCCCCTCCGTAAAACTATTTTTTAACTCATTGAAAAACATGGGTTTTAAGTTCTTGACGAAAACCTGTTTTAGACTTAATTTCGCAGTGTTAATGAGAACGGCGCGGTTGGCTGAAATCTGTTGTGGGCTGTAATTGAAGGATGGCTTATGAGCGATGACGTAGAGCTGGGTACAGACGACGATTTTGCAGAGGAGCAGGTACCTGTGCTGTCTGAAAAGCGTCAATTGGAAGTTGATCGCGAAGCGCGTCGACGCCTGGAGCAAAAGCTTGAAGAGGCACGGCTTAAAAAACAGACTCAGGACTATGATGACGATTTTGACTTGGATTGAGGTCGCTGGTTTAAGGTCAAGGGCTTGGCGGTTTAATACAGTGCTTTGCTAGGCTGCCTTACAAGGCCCTCTTATATCCGCAATCACCCATTTCACTGGAAAGCCGCCAAGTAGATTTTTGCAACATTCAACGCCTAATTTTGGCATAATGCCGGACGCCAAAAGTTCACTTCCCTCTGGAATCTGTCTGTGTCGCAAGCGCCATTATTGAGTGTTGAAAATCTCGCCTTCGAACGTGATGACAGCTGTCTGTTCTCAGGGGTGAATTTTTCTGTAGATCCCGGCGATGTTTTACAGATTGAAGGGGCTAACGGCAGCGGCAAGACTACCTTGCTGCGCCTACTAACTGGCTCTCTGCAGCCCAGTGCGGGCAATATTAGCTACCTTGGCCAAGCGCTATCTGCATGCCGCTACGACTACCTCTCCGATATGCTTTATATAGGGCACCAGCCCGCAGTTAAATTAAATCTTAGCGCCGAGGAAAATCTGCGTTGGATGGTGGCTACTTCCGCCCAGTCAAATGACACCTCGATTGCTAATGCGCTAACTCAGGTTGGCTTGGCCGGTTACAGCGATATTCCCTGTTACGCCCTGTCTGCAGGGCAGCATCGTCGGGTGGCCCTGGCACGGCTGCTGATTAGTGAGGCGCGCCTCTGGTATCTGGATGAACCCTTTACCTCGATTGATAAGCAGGGTGTGGCGTTTTTACAATCCTGTCTGCAGCAGCATGTGGCGGATGGCGGCGCAGTGATTCTGTCAACTCACCAAGATCTGGCACTGACTGGGCTGCGTAAATATAAGCTGATGCCTCATGCTGAGGCGGTCGTCTAATGTCGAGTCCAGCGGCGAGAAAAATAAACAGTGGTTTTACGGCTTGGTTGCGCCGTGATCTGCTGCTGGCTTATCGCCGTCGCGGTGAAGTGGCCAGTCCGGTGGTGTTTTTTATCATGGTGTCGACACTTATTCCCCTAGGTTTAACCCCCGAGGCGGCACAGCTTGAAAAGGTCGCGGCGGGAATGATTTGGATAATGGCTCTTTTAGCCACGCTGCTCTCAGTGGATGGTTTGTTCTCCAGTGACTATCAGGACGGTAGCCTCGAGCAGATGTTGATCACGCCGCAGCTTTTGCCGCTGCCAATACTGGGTAAGGTAACCGCACACTGGCTGACTACGGGTTTACCCCTGACGCTGGTGTCGCCGCTACTGGGTTTGATGTTGTCGCTGCCCGATGCTGGCTATCTGCCGTTGATATGCAGTTTGGCACTGGGCACTGCCTGTTTAAGTTTGGTCGGTGCCGTGGGTGCCGCATTGACTGTATCACTGCGCAAAGGTGGCCTGTTGCTGTCTCTGCTGGTGATGCCGCTGTATATGCCTGTAATTATTTTTGGCACTGCGACGGTGAACTCCGCCGTCGATGGATTAAATTGGCTGCCACCGCTGGCGATACTGGGTGCGCTGTTTGCCGCTTCGGTGGCGCTCTGTCCTCTGGCAGCTGCTGGGGCGCTGCGTGTCACGGCCAGTAACTAATGAATGAAATAGGTTTCCAGATATGAGTTGGCTTTCTAAATGGCTCTCCAAATGGCTCCCAAATGAGTCCTCAAACTGGCAGTGGTTTTACCGCCTAGGTTCACCGCGATGGTTTTACCTGCGCAGTGGCCAGTGGTTGCCATGGTTATCTCTGGCGGCGCTGCTGGTGCTGGCCACCGGTTTGGTGTGGGGGTTGGCCTTTGCGCCTGAAGATGCCAAGCAGGGCAATAGTTTTCGGATTATTTACCTGCATGTGCCTGTGTCGTTTTTAGCCTTAGCGGGTTACTACATTATGGCGATTGCTGGCGCTGTCGGTTTGATCTGGAAGATGAAACTGTCTTATATGGTCATGAAGTCGGCCGCGCCTATAGGGGCTGTACTAACCTTTTTGGCCTTATTTACTGGGGCTGTCTGGGGTAAACCTACCTGGGGAACCTACTGGGTTTGGGATGCGCGGATTACGTCTATGTTGATTCTGCTGTTCCTCTATCTGGGGGTGCTAGCTCTGCAGTACGCATTCCACAGTAATGAGGCGGGCAATAAAGCCAGCGCCATATTAGCCCTAGTAGGCACAGTGAATATTCCAATTATTTATAAGTCAGTTGACTGGTGGTACACCTTGCATCAGCCAGCGACTATCAAGTTAACCTCGGCACCCAGCATGCATCCGGATATGTTCCAGCCCTTACTGGTAATGATTCTGGGGTTCTATTGTTTCTATGTCGTTGCGCTATTTTTGTTTACCCGCGCAGAGATACTGCGCCGTGAACGCAAAACCGCCTGGGTTAAAGAGCTTGTATTGGGAGAGCCTCAGTCATGAAGTTTCAATTTGAAAACCTGCAGCAGATGTTCATTATGGAAGGCCATGGCCCCTATGTATGGACCGCTGTTTTGGTAACAGTGGCGATGATGGTCTGGTTGATTATCAAACCCTTAGCCGACCGCAGAGCCGCACTTAAAGATGTCGCAGCTGATATGGCGCGAACCGCAAACTCTAATGGAGAAACATGATGCACCCGTTGCGCAAACAGCGTTTACAGCAGGTTATTTTGATTGTCGTGGCAGCCACAGTGGTGGTGGGTCTTGTTGTTTATATGCTCGGTCAGAACGCTAATTATTTTTATACTCCCTCGCAGATTGCTGCGGGTGAAGCGCCAAAGGGCGTGTTTATTCGCGCGGGCGGCATGGTAGTAGAGGGTAGTGTGGAGCGCGCTCCCGATTCCCTCGAAGTACAGTTTTCCGTCACCGATGGTGCGTCGATTTTGGTGATTCAACACAATGGTATTTTGCCGGACCTGTTTGATGAAGGGGAGGCAGCGATTGCCGCGGGCATCGTGGATGAAAACCTAGTGCTGCAGGCCACAGAAGTTTTGGCCAAGCACGATGAGAAGTACACACCACCAGAAGTTGCCGATGCAATGAACCAGGCCTACGAGCGCAAGCAAGAACAAAAACAAGAGCAAAAACAAGAACAACAAGCGTATAAACAAAAGCAGCAGGGTGCCCAATGACTCCAGAGTTAGGCCAAGCCGCGTTAATTGTTGCTCTCTGTCTGGCAGTGGCGCAAACAGTGGCCCCCATGGTGGGATC
>ENA-ORXF01000064-ORXF01000064.1-marine-metagenome-genome-assembly--contig:-NODE-64-length-76099-cov-15.126740_pt1 | contig 76099 bp, 79 predicted proteins | sample MGYA00237864_ERZ511476 | MGnify/ENA primary metagenome ERZ511476 (study PRJEB26306, sample SAMN06343908) | marine metagenome | isolation source: coastal waters | place: Atlantic Ocean: West Antarctic...
GTTCTCTTCTAAAGATATATCTATATTGCTCTCATCAAATCCCGCTACAGCCATTGTAATTTGATAATTATTTTTATTTATTTTTTAATCTTAATTCAATTCAGTTAGTTGATCAGCAATAATATTTGCAACATTTTTATAACCTTCAATTGTATAATGGTTTCTATTTCTAAATGGGAATAATGAAAGTGGGTCCAAGTGTTTATTAAAGTATAATTCGTCTAAATCGATTACTGGTACAGAGATTTTTTTCATTTCTGATAGTATTTTATCTTTTTGGTAAAGCTTTGATTTATTTATAAATTTAAATTTATATCTTTCCCAGGAAGGAAGATAAACAAAAATTAACTTTCCATCATTTGCATTTATTTCATTTTTTGCTTTAGTTAATATATCTAAAAAAAGTGGGTTGTACTCGACTATATTATTGAAACCCATTATTGTTCTCAAGTTTCTTAAAAGAATAATATTTCTCATTAAATTTGTTATTTCTATAAGGGATTTTTTTGGTATTTTATTGTTTACTAAAGGTAATTTATTTTTTTCGTTAAGCTTCAATTTATTATATTTATTTTTTATTATGTTTATTAATTTTTTGTCTATTTGTTTTTGATTATCAAAGAGGGATTGATTGAGATCTTCATGGAAGTATTTCAATGCAATTTCATTATTTTTTCCCCATGTATCCATTTCAACTATGTCATTTTCAAAATGCATCCAAAGAATAATTTTTGGCTTAAGCTTTGTTCCATATTCTTTCACTGATGAGTATAGTAAGAAAGTATCATTTGATCCCATCCCTAAATTAATGAAGTTTTTTTTTGGTATTAAATTCCTTAAATTACTAGCAATGTCATACCCACCATCAACGCATGCACCGTGAGTAAATGAATCTCCAACTAATATAACATCTGCTTTTTGATCCCAAACATAATCAGGATTATTAAAACCAAATCTATCACTAAAATATGTGCTATATGAACCTGACTCGTTACAGTGAAGCGTTAAAGAGTTAGAAATTCCGCCAAGTGGATAAATTTCTTCATTTGTAAATTTTTCATCTTTAAAATAAGCAGGGACCATCGACATCACAATGTCTTTATTTTTTTTTATTTCGTCATCATAAACTTCGATGAAAGATCTTTTGTCATATGTTATATTTTGCTCTTCAGCTATTTTATAATTAAGTTCTTCCGCTGCACCAAGATTATTATAATAGGCTAAATAAAAAGAGGCCATAATTTCAATTAAAAAAACTGAAAAATAAAATGAAATGGCAACTATAGTTAAGTTTGTTTTAAAATTTATAAATTTTATAAAAATTATTATGGTATGAAAAATTAATAAAAATATTAATAATAAATTATTATAAAAAAATCTATTGTTAGTATTTAGTATTTGAAATTCACTTTTATAGATTGAATAAATAAATATTAAAAAAAAGAAGAGGAGGAATAAAAAATTTATTAAATTTACAAAAAATTCTTTTGGTTGCTTATTTTTAATATTACTCATATTAAAAAATAATCCTACAATAAATTTTGTGATACACAATTTATTAATAATTTTTAATCAATTTATTATTTTTAAATAGTAAAATATTACAGCCATATTTAACTAGTTAATATTTGTTCTTTGTCGTTAAAATTAGCGGGAGGGGGTGCAGTAAGGGTCTACCTTATTTTAAGTAGACCCCGTTGGACTCACTAGGCGTTTATCATTTTTGAATTATTACCAATTTCAATCTTTCTTGGTTTTTTATGTTCTGGAATTTCTCTTTCCAAACCAATCACAAGAAGACCATTTTTTAAATCGGCTTCATTCACTTTAACTGAGTCAGCTATTTCAAATCTTCTCTCAAAGTTTCTCGTAGCAATGCCTCTATGTAAGTATTCAACATTTTCATCTAAGCCATTTCCAGATTTATTATCTCCTTTGATTACCAAAAGGTTCTCCTCTAAAGATATATCTATATTGCTCTCATCAAAACCAGCTACAGCCATAGTAATTTGATAATTATTTTTATCTGTTTTAACTATGTTATAGGGCGGATAAGCATTAGTCTTAGTTTCTGATGAAAATACAGTATCGAAAAGTCTATCAAACTCATCGAAACCAACGGTTGTTCTCCACAATGGAGATAAGTCAAATGTAGTCATTATTAACCTCCTTAAAGCGTTAATTTAATCTGCAGTATTTAAACCTGCTGTTATGTAGATCCTTAATGGCACCTACAATTTATATATGGGATTTTTTAGAAATTTTTCAAGTGATTTAAACTTTAAATAAATCTTCACTTAAATTTGGAATACTTTCACCCCAGAAAACATTATTTTTTATTTGATCAAATTCTAAATCAAATACTGAAGCCATAGCAGAAGCATAAACCCCTCTTGAGTCTAATGTGCTTAGTAAGTCTCTATTTTCAAAAAGTTGATTTTTTTTTAATCCAGGCCAATCCGAATACACTTGAGATTTTTTTAATAAACCTCCAGCCATTAAAATCGCAGTACCGTAACCATGGTCAGTGCCATAGCCACCATTTTGCTCAACTGTTCTTCCAAATTCTGTAAGTGTTAAAATTAAAGTATTATCAAACTCTGCTCCTAAACCTTCATATAAATTTTTAATAATTAGATCTATGTCTTGTAGGTTATTAGCATGCTCACCTTCATCAGTTCCTTGAGCTGCGTGAGTATCAAAACCCTCAATATCAAAAACAGCAACTCTTGGACCTAGAGGATCTAATAAAATTTTTGAAGCTCTTTTAGATAAACTGTCTAAGCTTTGATTACCACCTTGCATAGTAATAGGTCTATTCAATATTACATCTATAACATTTAATAATTGCTCTTCAGATGCACCCTCATATGCAGATTTTAGTATTTTTACAATCTCCCTTCTTGGCATGGATTTATGGGAGGGGTAAAAATTATTATTTTGTTTGATCCCCCTTAATAATAAAGGCATTGGTAAGGTTAAAGCTAAGCCAGAACCATCTAAATTCGCGGTTTTTAAACCTCTTCCTAGCCAACCGGTCTTCTCATGATAGGGGGTAATACCTCCTGACTCCATTAAATTTTGCCCATCAAAATGAGATCTTTGATTATAGGGAATATTGGTTGCATGAACTATAGAGGCTTTTCCAAGATTCCATAAGTTATGAAGAGTAGATAGTTTTGGGTGGAGTCCAAAGTCTGAAGTTAGTTTTAATCTTTTATCTAACAATAGCTCTGACCTATATTTTTTTAATTTAGGATCTCCTATAACGGGAACCGCAGTTAATCCATCCATTCCTCCTCTTAGTGAAATAATAATAAGATTTTTTTTAATTGAAGATGCTAATAGTGGTAAATTTAAACCACCAATAAATAAGGTAGCTAAACTTCCTTGTATAAAACTTCTTCTAGTGCAATTCATACTTTTAACATCTCAGGACTGTTGGCAAAAATAACAAATTTATTTTGTGTACTATTAGCTTTATTTACTAGTTCAAGCGTTTTGCGTGGATTGTCAAAATTCTTATAAATAATATTTTCAAAAAAATTATTATCATAAATACTGGCATTTTCTTTTTTAATATTTTTTTCATATGTTAGAAATTGCTTTGCATAAACTAGTCTTCTGATTATTAATTCTGGTGAAGTCCACTCATCTTCCCTATCAATAAATCCATTAGGTTGAGATGCTCTAAAAGGTGAGTGACCTAAATCTTCTAAAATCCATTCAATTCTTTTCTCTCTTTTGCCAGGTCTCATTCCACGAAATATAAATTTATCAGGCCCAGAATAATGTTTAAAATTCAAAATTTTTGCATTTTGAATTAACCATGTTTCTGGCATCAAGAATTTTTTATATTGATTACCGTATTCAAAAGCTATTTTCATAGTGGCCTTATGAATATCAGGAAGAAACCCATCAGACTTTTCCCAAGCGCGCACGATTACATTAATCATTTCTTCATTAGGTTCATCTGTAATAAAATGTTGGCAAAGTTTCATGGCAATAAATTCTTTACAAGATTTGTGATTGCATAAATCTTTTATAACAGCAAAAAGTTGTTTATTACCCGTCATTTTATTTTCCTTGGAGTTATATATTTTACCTAAAATTTTTTTTTGACCCATTTCATGTTTCTCTGGTAGAAAGCCTATAGGGCCAGCCCATAAGTTTTTTTTAGACCATTTTTTTGACCACCCAGTTAAAACTTTTGCCATTTCAATAACATCTTGCTGTGTGTATCCCGCTGAAGGAGAAATAGTGTGAAGTTCTAAGAGCTCTCTCGCATGATTTTCATTCAAACCAACTCTTCTATTATTTCCATCTGAATTTCTTTTTCTTCCTTCTTGAGAGTTTGGGCCAATATTTTGATCATTATCTAGATGATGAATCATCGCCCATGAGGTACTAACATTTACTACCATCTCCTCAAAAGTTTGACTCATTGAAGGCCTAATAACTTCTCTCATATAAGGGCCATAATGCCATGAAGATAAAAAATCTTTTTCACTTAATGAAAAATGATTTCCCCAAAAATGCCACATTCTTTCGAAAGTTGGAGATCCGCTATTTAAGGCATTGTGATGTCTTATAGAAAGCTCATAGCTATGAAAAAATTTTTCACCTGTTTTTGTCCTTAGTTTATTTTTTTCTTTTTCATATTCTAATCTACTTTTTTTACCAAATTTTTTTCTTAAGATGTCATCTTGGAATATAAATTCCCTAAAACGCTCTCTTTGATTTTCAACTGTTGGAAGTTTTTCTGACCAGCTTAGTGTAGGATTATTATTAAATTGATTAGTTGCCCATTCTAATGGATCGTCAGGAATTGTATCTCTATGACTTAGGCCAAAACCTACTTTCCTAAAATAAGAGTTCATAGTGATATTGTAACACTTATAAATTGATTGAAATAATTAATTTTAAATACTTATGTTCAATAGTCTTACTAATTTTTCCTACTAGATAATAACTATAAAAATCTTAATAGAACAATGTTGTATCTATACTGATCATGAATTAATCTCTTTTTATGCCTTATTATATGCTAGCGAATGAACCAGGTAATTCTTCTGTACTAATCAAAAAAGAATTTACTCCAGAACCTCCAAAAAAAAATGAAGTCATTATTAAAAATGAAAGTATAGGTATTAATTTTATTGATATTTATATTCGTAAAGGAACATATCCTTGGCCTATTGAAACTAATAATAAAAATTTGATTCTAGGATCTGAAGGTGCTGGTATAATAGATGCAATAGGATCTGAAGTCACAAATTTTAAAATTGGCGATCGAGTTGGTTTCTTAAAAACAAATGGTGCTTATACTTCCCACAGAACTATAGAGCAAGATTTTGTTGTTCATTTACCTGATTTTATTTCTTTTGATCAAGCAGCAGCCGTAATGCTAAAAGGCCTTACTGTGAAATATCTCTTAAATGATAGTTACAAAATTAAAGGACATGAAAATGTTTTATTTCATGCTTCAGCTGGTGGTGTGGGCTCAATAGCAGGTCAATGGTTAAAATCTTTAGGTATTAAAACAGTCGGTACTGCTGGAACAGATGAAAAATGTTTATTTGCTAAGCAACAAGGATATGAGCATGTAATCAATTATAATAAAGAAAATTTTCAAAAAGTGGCAATGAAAATTACTGAAGAACAGGGTTTCGATGTTATCTTTGATAGCGTTGGTCAGGCAACTATGCCTAGATCTTTTGGTTGTCTTAAAAAGCATGGAACATTAATTAGTTTTGGACAATCATCAGGAGCTTATACAGATTTAAAAATTGCAGACTTACAAGCGGGATCATTTTTTCTTTCTAGACCTACATTATTTCATTTTACATCAATCCCTGGATGGCTAGACGATGCATGTTCAACTTTATTTAACATGATTCAATCAGGAAAAATTAATATTCAATTTGATAACTCTCGTCATTTAGAAAACTTAGGTGTGGCTCATGATGATATTGAAAATCGTAAAACTACAGGCTCAGTTATTTTAAAAGTTTAGTTATTAACTTTAATTTCACTAAACACTTCATTTAATGTTTCTTTAAGAGTTGAATACATAAAGTCAATTTGCTCAGGAGTGGTAATAAAAGGAGGGCATAAAACTATTGACGGACCAAGTGGTCTACATATCAGACCTTTTTCAATCGCTTTATTAGCTACTCTTTCCCCCATGTTCATGTGACCATCGAAGGGTTTTTTAGTTTTTTTATCTTGAACCATCTCTAAGGCGCCCATGAGTCCTATTCCTCTAGCTTCGCCAATAAATTCCATATCTTCAAATTTCTTTAAACCGCCCATGAAAAGAGGCTCAAGCTTCCTAACATTCTCTACTAATTTTTCTTCAATAATAATATCAATTGCCTGAAGAGCTAAAGCGCAACCAACAGGATGACCGCCTGCAGTAAAGCCATGTGGAAATTCTTCAGCGGCATAAGATGCTTCTATTAATTCTTTTGTAATTTCTTCTCCTGTAATGACAGCCCCAAGAGGAAAAAATCCTGAAGTTATGCATTTAGAAGCAATAATCATATCGGGTTCAATATCATAAGTAATTGAGCCCCATAAATTGCCAGTACGACCAAAACCACAAATAACTTCGTCAGCTATGAAAGGAATATTATATTTTTTTAAAATTGGCTGTATAAGTTGAAAGTAATTTTTTGATGGAGGTATAACTCCGCCAGCTCCCATCACAGGTTCAGCAAAAAACCCAGCTATGGTATCTGCACCTTCTCTATTAATCACATCTTCTAAATCTTGTGCCATTCTGATAGAAAAATCTTCTTCGCTTTCATTTTCTTTACTAAATTTCCAATAATGAGGACATGCTGATCTAATAAAATCGGGTAATGGTAAACCAAACACATCATTATAAGGTTTGCCTGTCATTGAAGCGGCCCCAATTGTAACGCCATGATAAGAGTTATAACGAGTTATAATTTTTCTTTTTTTAGGAAGCCCCTTATGCCAATTCATGAACCATAATAATTTTACTGCAGTATCATTAGCTTCAGATCCTGAGTTAGTGAAAAAAACTTTTCCTTCATTGAATGGAGAAACTTCAATTAACTTGTTCGTAAGGTTAATAGCTGGCTCGGTTATCCTTCCAAAAAGCGAATGATATCCTGATAATTCTGCATATTGTTTTTGCGCTGTTGCAATCATTTTAGGATGATCAAAACCTACTACAGAATTCCAAAGACCTGAGTTGCCATCAAAATATTTTTTTCCATTAGTATCATAAACATAAGAACCTTCGGCTTTGTTTAAGATAATAGGACCATGAGTGTCTAAATTTTTAAGATCAGTAAATCCATAAAAAACATGAGAAGTATCTAACATTAATTATTCTGCCTGCTCATAAAGATCTTCAAAATAAGGCATTTCATTAAAAGGTATGTCTATAATTTCTAAATCTGCAATAAAATAACCAATGAAAAAACATATAAACATTAAAACTAATTTAATCATGAGTTTCCAATCTATTGAATTATTTAATAAAAAGAACAAAAAAAAGGGTCAAAGTTATTAATTTTGACCCTTTTTCGAAGAAAAAAGCGACCACTAAGAAAAAAGCCACTTAATTTAGTCTGCAAAAAAAAGGATTTAAATCCTTGCCTTTAACTATAAGATTAATCAAATACACATCAAGAAATTTGCAAATTATACTGTATATTGTTACTTATAAGTACATGAACTACTATAGGCAGATATCTAAATTCAATGCTTAACCTTATACACCGAATCATAATCAATATCCCAATCCTATTTGTCATATTTTTTTCTACAATATGCATAGCGATATTGATTTATATGACTCCTGTTTTAGACAGAGATGAAGCACGATATGCGCAGACATCTTTTCAAATTTCAGAAAATAATAATTTTATAAATCTTAAGTTTGAAGATAATTTAAGATTAAAAAAACCCCCAGGAATATACTGGATGCAATTTGCTTCTTATAAATTTTTTAATAATTTTTTTGAAAAAGAAATATGGATGTTTCGAATTCCTTCGTTTCTAAGTTTTATACTTATGCTTTTTTTTACTCATAAATTAGCAAGATTATTATTTTATGACTTAAATACAATGATCCCAATTGCTGCATTATCTGGAACAATTATTGTGATGTTTGAAGCTTTGCAGGCAACTACAGATATGGCATATACAGCATTCTCACTAATGTCATATTATTATTTTTTGAAAAGTTTTCATGAAGAAAAAAAATATTCTCATATTTTATTTGTTATTAGTGGTTTAATAGCAATGTTAATTAAAGGTCCTATATTTTTAATTACCATAGCTGTTGTAATTGTTTTTAAACTACTAGATTTTGATATTTCTATTAAGAAAAAAGTAATACAACTTTCAAATATATCTATCATAATTCTGGTTTCTGTTTTTTTGGCTATTCTTTATAATATGTTAACCGAAGGTCAATTTTTACAACAGTCATTAATAAATGATTTTGGTAATAAATTAATATCAACACAAGAATCTCATGGAGGTATTTATGGTTATTACTTTTTAGGATCTTTTCTAATTGTTTTTCCAATTTACCCACTTTTGATAATAGGAATTTTTTTTAATTTTTTTAAAAAAATTAATTGGGATAAAAATCTCATTATTATTTTAAGCTCAATTTTATTATTTATGTTATCTTTAGAACTAGTTCCAACTAAACTTCCTCATTATATATTGCCTGTAGTCCCATTAATGGCTATCTATTTGTCAAGAACACTTGAGTTTATAGAATTTAAATGGAGCAAAATATTACTAGGATTAAATATTGTTTTAGTTCTTGCGTTAATTTATTTGGATCTAAAAGCATATGAAATTACAGGTGAAAATAGAAACAATTTATCTTTTTTGTATTACGGATTAATGATTATACCGCTAACATTAAACCCATTTTTTTTTACAAATAATCAATCTTTATTAAATATTATCAAAATGTGCTCAATATCGTCGTCTTTTCTAGTTCTTATAACAATTCTTAATGTGATTTTTTTACATAAAAACATCTGGATAGGCAATGGTATTGAAAATTATATAAATAGGCATTATGAATGTAACCAAAATTATAATATTAATATAACTGGAATTAATGAGCCGAGCTTAGTTTTTAAATTCTATGAAAATTTTAATCTAAAAAGTGATTGTAACATAAAAATACAAGTTTCTGATTCAAACAATATACCAATTAATGACACAGCTTCAACAAATCAAAGTTTTTTTAATTATTCTAATGGTAAAAAAATTAATTTAAACTTTTCAAAACAATGAATTTTATAAAAAATTTAGATTTAAAAAATAAAAGAATATTATTTTTTTTTGTTATAACGATTTTTATAACTTTTTTTATCGATAAAAAATTAACATTATTTTTTTATGGTTTTAATGACCCTTTCAAATCTTTTTTTTTAACAGCTACAAATTTTGGAGATTCACTCTATTATTTTCTGTTTATAGTGTTTTTATTTCTGCTGTTAAGACCTAAAAAAAACGCATCTCTTATCTTTCAAAATCTATATGACATTAATATTTTTGCATTTTACAACCTTGCGTTAAGTGGAATTGTAACTCAAATAATTAAACATATTGTTGGAAGGCCTAGACCTAAAATATTATTTTCAGAAAATCAATCTTTGGATTTTAATATGCTAAGTTTTAGCTCAGATTTTCATTCTTTTCCGTCTGGACATTCTGCAACTATATTTAGTATCATTTTTGTCTTCTATTTTTTATTTCCAGTCATTAAAAAATATCTACTCGCTATAGGTATATTTATAGGCCTAACAAGATTTATAATTGGCGCACATTATCTTAGTGATGTAATAGGAGGTTGTGCAGTCTCGTATTTTGTCTTTCTGTATTTAAGAGATAAATTTCTGTTTCAGAAAAAATTATTTATAAAAAAAAATGATTTAATTCAACCTAATACACACGTTAATAAGATAAGCTTAATTTGTTCAGAATATCTTAAGGTCTTTTATTCAAATATTATTCAAATTAACTATTATTTAAAATATTTTCTCTTGATAATTTCAATTTCAATTATTTTTTTTATTTTTCCAACAATCGATATATCTATAAGTGGTATCTTTTATAAAGGTAATGGTAATTTCTTTGCAAATTCTCTTGATTGGAATGTCTACTTCTTAAGAAAAATATTGCTTCCATCTATAATTTTATTTCTAGTTTTATTACCCATAATTGGAATACCATACTGCCTTATTGCCAAGAAGAAATTTTTAACACTTACATTAAATAACTTAAGTTATCTTTTATTGTCAGGAATTTTGTCACTAGGCATCATAGTTAATGTTATTTTGAAGAATCTTTGGGGCAGAGTCAGGCCTAATGATACTATTATTTTTGGAGGCGATCAGCCTTTTTCTATACCCTGGCTTAAAGTATCTCATTGTGACCATAATTGTAGTTTTGTTTCCGGAGATGTTTCTGCCTTTACTTTACTTTTAGCCCTGACTCTAATATTTGCAAAACCCAATCTTAATAAATATGCATATATCTTCATTTTTCTTATTGGCATTACTCGAATTATGGAAGGCGGGCATTTCTTTAGTGATGTTCTTATGAGTTTTATGATCACGCACTTTATTATTAAAATCTTATTTGATTTCTTTACTAAATTACCTGATAATTTGAATGTTGATAAAATCTCTCTTTTTAAAAAATAATAATTACTTAGTTTTAATTATTTTTCTTATTTTTTTGATAAGAAGTATAAGTTTATTTTTCTCATCTTTAGAGTTACAAGGTGATGAAGCTCAATACTGGTACTGGGGTACTTATTTTGATTGGGGATATTATTCAAAACCACCTTTAATTGGTTGGATGATAGGTTTGTTTACTTCTTTATTTGGTAATACTGCATTTATTATTAAATTTCCTTCACTTATTGCTCACTTTTTAACAGCAACTGTTCTGTTTAAATTATCCTTATTATTTAAAAGAAATAGAGAGGAAAGCCTATTTCTTTCTATCTCTTATTTAATTTTTTTTGCAGTTAGTCTCTCATCTAATATTATTTCAACAGACCCATTCCTTTTATTATTTTGGACTCTATCTTTATATTTCTTAAAACTTTCTATTCTTAAAAATTCAATCAAGTATGTTCTTCTAACAAGTATTTCTGTAGCACTAGGATTTTATGCAAAATACGCAATGATTTATTTTTTTCCATGCAGTATATTTTTGATAATTCTTACAGATGAGCGAAGACAATTAATTATAAATATTTCTATTATTTTAGGTTTAGTTTTACTATTAATAAGCCCTCATGTTTATTGGGTTTATATTAATAATTGGCTGACTCTCCTTCATACGGGAGATAATTTTAATTGGGGAACATCTTTATTTAATATTAAACAATTGTTTAATTTTATACTAAGTCAATTTTTCATTGCCACCCCTATTATTTTCTTCTTTTATTTAAAAGGGTTTATAAAATTTAAAAAATTTATTAGCTTATATCCGTTTGAAATTTCTTATTCTTTACCAATACTTGTTTTAATAACTATTCAAAGTTTTATTAGTAGAGCGAATGCTAACTGGTCATCAGTTGCTTTCATAGGAATAGCAATAATTGCTTGCAATATAATGTACAGCAATTATAAGAAATTGCTTTATTTAAACATAATATTAGGAATGATTATTTTATTTTTAGTGAGCTTTCTTATTGTGAGCCCTCCTAATATATCTCCATTTAACAAACTTCAAGGGATGCAAGATGCTGCTAATGAAGTTAAATCTTTAGATGATTCACTTGCCGTAGATTATATAATTTTTGATGACCGCATGAATATTGCTAAATTTCTTTATTATTTACCAAATAAAAGAGAAAAAATTAGATATCTTACAGCTGGCAACCAACCAAGTAATCATTTTGAAATGCTGATGCCTATCACCATTGAAGACATCAAAAACAAAAAAATCATAATGATACACCGATATGAACAGCCTTGGACTTCAAGAAATAATTATTTATTAGTGAAGCAACTCTATAAAATGCCAAATTACAAAAATAATTTTTATATTAGTTATTTTGAGTAATGCAAAATATTTGGCGATCTCGTCAGGACTCGAACCTGAAACGCAAGGGTCGAAACCTTGAATGATATCCATTTCACCACGAAACCAAAATTAATATATCAATATGATAAGTATGCTTCAAAAAGTATGCTTTTCTGATAAGATAACAATATGATAAAAATTCCAAAATTAACAAAAATGGGTACAGGAGGTAAAATTATATTAGGTATTAATATCTTTCTTGCCTTTTTAGTACTATCAATAATTCTTTATAATTATTTCATAGGTTTTTAATGTTTATTTTGATTATTTCTAATAAATAAAATAATAAAAAATTGTGAAACTTAATAAACTATTTCTTAAAATATGATTCCTGTTTTAAATACAAGCAATACCTTTGATTTTTCAATTAAGATATACTACGAAGATACCGATGCGGAGGGAGTTGTATATTATGCAAACTATTTAAAATTTATAGAACGAGCTAGAACTGAAATGATCAATGCCTGTGGAACTAGCTTAAAAAAACTTCATAAAGAATACGAATCTAGATTTATAGTTAAAATTTGTAATTTAGATTATATTAAATCAGCTCATTTAGAAGATTTACTACAAGTTAAAACATCTCTCGTAAAATTTTCCAATGCCTCTTTTGTGCTAAATCAAATAATATATCGTAATGATGAATTAATATTAAGAGCAGAAGTTGTTATTGTTTGTATCGATAATTATCATAAGCCTTCAAAAATTCCTATTTTTCTTAAAGAAAAAATTCAATTATTGATTGGAAAATAATGAAAGCCCTATGGTCCCCTAACAATAGTTATATTAAAAAAACAAATATTTTTATTTTTAAAAAATTTATAGAAAAAGACCTAGATATTAAACTTATCAACTATGATAAATTTTGGAAGTGGTCTATTCAAAATAAAGAAATATTTTGGCTAAAGATAGCTGATTATTTTAAATTAAAAATTATTAAGCAGAATAATTTTAAAAGTTATAAAAAAAATAAAGAATTTATCAATAGTAGTTTTTTCCTAAACTCAAAAATGAATTATTTTAATGAAGTAGATAAATTCCATTCAAAAAATATAGCAATTAAATTCTTTTCAGAAAATAATTATTTTAGTTCAACAACATATGAGAATTTACATCAAAAAGTAAATGCATTGGCTTTTCATTTTAAAGCAATTCAATTAAAAAAAGGAGATCGTGTAGTAGGTTATTTACCTAACATACCAGATACAATAATTTGCTTATTGGCGTGTTCTAAATTGGGGTTAGTGTGGTCGTCATGCTCACCTGATTTCGGAGTAAAAGCGGTTATAGATAGATTTCATCAATTAAAACCTAAATTACTAATCATTTGTGATTACTATATTTATAATGGAAAAAAATTTAAATATTCAAATCAATTAACTAAAATTCAAAATATTTTAAAAATACCCAATATAATAAAAACTTCTTATCCTTCAAAATTAGCTAAGAAGTTAGATTTACAAAAAATATATTCTAAATACAAAAATACAAAAATTTTAAAAAACATATTAGTTCCTTTTGATCATCCACTTTATATTTTATTTTCAAGTGGAACTACGGGATTACCAAAATGCATCACTCACAGTCACGGCGGCGTAACCTTGCAACATATCAAAGAATTGTCTCTTCATACTAATGTATCTTCGGAAGACAATATGCTTTTTTTTACCACGTGTGGTTGGATGATGTGGAATTGGATGGTCTCAAATTTATTATTAGGAGCTACTATTACTCTTTATGAAGGATCCCCATTTTATTCTGATACTAAAAATTTTATTAAGGTTATTAAAAAAAGTAAAGCTACAATATTGGGTGCCGGCGCTAAGGCTTTTGAGCATTTGAATTCAAAAAACTTATTAAAAAAATATACATATGTTAATAATTTAAAATCTATTTTGTCTACTGGTTCCCCTTTATCTGATGAAACTTTTGATTTTATAAACAAAAAAATCAATAAAAATGTACCAATTCACTCAATAAGTGGAGGAACTGATATAGTTTCTTGTTTTATGTTGGGTAATCCTATGAAGCCAGTTTATAGAGGTGAAATTCAATCCCCTGGATTAGGGATGGATATTGATATATTTGATGAAAATGGACTACCTACTAAGAAAACAGGTGAATTAGTTTGCAAGAGCCCATTTCCTTCAAAGCCAATTTATTTTTGGAATGATAAAAAGAATAAAAAATATAAGGATGCTTATTTTACAAAATATAAAAATATCTGGAGTCACGGTGATTTTGTAAAAAAAACTACTAATGGAGGCTATCGAGTGTTTGGAAGGTCCGACGCAACATTAAACCCAGGTGGCGTCAGAATTGGAACCGCAGAAATTTATGATATCTTAAATTCTTTAAGTTTTATTGAAGATTCATTAGCAGTAGGATTTAAATATAAGAATGATGAAAAAATATTAGTCTTTGTTAAAACATTGACACTAAAGATCATTACTCATAGTCAAATCTTAAAGATAAAAAAACTTATTAAAAATCAACTTAGCCCGAGACACGTGCCCTGGAAAGTGTTTCAAGTAAAAGATATCCCCAGAACAAAAAGTGGAAAAAACTCTGAAATAATAGTCAAAAAAACACTTAATAATGATAGGATTTCTAACTTAGATGCTTTGGCTAATCCTGAGTCTTTAAGAGAATATAAGGGTATAAAAATTTATGAATGAAGTGTTAATTATTGATGCTATTAGAACTCCTATAGGAAGTTTTTTAGGTCAATATAAAAAAATAGAATCTGTTGATTTGGGATCTTTTTGTATAGAAGGTATTTTCAATAGGAATAAAAATTTAGATAAAAAAGATGTTGAAGGTTTAATCTTAGGTCAAGTTTTAACAGCAGGACTAGGAATGAACACAGCAAGACAAGTTTTGCTGAAATCGGGTCTCTCTCAAAGCAGTTTTGCTTATTGCGTTAACCAAGTATGCGGTAGTGGAATGAGAGCTGTTATTGACTCAGCATTAAAAATTCAAAGCAAAGAAAATGAACTTCTATTAGCTGGAGGCCAAGAAAGTATGTCGCTAGCAAGACACACATCCTTATTACGAAAAAACATAAAATTAGGCAATGAGGTAATGATTGATACAATTTTATCTGAAGGTTTGACAGATATTTTTTCAAAAGAACATATGGGCATCACAGCAGAAAATGTTGCCAAGCGATATAAAGTTACGAGAAAAGAGCAAGATGAATTTGCATTCAGTTCTTATCAGAAAGCCTATAAAGCATTAAAAAATAATTATTTTAAAAATGAGTTAATTTCCACCTCTTTAATTGATGAAGTCAGGCCTGATACTAAATTGCAAAAACTATCTTTACTCAAAGCTGTTTTTAAAAAAGAAGGAACCGTTACTGCTGGAAACGCATCCTCAATCAATGATGGCGCTGCAATGTTAGTGCTTAGCTCTGAGGACTATTGTAGAAACAATAATGTTAAGCCAATTGCTAAAATTATTGGATGGTCAGATTATGCTGGAGATCCAGATTACATGGGAATTACTCCAATCCACGCCATTAAGAATTTAATGAAAAAACTAAATGTATCTCTTAATTTTTTTGACTTAATTGAAGTAAATGAGGCTTTTTCAGCAACTTCCGTAGCGGTTCAAAAAGAACTTGGCATCAAAAAAGAAAGATTAAATATTTGCGGAGGAGCTATTGCTCTTGGCCATCCAATTGGCTGTTCAGGCTCTAGAATCATTACAACACTTGTCCATCAACTTAAAAGAACTAAAAAAAAATATGGTATAGCAAGCATGTGTATTGGTGGTGGTCAAGGCCTTGCGGTTGCAGTTGAGATTCTCTAACTAGCTTAGATGCAATTAAGCAGTTCTCTTAAAGCAACAATTGTACTTTGCTTAGCTTCTCTATTCTGGTCTGGAAATTTTATCATTGGTAGGCTCGCTTCAACAGAAACTATTATTTCACCTTTATCTCTTGGTTTCTATAGATGGGTTATAGCTTTTATAATTTTAACTCCTTTCTGTCTACACTCATCTATAAAAGTCTTTAATCAAATTAAACAACAACCTCTAGTATTCTTCATCATCATTTTAACTGGCCCAACATTATTTAATACTTTTATTTATTTAGGATTAACATCCACCAAAGTAATTAACGCGCTTTTAATTGTTTCTACTACACCAATGCTAATCATATTATTTAATTTTTTATTATTTAAGATTAAATCTTCAAAAATTCAATTTTTAGGAATTATTATTTCTTTAGTTGGTGTTAGTTATGTTATTACTAAAGGAAACTATCATAACTTTTTTAATTCTGAATTTTATGGTGGAGATATCTTTATTATTTTAGCTGTAATTTGTTGGGCCATTTATTCAATATTTCTTAAAAAGAATGAAACGGGCATAGAAGGAATATCTTTTCTTTATATCTCATTTGGTTTTACAATTTTATTTTTATTTCCAGTATATCTTTTTGATATACTTATTCTTAATCATAGTATCGTCATAAATCTTACTTCAATACTCACAATTGGGTATACAGGTATTTTTCCAAGTATTTTTTCATATCTATTTTGGAATATGGGCGTCTCTCTAATTGGGGCAAATAAATCGGGTCCCTTTCTTCATTTAATGCCCATTTTTGGAGGCATTCTAGCTTTTCTAGTATTTCAGGAAACACTTGAAACATATCACTACATGGGGATCATTTCGGTCTTCTTGGGCATCTTAATTACTCATAAAAAATAGTATTATAAGTCATTAGATTTCTTATAAGGAGGAATAAAAAATGGCTAATAAAAAACCAATGAAGAGAAGAGGCTTTCTTAAGGCTGCCGGAGTAACCGTTGCTGCTGCTGCTGCTGTATCTTCTTTTCCGACTCCTGCAATTTCAGAAGGCCACAAAGAATGGATAGCCTGTTCAGCTTTTGGTAAAACCGGCATACTAGGTGATGCTCTTTCTCAATTTGCAACTTTTGTTAACTCACAATCCAGTAAAGTAAAAATTAAAGTCTATTTTGCTGGAGAATTAGTTCCAGGATTAGAGGCTTTAGATGCCGTAAGATCAGGAGCTGCTCAAATGGCTTATGGAGCCCCTTACTATTGGACAAATATTAGTAATGCAACTTCATTAGTCGCTGCTATGCCTTTTGGTTTAACTGCCCAAGAACAAAATGCCTGGTGTTATTATGGAGGTGGCATTGATGCCGCTGACGTAGTTTATAATGAATTAGGTGTTAAGTTCCTGCCTTTAGGAAATACAGGAAATCAAATGGGAGGTTGGTATAATAAAGAAATTAATTCTATCGATGACTTCCAAGGTTTAAAATTTAGAATGCCAGGTATTGGTGGTAAGGTTTTAGAAAAATTAGGAGCTTCAGTTATTTTATTAGCCGGTGGTGATGTTCTTCCAGCTCTTGCATCTGGTGCTATCGATGGTACTGAATGGATTGGACCTGCTGCAGATTTAGGAAAAGGTCTTCATCAGGCTGCAAAATACTATTACAATCCAGGCTGGCATGAACCTGCAACAATTCTTGATTGTTCAATAGATCTTAAAGAATGGGAATCTCTTGATGACGATACTCGTAGTCTCATAACCCAAGCCTCAAAAGCGACTAATATGGAAGTTTTATCAAGATTTCAGGCCGCTAATGACGGAGCTTATCAAAAACTAATTAATGAGCACGGAGTTCAAATGAGACAAGTTCCGGATGATGTTATGAACAAGATTGGAGAAGCGGCAGCAGAAGTCTTAATAGAGTATGCAGCTAAAGACTCACAATCTCAGGCATTATTTTCACATCTAGCCAAATTTAGATCAACAGTAATCAGATGGACAGGAGTTTCTGAAAAGGAATATTTGAGAATAAGAAATCTTCCTTTTAAATTCCCTACAGCTTAATTTACAAATTATAAAAGGCCCTCACTTATTTAATTAAGGGCCTTTTAAAAAATAGATCTAGGAAGCCATGTTGCTATCTCTGGAATAAAACCAACAATTATCAGAGCAATAATTTGAATACCAATATAAGGCAAAACTCCCCTATAAATATTTTTTGTTTGAATCTCAGGTGGAGCTACCCCTCTGAGAAAAAATAAAGAAAATCCAAAAGGAGGAGTTAAAAAACTAGTTTGTAAGTTGAGAGAAATCATTATGCCGAGCCATAAGGGATCAGCCCCATTAGCAATAAGCACCGGCCCAACTAAAGGAACAATAACAAAAATAATCTCAATATAGTCTAAAAAGAAACCAAGAAAAAAAATTGCCAACATAACAATTACCAACGCACCAACTTGCCCACCAGGAAGAGTGCTTAAAACACGTTCAATTAATTCGTCCCCTTTAAAGCCCCTAAAGACTAATGAGAACATTGAAGCGCCAATTAATATGACAAAAACAAAAGAACTTAATTTTACAGTATTGAAAGAAACATCTTTTAAATTTTTGAATGTCAGTTCACCTTTGGTGAAAGCTAAAATTGCAGCTCCAGCAGCTCCAACTGAAGCAGACTCAGTAGGAGTTGCTACTCCTAATAAAATTGAACCCAATACTAATAAAATTAAAATTAATGGTGGAATGATATTTTTAAATGCTTCAATATATATTTCAGATCTAGACCTAGCTGTTTCAATGGCAGGACAAGAATCAGGGTATATTTTAGCATAAAAATAAATAAATATTATAAACATCGTAACTAACATTAATCCTGGCAGCATTGCTCCTGCAAATAGATCAATTGCAGTAATGGGGTCGGGAGCTAAATTGCCTGCAATTAAAGCAGCTTCTTCATTCGCTCCCTGAAGAATATCAGCTAGCAAAACTAAAACGATAGAAGGGGGGATAATTTGACCTAACGTGCCTGCTGCACAAATAGTTCCTGTAGCAATTTTTTGATCGTAGCCTGCCTTTAACATTGTTGGTAAAGATAGCATTCCCATCGTGACTACCGTGGCACCAACTATTCCAGTAGAAGCAGCCAATAGCATTCCAACTATAACCACGCCAATTCCTAAACCGCCTTTAGTTGTTCCAAATAGCTCACCAATAGATTGAAGTAATCCTGCAGCAATTTTTGTTTTTTCAAGCATGATCCCCATAAAAATAAATAAGGGCACTGCTACAAGAGGCTCATTGATCATAACTCCAAAGATTCTTTGAGGAAAAAATCCTAACATTCTAAAATTAAAAATATCTAGATAGTCCCCTAAGAATCCAAAAAATAATGCTGAACCTGCAAGTGTGAATGCAACAGGAAATCCAAATAATAATAATGTCAGAGTTGTAAAAAACATAACAATGGAAAGAATTTCAGGTGTCATAATTTATCCAAAGATTGGAGGTTAATAATACTTTTAATAATATTTGAAATGGCTTGAAGAGTAAGCATGACACAAAAAACTAAGATAGCACTTTTTAAAATATATAAAGCTGGTAATCCTCCGACTTCACGGGACACTTCACTCATTGACCAAGATCTTGAAACAAAAGGAAAACTAAATTTCCAAATTATGAATATAAAAGGAAAAAGAAGAAAAATATTTCCCAGTATATCGACAATCGATTTATATTTAATAGAAGCACCACGATAAAAGACATCTATTCTTACATGTTCGTTACTTAGGTAAGTATAGCCGCTGCCCATCATAAAGATGTAAGCATGAAGCCAAACATAAGCTTCCTGCATCCATATAAAGCTAATTGAAAAACCATACCTAAGTATCACAACTGCTAAAACTACTACAACCATAGAAACTGCAAAAAAAGCACAAATACTTCCCGTAATTCTATTAAGCAAATCAAAAAAAGAAGATATGGATTTTAATATTTTCATTAATGACATTTCATATTACATACAGAAGAAACATCAGTAAATTAATAAAAATTAGGTCGTAGTGCCTACTTTACTTAAATAAAATAAGTTTCTCATGCGGGGAGAGATAGACACCCCTAAGCACTTTAATAGCAAGGTTGCACTTATTATTAAGGTTAAACACCGAAGTTACTTAGGTTTGCGACCTAATAAGTAATTTTACCAAGTAAATATGATTTCTTTAACTAAATTAAACGCATAATCCATATAAATATAAACAAGTTATTAACAGCTTAACATTAATAATAATCTTGCATAAATTCATTAATAAATAAGTTTTTACTATAAAACAATTGAACTATATATTGATGTGAAATGAACACTAATACTCGACCTTTGTCTCCTCATATTCAAATTTACAAACCATTGCTTACGATGGTGTTCTCTATCACTCATAGAATATCCGCTATAGTTTTCTTTTTATCTTTAACGCTTATAGCTTTATGGATTAGCAGCCTTTACTCTCAAGAATTCTTTTTTAACTATATTAAACTTATTCTAAATTCATTTATTTCTAAAATAATGATTCTAATGTGGCTTGTGTGTGTAAATCATTTCATACTTAATGAATTAAAGCATTTACTATGGAGTCAGACAAAAATGATGGAAATAAAAAAAGTGTATATATTTTCTTACTTTATTTTACTTTTAAATTTTCTTATCACTTGTTTAGCTGGAGTAATTATATTTCAATGAAAGCCTCAAAAAAATGGAACCTTCATAGACTGAGTTCATTTAGCTTAATTATTTTAACTTCAGCTTTTATGATATTTTTTTTCAATAGTTTTCAACTTAATCAGATAGAAGTTCAGAATAATTTAAGCACACCTTTAGCTAAATCTCTTTTATTGGGATTTTTTTTTAATGCTCTATTTCATGCTAGATTAGAACTATGGTCTATTTATGATGATTATTTCAAAGGCAGATCAAAAAAATTATTTCAAATTATTACTTATGTGGTTTTAATAATTTTAGCAGTTTTAGTATTACCCATTATAGGAGTGAAAGCATGAGTTATCAAATACAAGACCATATTTTAGATGTTGCAGTTTTAGGAGCAGGAGGTTCAGGATTGAGGGCCTCTCTCGGTTGTGCTGAAAAAGGACTTAAAACAGCATGCATTAGTAAAGTTTATCCTACTAGAAGTCACACAGTTGCAGCTCAAGGTGGCGTTGGTGCTGCTTTAGGTAATATGGGTAAAGATGATTGGAAGTGGCACATGTATGACACCGTGAAAGGCTCTGACTGGCTAGGAGATCAGGATAGTATTGAATATTTATGCTCTAATGCGCCTGAAGCTGTTATTGAATTAGAGCATTTTGGAATGCCTTTTTCTAGAAATAAAGAAGGAAAAATTTACCAGAGACCTTTTGGAGGTCATTCAACTGAAAACGGAAAAGGGGAGCCGGCTCATAGAGCTTGCGCTGCAGCTGATAGAACAGGACATGCAATGTTGCATACTCTTTACCAGCAATGCTTAAAACAAGATGTTCAATTTTATAGTGAATATTTCGCTCTAGATTTACTAAAAGATGATCAGGGAGAGATATGTGGTTTTTTTGCAATTAACATTCAAGATGGCAGTATGCATAGATTTCTTGCTAAAATTACGATTTTAGCAACGGGAGGATATGGAAAAATATTTCAATCATCAACTAGTGCTCATATTTGTACAGGCGATGGAGCCGGCATGTCACTAAGGGCAGGTCTGCCTTTGTCTGATATGGAATTTATTCAATTTCATCCAACTGGCATTTATGGAGTAGGTGTTTTAATTTCAGAAGCTGCTCGAGGAGAAGGTGGATATTTAAAAAACTCTGAAGGTAAGAGATTTATGTTAGATTATGCCCCTCATGCAAAAGACCTTGCGGCAAGAGATGTCATATCAAGATTCATAAGCATTGAGATAAAAGAAGGAAGAGGATGTGGACCAAACAAAGATTATATTGATCTTCACCTTGATCATCTTGATCCAGCGCTATTAGCAAAAAGATTGCCAGGAATATCAGAATCAGCAAAAACATTTTGTGGGGTTGATATTAATAAAGAGCCTATACCCGTAATCCCTACAGTTCACTTTTGTATGGGAGGAATTCCAACCAACTTTAGATCTGAAGTATTAGTTCCAACTAGTAGCAATACGGAAGAAGTATGCCAAGGTTTAATGGCTATAGGAGAAGGCGCATGTGCCTCTGTTCATGGAGCAAATAGATTAGGAACTAATGCTCTAACAGAATTATTAGTCTTTGGTAAAGGTGCAGCAATAAGAGCGTCAGAAGTTTTAGAAAAAGAAAAATATAATAAAAAACCGAGTCAATCGCAGACTGATGAAATTATTAGTCGCTTTGATGGAATCCTGCATAACAAGGGAGATATCACAGTAGGCCAACTAAGAGAGAAAATGCAGAAAACAGTTCAGTCAAGATTTGGCGTCTATAGAGATGAAAAAACACTAGCACTTGGAAATGAAGAATTATCAAGACTTTCATCGGAATTAGGGCACATTGAAGTGAAAGATAAATCTAGCGTGTTTAATACTGATGTGGTGGAAGCCCTAGAATTACATAATCTAATGCAAATCTCAAGAAGTGTGGGGGCGTCTGCTATCAATAGAACTGAAAGTAGAGGAGCGCACGCAAGAGAAGATTTTCCTGATAGAGATGATGAAAATTGGATGAATCATTCAATTGTTTGGATGAATGATGATAAATTTGAAGTCACAAAAAGACCAGTAAGAATGACAACTATTAGCAATAAAGCGAAAGTCATTGCACCTGAAGTTAGAATTTATTAATGGTTCAGCTAAGGCTACCTAAGAATTCAGTCCCAACAGAAGGAAAAAAATATTCAAATGTTGATGGTTTAAATGAAGCAGCAGTTAAGAATAAAGTAAAGACTTTTAAAGTTTATCGTTGGTCAGGTAATGCTGAGGAAAATCCAAAAATAGATACTTTTGAAATTAGTTACCCTAAATCTGAAACGATGGTTTTAGATATTTTGAACAAAATTAAGAGTGAAGTTGACCCATCGTTAGCATTTAGAAAGTCATGCAGAGAAGGAGTTTGTGGTTCCTGCTCAATGAATATTGATGGAGTCAATACTTTAGCATGCCAGAAGCCACTTGAGGAATGCCAGGATGTAGTAAATATTTATCCTTTACCACATATGCCAATTATAAAAGACCTAGTTCCTGAACTTACACATGCTTTTGAACAGTATAAATCTATTAAACCTTGGTTAAAAAATGATCAAAATGAAGTTTTAGATCCAAAAAAAGAAAGACTTCAGAGTCCTGAAGAAAGAGAAAAATTAGATGGAAAGTGGGAGTGTATACTTTGTTTCTCATGCTCAACCTCATGTCCTAGCTACTGGTGGAATGGAGACAGGTATCTTGGGCCTGCAGTCTTGCTTCAAGCAAATCGTTGGATTAGTGATAATAGAGATAAGGATAAAAACAAGAGATTAGAAGATTTAGATGATAATTTTAAACTCTATAGATGTCACTCCATTATGAACTGTACAAAATCCTGTCCAAAAGGATTGAATCCTGCTAAAGCTATAGCAGAAATAAAATTAGAGGCCTCTCAGATATAATGAAAAAAAAAATAACTTTAATTGGAGCTGGTAATATAGGAGGCACACTCGCCCATCTATCTTTAATTAAAAAATTGGGTGATGTTGTACTAATTGATGTGATGAAAGGTATGCCTCAGGGTAAAGCTTTAGATTTAAATCAGTCTTCCGCGGTGGAAGGATTTTCTTGTAAAGTAGAGGGTACTAACGATTTTTCTAAAATGAAAAATTCAGATGTTGTTATTATTACAGCCGGTCTACCAAGACAACCTGGAATGAGTAGAGACGATTTACTAGAAACTAATGGGAAAATTATAAAAAAAATTGGTCTAGATATTAAAAAATATTGTCCAAAAGCTTTTGTAATTTGCATTACAAACCCATTGGACGCAATGGTCTATGTACTACAAAAATATTCCAAGTTGCCTTTTGCAAAATGCGTTGGAATGGCGGGCATTTTAGATTCATCAAGATTAAAATTTTTTCTATCTGAAGAGCTAGGTGTATCAGTTAATGATATTCAAACATTTGTATTGGGCGGTCACGGAGATGATATGGTCCCTATGATTAATCACACGACAATAGGAGGAATTCCCCTTTTAGATATTATTAAAAAGAAAAAAATTCCGATAACGAAGATTAATAAAATATTTGATCGGACCAGAATGGGTGGTGGGGAAATTGTTAAGCTTCTTCAAAGAGGTTCCGCATTTTACGCTCCTGCTAGTTCTGCGATACAGATGGCCGAAGCTTATCTTTTAGATCAAAAAAAACTTTTACCTTGTGCTGCTTACTTAAAGGGACAGTACGGATTCAAGAACATGTATATGGGAGTACCAGTAATAATTGGATCTAACGGTGTAGAAGAAGTAATAGAAGTTTCTCTTAGTGGCGCTGAAAAAAAAATGCTAAACACCTCAGTAAAGTCAGTCCAAAGCTTAGTTTCTGCTGTTAATAAAATTTTGAATTAACTTTATATTCAAATTAAATAGACTAAATAAAATAATCACATATATTGATATTGGAGAATAAAAATTTATATAATTCTTCAATTATAAAATGAGATCTTATAACTCTTTTTTAACAACAAATAACGCATCTCAAATTGTAGAGATTTATAAAAGCTATAAATCTGACAAAAATTCTGTTGATAAAAGTTGGATTGACTTTTTTAAGTCCTTGGATCCGCAAGAGCTAGCAATTATAGAAGATTATGAGAAATTAGATTGGACTAAAGTTCCAGATAATAAGTATAAGCAAATTGATTCCAATCAAGCCATTTCAGACTCATTAAAAGCAGTCATGATAATCAGGGCTTATAGGGAAATCGGACATTTACAGGCAAATCTTGATCCTTTAAACCTTTACAATTCTAAAAGCCCAGCAGGTCTCGAACCTGGTTATTATGGTTTTGAGGAAAAAGATATGGATAGAAAAATATTTCTTAAAGGTTATTTAGGTTTTGAGTTTGCAACTATAAGAGAAATTTTAGAAAAATTAAAAAATATTTATTCTGGAACTTTCGCATCAGAGTATAAGCATATTCAAAGCCCGGAGGAGTACCTCTGGCTAAAAGATAGAATAGAAAATCGTAAAGAAATGAATCTGACCATTAAGGGGAAGCAAACAATCTTAGAAAGATTGATAAGTTCAGAAATTTTTGAAAAGTTTTTAGATAAAAAATATAGGGGAAGTAAACGATTTGGTTTAGATGGATCTGAATCGGCTATTCCAGCCCTAGAGCAAATTTTGAAAAGATCTTCAGATTATGGAATTAAAGATTTTTCTTTTGCGTGCGCTCATCGAGGAAGACTAAATATTTTAGCTAATATTATTAAAAAACCACAAGTCCAAATTTTTAGTGAATTTATACATGGTGGAGAAAATGCTTTAAGTGATCAAGGTTCAGGGGATGTGAAATATCATTTAGGTGCGAGTTCTAATAGAAGTTTTAATGGAAATATAATTCATGTAAGCATGGCAGCAAATCCTTCTCATCTTGAGGCTGTTAATCCTATAGTTGCAGGTAAAATTAGAGCCAAACAAACGATTATTAATGATCAAAATAATGATCTAGTTTCAGGCTTACTCATTCATGGTGATGCGGCCATAGCTGGACAAGGCATTGTGGCAGAAACCTTCACCATGTCTCAATTAAATGGATATAGAATTGGTGGCCTTATTCATTTTATTATTAATAATCAAATTGGCTTTACAACGAGTCCTCAATATAGTCGCTCAGCTCCATATGCTTCAGAAATAGCTAAAATTGTTCAGGCTCCAATTTTTCACGTAAATGGTGACGACCCTGAAGCTGTAGTTCTAGCAGCAAGAACTGCAACAGACTTTAGAAATAAATTTAAGAAAGACACTCTAGTTGATATGTTTTGCTATAGGAGGCATGGACATAATGAAGGAGACGAGCCTTCATTTACACAACCATTGATGTATAAAGCTATAAAAAATCATAAAACTACTGCGGAAATATACTCTGCTAAGCTAATAGAGGAAGGAGTCATCAAAAAAGACCAAATAGAAAATTTTAGAGAAACAGTTTGGAGCGACTTAGAAAAAAAGTTTACCAAAGCCGCAACGTACAAAGTGAAAAGCAAAACTTGGCTAGGAGGACAGTGGACAGGATTAAGTGGTGCTCCTAAAGATACAAAGCGAAGAGGACGTACATCTGAAAGTGCAAAAGGATTAAAAGATACAGGATTAAAATTAACAAAAATTCCAAAAGGATTTAATCTTAATCCTAAATTAATTAAATTTAATAATAAAAGAATAAAGGCAATTAAATCAGAAAAAGGAATTGACTGGTCTTTTGCTGAAGCGTTAGCTTTTGGATCATTATTAAGAGAAGGTTTTAAAGTAAGGCTTGCGGGACAAGACTCCGGCAGAGGAACTTTTAGTCAAAGACATTCAGTTTTCTATGATCAAGAAACAGAAAATCGTTACATACCTTTAAATAATCTATCAAAAAAACAAAAACGATTTGAGGTTATAGACAGCTTTCTATCTGAGTTGGGTGTTTTAGGATTTGAGTACGGGTATTCACTAGCTGATCCTAATGCACTAGTCTTATGGGAAGCCCAATTTGGAGATTTTGCAAATGGTGCACAAATTATAATTGATCAGTTTATTGCTCCCGGAGAGAGAAAATGGATGCAAATGAGCGGTTTAGTATTATTACTTCCTCATGGACATGAAGGAATGGGGCCTGAGCATTCTAGTGCGCGAATAGAGAGATTTCTACAAAGCGCATCAGAAGACAATATCCAAATTCTAAATTGTACAACACCAGCTAGTTATTTTCATGCCTTAAGAAGACAATTGCATAGAAATTTCAGAAAACCACTCATAATATTCACGCCCAAATCAACCCTTAGGCATCCTAAAAACGTATCAAATCTTGATGAATTCACTGGAAGAACTTCATTCCATAGAATCATTAGTGAAGAAGTAAAAAATGTAAAAAGAGTAATTTTCTGTTCAGGAAAAATATTTTATGAACTGGATGATTTTAGAACGGAACATAAAATTAAGGGAATCAAGATCGTTAGAATTGAGCAGCTATACCCATTTCCATTTGATACAGTTAAAAAAGTTTTTAAAGAGCATAAAGAATGTGAGTTCTTATGGGTACAAGAAGAACCCAAGAATATGGGAGCCTGGGCATTTATTAAAAGTAGATTAAGGCATACAATGGTAAAAGTAGGTATTTCAAATAATTTATATTACGTAGGTAGAAAGAGTGCGGCTGCGCCAGCAACAGGAATTGCAAAGCGTCATATTGTAAATCAAAATCTAATTAAAAAATTAGCTCTACAATCATCATTGAAAAGTGTTATAAAAGAAAAAATAGGAGTGAGTTATATGAAGTTTAAAAACTTGCCAAAAGAATAATTATTTATGTCAAAAATAGTAGTACCAGAATTAGGTGAATCAATTATTGAAGGAACTCTAACCACTTGGCTCATTAAAGAAAATCAGAGTTTTAAGTCTGGTGATAATTTAGCAGAAATAGAAACTGATAAAATCACTATTGAAATACCAGCACAATCTCATGGAGTAATAAAAAAAATTTTAGTTCAATCTGGCACATCCGTAAAAGTTGGGCAAGTAATAGCAGAGTTCGAAAGCTCTGAAATTCCCACTAAAGAAAAAGAAATTATAGAGACTAAAGAAAAAGAAATTATAGAGACTAAAGAAGAAAATCCGGTTGTAAAAAATGAACCTGATACAAAAATCATACTAAATACCTCTGATAAAATTCCAAATTTCGACTATGATGTAAACTCTAAAAAAGAAAAAAGAATTCCCATGTCTAAACTAAGGCAAACAATTGCAAAAAGATTAAAAGATGCCCAAAATACAGCAGCAATTTTGACTACATTTAATGAAATAGATATGACAGAAATAATGAAATTACGAAAATTAGAGCAGTCAAAATTTCAAAAAAAAAATAATGTTAAATTAGGTTTTATGTCGTTTTTTATTAAAGCTTCTATTGAATCTCTAAAAGAGATACCGGAAATAAATTCAGAAATTAGTGCTAATGAGATTATCTACAAAAATTATTTTGATTTAGGTATAGCAATTGGATCTGAAAAAGGTCTAGTAGTACCTATTATTAGAAATGCAGATGGTCTTTCTTTTGCTGAAATTGAGCAGAAAATTTTAGATTTAGCCAATAAAGTAAATACTAATAAGTTATCAATGTCCGATTTATCAGGTGGTACTTTTTCCATAACCAATGGTGGTGTTTATGGTTCTATGATGAGTACACCAATTATTAACCCCCCACAAAGTGCAATTTTAGGAATGCATTCAATTGTAGATCGTCCCATGGCAATTAAAAATAAAGTTGTCATTAGGCCCATGATGTATGTTGCCTTAAGTTATGATCATAGATTAATAGACGGAAAACAAGCCGTAACATTTCTTGTAAGATTAAAAGATTTTTTGGAAAATCCCGATAAGATTTATAAATATTAGATTAATATTTTTTTGAGAACAAAATTTAAAATTCCGTCAGCTTTATAATATTCAATTTCATTAATTGTATCTATTCTTAAAATGCAATCTAGAGTTATTTTTTTTCCTGATTGATTAATTTCAATTTTAATATTTTGTTGAGGTTTCATATCATTATTGACTTCAATAGAAATTAGATCAGTTGAAGATATATTCATATTTTTCATATTATCTTTTGGTTTAAGTTGTATAGGAAGAACACCCATACCTATTAAATTAGATCTATGAATTCTTTCAAAGCTTTCAGCTATAACCGCTTTAATGCCAAGAAGCTTTGTGCCCTTTGCGGCCCAGTCTCTAGATGAGCCTGTCCCATATTCTTTTCCTGCAAAAACAACCATGTCTTCATTACGTTCTTTATATTTCATTGCAACATTGTAAACACTCATCTCTAGATTCTCTGGTTGTAAAATAGAATATCCCCCTTCTGTTCCATTCAGTAATTCATTTTTAATTCTTATATTTGCAAAAGTTCCCCTCATCATAACTTCATGATTTCCTCTTCTTGCTCCATAGGAGTTAAAATCTTTGAATGAGATATGATTTTCTTTTAGGTATTGGCCTGCCGGACTTTCCTCTTTAATAGCACCAGCGGGAGAAATATGATCGGTTGTAACGCTATCGCCAAGTTGTAGTAAGGGCCTTGCGTTCACAATATTTTTTATTGCTTTATTTTGAACTTTAAAGTTATCAAAAAGTGGAGGTTTTTTAACATAAGTAGAGTTTTCTTGCCAATCATAAAGTTCGGTCTCTACTGTTTTAATATTTTTCCATTCCTCAGGGCCTTCTAAGACATTTTGGTACTGATCATTAAATATTTTTTGAGTTACATATTTTTCAACAATTTGATTAATTTCTAAGTTTGAAGGCCAAATATCTTTAAGATATATTGCTTTACCATTATAAGATTTTCCTAATGGTTCAGTAAGCATATCTATATTCACTGTGCCAGCTAAAGCGTATGCAACAACTAATGGTGGTGATGCCAAGTAATTAGCTTTCACATGCGGATTTACTCTTCCTTCAAAATTACGATTACCAGATAAAACTGAAGAAACAGACAAATCATTTAAAGATACTGTTTCTGCTATATCTGTATCCAATGGACCTGAGTTGCCTATACAAGTTGTGCAACCGTATCCAACTAAATTAAAACCTAATTCATCTAAATATTTATTTAATCCTGAATCATTTAAATATTCGGTAACTACTTTTGAACCTGGAGCTAAAGAGGTTTTGACCCAAGGCTTAACCTGTATTCCTAGCTCGGATGCTTTTTTTGCAACTAGACCAGCAGCAATTAAAACATTTGGGTTAGAAGTATTGGTGCATGATGTAATCGCCGCTATAACAACATCTCCGTCAGTTATTTTATATTTTTTATTTTTTACAGGAAAAGACATAAAATCTTTATTTAAAAAATTTTGAAAGTTATTTTTAACTTTATCGAGATCTATTCTATCTTGTGGTCTTTTTGGTCCAGCTAAAGAGGCCTTAATTTCACCCAAGTTCAGTAAAAGTGTTTCATTGTACTCTGATTGATTGTCTTGCCAGAGTCCTTGAATTTTTGAATATTTTTCAATTAATTGAATTTGATTTTTCCCCCTAGCTGTGAGACTTAAATAATTTAAAGTTTCATCATCAACAGCGAAAAATCCACATGTAGCTCCATATTCTGGAGCCATATTTGCTATAGTCGCACGATCCGCCAAGGACAAATGATTTAGTCCATCTCCATAAAATTCCACAAATTTTCCAACAACTCCTTTTTTTCTAAGTAATTGAACAACTCTTAAAACTAGATCTGTAGCCGTTACTCCCTCTGCTAGGGAACCTTGTAATTCAAAACCTATAACATCAGGCATAAGCATTGAAACTGATTGACCTAACATTGCAGCTTCAGCCTCTATTCCTCCTACACCCCACCCAAGAACCCCTAATGCATTAATCATTGTTGTATGACTATCAGTTCCAACTAATGTATCTGGATAAAGAAAATATTTATCGTGTATTTTTTTATCCCAAACTACTTTTGCTAAATATTCTAAGTTTACCTGATGGCAAATTCCTGTTCCTGGAGGGACTACCCTAAAATTTTTAAATGCCTTTTGACCCCATTTCAAAAATTCATAACGCTCTTTATTTCTTTCAAATTCCATTTGAACATTTTTTTGAAAAGAGTCAGATGTAGCAAAGTAGTCAACCATTACAGAATGATCTATAACTAAATCTACTTGCGAAAGAGGATTTACGATCGATGAATTTTTATTTTCTTTGGCAACAGCATTTCTCATAGCAGCTAAATCTGCAACTGCTGGAACGCCTGTAAAATCCTGCATCAATACTCTTGCAGGTAGAAAAAATATTTCATGATTTAAATTAGGATTTTCTAAAATTTTTAATAAATAATCTTTATTAATATCTAATCCATCCTCAAGTCTTAAAAGATTTTCTATCAAAATTTTTTTTGATTTTGGTAATTTTGTAATTTTAGGAAATTGAGAATCTAGTTTAGTTAAGTTGTGAAAATAATATTCTTTATCATTTACTCTCAATCGATCAAGCGTATTAAAACTATTCATTATTAAGATTTACCACTAATAAGTATTTATATTTATGCAAATTAATTATCAATTTTTAAGATATCTTTGCTTTAAAAGATCATAAAGTTGTTGGGAATCGTGAGATAAATCTATACCCGATCTTTTTATAAGGCCCATAACTCTTGAAACCTTTGGGTCAATCAGAGGTCTAAATGATAATCCTTCATACTGCTTAGAGATAGCCAATCTGGGCGCTAAAGTTATTCCCATCCCTTGCTCTACCATCTGTAAGGCATTAGGTACGTGCCTAACTTCATAAGTCCACTCTAGTGTCTCCTTATGTTTCGCCAGAGCATCTTCAAAATAAATTCTACTTCCAGAACCTTTCCATACAGCTATAAAATCTCTACCTTTTATTTCAGAAATTTTGATTTTTCGTTTCTTTTCAAGTTCATCACCTTTTGGAAATACAACTACATACTCTTCTTCAAATAAAGGTTCAAATTCTATGCCAGGCTCCTGAAGTCCCATAAAATTTATTGCAAAATCACACTCCCCACCAAGTACACTGTCCACAACATAATTTGCTGATCTTTCTATTATTTGAATCTTAGAATTAGGAAATTTGGCTTTAAATATTTTAATAGTAGGAAAAACAATATTTCTCAATGCGGTATTAACCGCTGAAATTTTAACAATAGAAGGAAAGGTATATTTTTCATTTAATGTTTTTGTAGCTGTTTGAATTGCTTCAATAATACTTTTAGCTCTTTCTAAAAAATTTCTTCCCGAGTAGGAAAGTTGAACTTTTCTGGTCGTTCTATCAAACAAAGAAGTTCCTAACTCATATTCAAGTTTTTGAATTCTTCTAGAGAGAGCTGGTTGTGAAAGATTAAGATTAGTTGCAGCTCCTGCAAAAGAGTTAGTTTCGGCTACTTCGACAAATGCTTCTATATCACCAATTTCAATATTTATGCGCATAGGACATTAATATCAATAAACAAGAAATTATACCATTCTTATTTACCTAAAAAGCTAAGACTATAATTAGTTATAAAATTATGTAGTATCCTTTTAGAATATTTAAATGAATATATTAATATTAGGATCTGGAGCGTGGGGTACTTCTTTATCTCAAGTATTCGCAAAAAATAAAAATAAAGTCACATTATGGTCCTATGAAAAAAAAGTTAGCCTTCAGATTAATAAAATTCATAATAATAAAAAGTATCTTAACAACATAAAGCTATCTAAAAATATCATATCTACTCATTTACCTTTAAATCCAATTGATTTCGAATATATTTTTTATGTAAGCCCTGCCCAACATTTAGTTTCAGTTCTAAATCAAAGTCTCACATCTGATAAAATCGGTAATATAGTTATTTGTTCCAAAGGCATAGATATAAAGAGTGGCAATATAATTTCTGATGTCCTCATTAAAAATTTCAAAGTAGGAAATATTCATGTTCTTTCAGGTCCAAGTTTTGCAAGGGAAATAGCCTTAGGGCAACCCGCAGCCCTCAGTTTAGGATCAAAAACTAAATCTAATAAATTAGAGGAACTTTTTAAAGGAACTAATATTAGGATATATTTGTCAAAAGAATATAAGGCAATTCAGTTATTAGGAGCTATTAAAAATTCTTATGCTATTGGATCTGGAATAATAGAAGGTTTATCTTTGGGAGAAAATGCAAGAGCAGCCTACCTTACGAGGGTAATACAGGAGCTAAGATCCCTACTGAAAACATTTAAATGTAGAGATTCTTTCGTAGAATCATTAGCTGGAGTAGGTGATTTAATTTTAACTTGCAGCTCGATGCAATCAAGAAATTTTAAACTTGGTTTTACCTTAGGTAAAGGGGGCAAAGCTATGAACTATATAAAAAAAAATATTAATATTAATGAGGGATATTTTACAGCTATTGCGGTTATAAAAAATAAAAAAATTAATTTGAAAAAATTACCTATATTAAATTCATTAATAAAAGTAATTAAAGGCAGTTCAGCTAAAAATGAAATGAAGAAATTATTCGCAAGACCCTTTAAAAAGGAAATTTTTTAATATTTATCTATATTCTATTTCTAAATTAAACTTAATTTGGATTAAGAAGAAGAAAATTTATATACTCTTTGACTAACTCTAAATTTTCGTCCTTTATATCTTTATATGAAAATCCAAAATGTTGTTTTATGCATATGGCAATATGAGCATATGCATTACGACCTCTAGGATGAAAAGATGACGTTTTAAGTTTAGGCTGTAGCTTATCTCCAGTTTCTTGAATAATTTTCCATATTATTTTTTTATTTTCATCGTTCACCCTCTTAAATACCTGTTTGAAAATAAGTTTCTAACAAATAACGAATTACTTGAAAGCCAATACCGCAGACAATTAATATAGTGATAATTTGTTTATTCATAATTTATATTATAAATTAATTTTATTTTAAGATGAAAGCTATTATTTTATTTATTTATACGATGCTATTTTTAGCAAATATTGCTGAAGCGGGCATTATCAATAAATTTCCTTATGCATGTGTTTGCGATAGAAGTATTAATACTTTTCAGTATTGGAATTGTAAAAACAAAATGGGTAGTACTTTTTTAGAATTGCTGCCAGACAATAATAGTATTAAAAATTCATTCGATGAAAAGGTTTATCAAATTCAAAAAGATGATAAGCAATTAACTGCAATTTATTTTAATGAAAACTATCAGTCTACAATTAGAATCGATAATGACTTATCCTTACTGTTTAGCATTTTTTACCCGGAGCATAATAAGGAGTGGTATTATAAATTACAGTGTATATCTGCTAAACAATAGTATTGTCATTTCGCATAATGATTAAAAAATCCTACATAGCACCCTTTTTTATAGCTATTACAGGTTATGCCTGCATGGTCTCCATGGACACATCTATAAAAGTTTTAGGAGACAATTACCCAATCTTCCAACTGCTTTTTTTAAATGCTATTTTTTCACTAATACCTATTACTTTTTTTGTATTAAAATTTCATGGAATTAGTTTTTATAAAAAACAAAACTATAAGTTCCAACTAGTAAGAGGAGTGATACATTCGGTTGGATTTTTATTTGTCTTAAAAGGAATTATCCTACTTCCTTTGTCAGCCGTATATCCAATAATGTTTAGTTCACCTCTTATTTTGTTAGTTCTCTCACATTTTTTTTTAAAGGATAGCATCAATATTGTTAGGGTTAGCGTTATTATATTGGGCTTTATAGGAGTTGTAATTTCAGCAGAGCCATTTGGGGAGGATTCTATTTCAACAATAGGTGCTATATTTGTTTTTCTAGGAGCAGTATCCATTGCTGTTGTAAATTTAATAACAAGAAAATTTACTGCGCTAGCTTCATCATACGAATCTTCTTTTTTTAGTATGGGCATTAGTGCAATTATTTTTTTTACTGCTATGTCTTTAAGTTTTCAACCAATGGAATTAAAAGATCTTTATATTTCTATAGTTGGAGGCTTTTTTGCTGGTTTTGGAGTACTGGCAATCATACATGGAGCAAGAACTTTACCTGCTTCAATATTTGGCACAACAAGCTATTTTCAGCTTTTATATGGCATCTTGTTAGGATGGTTATTTTTTTATCAACTACCTACATTACAGAATATCATAGGCATTTTATTTGTCATTATAGCTGGTTTACTCCTTTTTATATTAGATAAACAAAAAAATAATTAAAATAAACTATGAAAAAAATATTATCATCATCTTTGCTTATACTTTTTCTTTTTGTTTCAACTTATTTATTATTTATATACCCATTTGATATTTTTAAGATATGGACAGAAGAAAAAAGTATAAATTGGCCATACTCCTTAATTTCAACAATTATAACTTTTCTTATTGTGAGAGCTTACTTTTCAACCAAAATTACTTTTATGCCTATAAGAATTTTTGTATGTGAGGGAATTGGAATTGGATTTATAGCACTTAATTTAATTTGTATTATTCTTATTATGGATTTATTTATGAAATGGGATGGAATTGTTAAGTCAAATATTTTTTTGATATCTTTTACAACTTTGGTTTTGTTTGGATATATTTCTACAAGTTTCTTAAGAATAAAAACAATAAAAATTCAATCAAAAAAAATAATAGAAAAAAAACATATAGTATTTATCAGTGACATACATCTCGGTTCTAATTCTATAAAACATTTAAAAAAAATAATTAAAAAAATAAACTTTTTAAATCCCGATTTAATTCTAATTGGTGGAGACTTAATAGACTCAAGTTCATTTAAGATAGATAAATTAAGTGTCTTAAATGAATTAAAAATTCCCATATATTTTGTAACGGGAAATCATGAGTATTATTTAAAGAATTCTAAAAAAAAAATTGAGAAATTAAAAAATTTTAATATTAATATATTAGACAATGAATCGATATTATTGGAAAAAATTAATTTAATTGGCATATCTGATAATCAAAATTTAGAAAATCAAAAAAAAATATTTTTTTCTAAAAAAATAAACCATTTTTTCAATCTATGTCTAGTTCATAAGCCTAGCTTATGGAAATCAATCAAAGGTGAAGCAGATTTAATGTTGTCAGGTCATACACATAATGGTCAAATATTTCCTTTTAATTTTCTTGTCAAATTACAATTTAAAGAAAAATACGGTCTTTATAAGCATATAAATTCATTACTTTTTGTTAGTTCAGGTTCAGGAACCTGGGGCCCTAAGATAAGGTTAGGTAGTTTTAATGAGGTTATTTCGATTATATTAAATCCTATTTAATATATTTAATATAATTTTGCATGTATACTTTGTATATTCAAAAATCAATTATGAATAATTTAGTTTATCTTTTTATAGTACTTTTTCACTTTAACTTCGCTTTTGCAGAAACTGAAAATTTAATTAAAGATTTTGATGATTGGCAATTATTTTGTCAAGATTCAAAAAAGTTAGAGGCATGTGAGATTAGACAATTTACATTATCTGATGAAACAGAAGAAATAATTAGTTTTATCTCTTTAACAATTAATCCAGAGGGAAAATCTCAAATGTTAATAGGTCTCCCTCACATGATAAATTTAAAAGTACCAGCTCAAATCAGTGTAGATGGAATAAATTCTGCCGAGGTTAATTACACTTATTGTAATACAAATGCATGTTTTATAGCCGAAGTATTAAATGAAGAATATTTGGATATATTAAAATCAGGAAATAAATTATTGCTTGTCAGCAGATTCATAGACAATGAATATTTTAATATGGATTATTCTCTAAGTGGATTTACTTCTGCATATACAAATTTGTTAAAAAGTTTTTAACTATTATATTTTTCCATCATCTTCATAAAATCTTGGATCATGCTCATCAAGCTTAATGCTATTGAGCTTTTTGTAAAAAGATTTAAAAGCTTTTTGCTCAAGATTTTCTAGGGGTGTTGATGTAAAAATATTTTTTGCCTCTTCTTCAGAGTTTGCTTCAACTGATACATCAAAGTCATAAGACATCGTCATATTAATCATAAATTTTCTCATTTTTTCTCCAATCAAATTCTCACAATAAACAGTTTAACTTAGTTTGAAGTTTTAGAAAATTCAATTCTATCTTTAATCAAATACAAACATATAAGTGATGGAATTACCATTATTGCTGTGATTATAAAAAATATTCCCCAATTTCCATTTAACCAATCTACCATAGCGCCTGATGAAGAGGCTAAGAGGGTTCTTCCCATAGTCCCAATAGAAGCCAGCAGCGCATATTGAGTTGCTGTATAAGTCCTATCAACAAGTAACGAAATAAAAGTTACAAATGCAACTGTAGCAAACGCAGCTGCCATATCGTCAAATAAAACAGCTATCGCAAAAAGCAATTCTGATTTTCCTGTCCAATATAAAAGTGTGAAGAGTAAATTAGTACACGCCATTATAATTCCCGCTATAAATAAAGCTTTTATTGCACCGGCTCTAATAGCAAATATACCACCAATTAATGTAAAAAATATAGTTGTAATCCAACCTATGCCTTTAGAATAAAGGGCTATATCTCCTTTAGAGAAACCCATTTCCTTATAAAAAACTATACTCATACGACCTAAAAAAGCTTCACCAATTTTAAATAAAAATATGAAAGTAAGTATTCCTAATCCTATCGACAATCCATTTTTTTTAAAAAAACTCAATAAAGGATTTAATACAGTACCAATAAACCAGGCGGCTATTTGAGAAAAAGAATTACTTCCAATTTTATCTGCAATTTTACCATCATCTTTTTTTTGTTGTTTAAAGCGCTCTTCATTTGACTCAGGAATAAAATTTAAACCTATATTACAAAGAATGATAATTACTGTTAAAATCATAAATGTTATTTGCCAATAATTTTCTACACCATTATTTTGTAATATTTCAGCAGAATAAAGAGCTATAATTCCACCGACTTTATAACCTGTCCACCATCCAACTACCGCCATAGCCGCACCAGCAGCCATACTACTTCTTTCATCTTTTCCAATTTGTTCAATTCTTAAAGCATCGATAGTAATATCTTGTGTGGCAGAGGATAAGGCGATTGCAAGTCCTATTGCAATTATAACTAATAAATTTTGATTTGGATCTAAGCGACTCCAAAGTACTAATGATATCAATATGATAAATTGCATAACAATTATTATAGATTTTCGATGACCAATTTTATCCGTTAGAAAAGGTATTTTAAGCTTATCTATTAAAGGAGCCCATAAAAAATTGATGGCATAAACACCAAATATTAAGCCAGCAAAACCAATTGCAGACCTACTAAGACCTTCTTCTTTTAGCCATAAGGATAATGCGCTACCGATTAAAACCCATGGAAAACCACTCATGATACCTAAAAGCAAAATCTTGAACATCCTCTTGTCTAGGTAAAGAGTAAAACTTTCTGAAAATTTATTCATGAGATAATCTTAATTATAAATAGATTAAGTTAAATAAAAAAATCTTGGATAAAGAAGGTTATTTTAATAGTTCGGGGGTATCTGAGAGAGATCTAAGCCATATAATGAGATCAGCTCTATCACTATCTTTTTTTAAGCCATTAAAATTCATTTTTGTTCCTTTAATGTATTTTTTTGGTTTTAATAAAAATTTGTTTAATTCACTATAACTCCACTCACCACCAAATTCTGTAAGAGCTGCCGAATAGGCGAATCCCTCTTTACTAGCCTTTTTTCTATTAATGAGATTCCATAAATTAGGCCCTGCTTTATTTGCACCGCCACTATCAAAGGAATGACAAGTTGAACATTTTTTTGATAACTTCTGTCCATTTTCAAGTGAAGCAGTTTGTAATAAGAGTATGACATCCGGTAAAACTTCAAACGGGTCAACAATTTCTTCTGTTGATTTAGCTTGGCTTCCCTCTTCAGGCACATCTATTTTATATGCTGTTTCTTCAGGAAAATTTGGATGTACCAGCATTTCCCCAGTTTTTGAAAAAAGAGCTAATAGTAATAATGCTAAAATAATAGCACCTAAGATTTTATTGGTTTCCATATATAGAGAAGCAGTCTATTTTAATCAAAATGGCTCTTAAAACGGATATTTGTCGCACAGAATGAATATAGCATCTATAATTCCAGTACGCTTAGCTGCAAAACGCTTTCCTAATAAGCCTTTTGCTCAAATTCAAGGATTACCCATGTTTCACTATGTTTATAATAGAGTCATTAAGAGTTACCCAAATACATTTTTAGCTACTTGCGATGAAGAGATAGAAATATATTGCCATCAACATAATTTACAATTTATTCATACTAATCCTGAACACAGATCAGGAACGGATAGAATAGGAGAAGTTATTTCAAAAATTGAGTCAAAAGAAAATTTTAATAAGGTAATTAATATTCAGGGAGATATGCCTTTTATTTCCACAGATCATATCAAACTACTATCAAAAAAAATTGATTATTTTGAAATGTCTACGCTATGTTGCCCATTTGTTGATGAAATTGAGTACCAAGATATTAATAAAGTTAAATTACTACTTAAAGAAAAAGATAATAACTTTATAGCAGAAAATTTTTTTAGAAAATCAGTGCAAGCTTCTAAGATGAATTTAAATACCTTTCATCATGTTGGTCTTTATGGTTATCAAATATCATTTTTGAAAGATTTTTTGAAAATGCCAATATCTAAAAGAGAAAAAAATGAAAAATTAGAGCAGCTTCGCATAAAAAATTTAAATAGAATAGGCGTTTCTCTGATTAAAGAAAATATTTTAGGCGTTGATACAAAAGAAGATTTGATTAAAGTAAACCAAATATTAAAAAAATGATAAAAAAAATTTCATTTCAAGGAAAAGATGGCGCCTATAGCCATTTAGCAATTCAAGAAGTTTATAGCAATGCAGAACATGTTCCTTGTAATACTTTCGAAGAGACAATTGAGTTAGCTGAATCAGGTAAAGTTGACTTAGCTATGATACCTATTGAAAATTCAGCAGCAGGAAGAGTTGCTGGAATACATCGTTTATTACCTAAATCAAAACTTTTTATAATTGCCGAGCACTTTCAAAAAGTTGAACATCACTTATTAATTCATCCAGATGCTGATAGCAGTAGAATTAAAAAAGTCATAAGCCATGAACAAGCCTTAGCTCAATGTAGTAAAAAAATTCAAAAAAAAGGTTATGAAATTTTAATTGGAGCTGATACAGCAGGTTCGGCAAAAAAAATATCAGATACTAGTATTTTAGACACGGCTGCAATCGCATCCAAACTTGCGGCAGATATATATTCCCTCAAGGTTATTGATGACAGCTTTGCCAATACAGTAAATAATATTACTCGCTTCTTTATAATGTCCACAAAACCTAATTCTTTTTATGATAAAGGTAAGGAATATATTTCCACATTTCTTTTTTCTGTAAAGAACACACCTGGTTCTTTATTCAAAGTAATGGGAGGTTTTGCTACAAATAATGTCAATATGATTAAATTAGAAAGTTATAATTATGGCGAGCAATTCACAATCACAGAATTTTATTGCGAGATAGAAGGCCATCCTGATCAACCTAACACTAAACTTGCCTTGGATGATCTTAATCATTACTGCTCAAAAGTTAAGAATTTAGGCGTTTTTGAAAAATCTTCATATAGATCAAGACAATAATTTTATATTTTATAAAGAACTGCTATAAACTATGTTGAGAATTACATGGGCAAACCTTTGCGCTAAGCCGGTCAGATTCGAAAGAAAGCAGCCGTAACATAAAGTTTTGGGTCGTGTAATTCTCTTAAATAAATCTTAAATGAATAAAAAAAAATCAACAGTATTAGCACTTAAATATAGACCTAATGACTTTAAAGATCTTATAGGTCAGGAATATTTAGTCGAAACTATCAAGAAGGCCATTCAATTAGATAAAATTCCAAACGCTTATATTTTTACAGGAATAAGGGGGGTTGGTAAAACAACTACAGCAAGAATTGTTGCTAAGATGTTAAATTGTACAGTTTTTGATAATAATAAAAATCCCCTCATAGATCAATGTGATCAAGCAAAAGCGATAGCAGAAGACCGCCATCCTGATGTTTTAGAAATTGATGCTGCTTCAAATACTAGTGTTGATAATGCTAGAGAAATTATTGAAAATGTAAGGTACAGCCCAGTTATGGGAAAATATAAAGTTTATATAATTGATGAAGTGCATATGCTATCTAAAAGTGCATTTAATGCACTTCTCAAAACTCTTGAAGAGCCACCTGAGCATTCAAAGTTTATATTTGCCACAACTGAAATTTCAAAAGTACCCATTACTATTTTATCTCGATGTCAAAAATTTGATTTAAGAAGAATTGACAAATTAACAATGTTTAATTTTTTAAAAAAAATTATTAGCCTTGAGAGTATTGAAATTACGGATAAGGCTCTCCAAATGATTATAAAAGCTGGAGATGGTTCAGTAAGAGATAATTTAAGCATTTTGGATCAAGCTAATATTTTTAAAGTAAGCCAAAAAATTGAAGATCAAGATATGGTAAATATGCTTGGTTTTGCAAAACGATCTGACATATATGATCTAGCTTTACAAATTATTGATAACCAAATGAATAAGTTATTATTTGTTCTTCAAGATATGTATGAGCGTGGAACTGAAACTAGTAAAGTTATTGAAGAATTAATGGATATAACTAATTGGGCGTTAAAAATTAAAATTAATCCAGAGTTATTGAATGACGATTTCTTGTCTGAAGAAGATATAAATTTTGCTAAATCAGTCGAACAGATAAACAAAGGACAGCTGAATATTTTTTGGCAAAGTTTAATGAAAGGCTATGAAGAAATCAAAATCTCACCAAACCCACATCTAACCCTAGAAATGATTCTTCTCCGAAGTTGTTTCTTAATTCATGGTGACTCAAATCAAATTCAAAATGAAAAAAAAAAGTCTGAAATAGATATTTCGGAAGAAAAAAAAGAAAAAAAAGTCGAAAAAGAAAAGATAAAAATTGAAGATTTGATAGTAAGTTCAAAAAATATAGAAAAGCTATCAATTCAAGACAGAATTAATTTTCATGAAGATTTTTTCCAATATTATGGTAGTGAATTTTCTCCCTTAATGGCAAGTATTATTTTAGAAAATTGTGAAGTGATTTTCTTTGATAAAAAAGACAAAATATTAAAAATATCAGCAATTAAGAAAGATTTTCCTGGATACAGTGAATTAAATTCTAACTTAAAGGATATATATGAATTCTCATTTACAGAATCTCAAAATGTCACTTTACTAGAAGAGTTAAAGGAGATTTTCAAGCAAGATCTTATCAAAAAGGAAATGAACTCAGATGAATTTAAAAAAGTTCTTGCTAAATTTCCCAATGCAAAGATATTAGACTTAGAAGAAATCGAAAGGAGCAATAACAATGATGGGTAATATGGGCAATATGATGAAAAAAGTCCAAGAAATGCAAAATAAAATGCAGGAAGTTCAAAAAGAACTAGAGGGTAAAACAGTCGAAGCTAATGCTGGGGGAGGTTTAGTCTCAATTGTTATGAATGGTAAGCATCAAGTGCAGTCAATTAATATTGATCCTAGTCTATTAAACCAAGATGAAAAAGAAGTCCTAGAAGATTTAATTAAAGCATCATTAAATCAGGCTAAAGAAAAAGTTGATGAAATGTCATCTGAAGAAATGAAAAAAGTTACAGGTGGTTTACCGCTCCCTCCGGGAATGAAGTTGCCTTTTTAATTTGGAACAAGACGAATTACAGAAACTAATTAACTTAATTGCAAGGTTGCCTGGTATTGGCAATAAATCCGCTCAGCGAATAGCTCTCTATTTAATAAAAAATAAACAGGATTTAATGATAGCACTTGCTGAAAGCATAGAATCAACAGCAGCATCAATTAAAAAATGTGATGCTTGTGGAATTTTAGACACTCAAGAGCCTTGTAAAATCTGCTCTCATCCAGATCGTTTATCTAATACTATATGCATAGTTGAGGATATGGCAGATGTTTGGGCATTTGAAAGATCCGGATTTTTTAAAGGTCATTATCATGTGGTTGGAGGATTATTATCCGCCGCTAAAGGATTCAGTGAGCAAGACTTAAAACTAAATAAGTTAAAAGATCGTTTAGAAAAAAATAACGTTGATGAAATTATCCTAGCTTTAAGTGCTACAATTGAAGGTCAAACTACGGCTCTTGTAATTAAAGATTTTTTTGAATCTTCAAAAGTTAAGATAACTCAGTTGGCCTATGGTGTTCCGGTCGGTAGTGAAATACACTATCTTGATGATAACACATTAGGGGCAGCGCTAGAGTCAAGAAAAAATTTTTAATTTTTAAGAATATTCAAAATATAATTTGAAAAATTACAAGACTTCTTATTAATTAAATCAATATTTAAATTTAATATATTGTAATCAGCAATTAGATCACCTCTACTATTTAACATTGACAAAGCTATTATTAATTTTTTACCTTGTATCAAAATTTTGCTAGCATAAATTTTAAAATTTTCGTTTAATGTAATTTCTTTTCTATAATTAATTTCACATTTTATGACAAAAATTCCTTTTTCTTCTTCAATAGCATATCTATACCCAAGATTTAACAATTCTAAAATATAGTCTGATGATTCTTCGAAGCATTGGACATAATAAGCCATATTCATATGGTTATTATAATCAATCCAATTGTCTATAACTTTACCCTCAGCCACTAATAGAGGGAGCTTGATTTCCTGATTTCTAGTCAATTTAGGTTCTAAATGGTCAAAAATTTTGACTTTACGGTTTTTCATCGTATAAGAATTTAACATAATATTAATTTAAATGCTTAAAATAGTTTTAGCCCCGGACCCAGCGCTTAGAAAAACATGCGATCCACTTGAGCAAGTTGATAGCCATCATCAGAAATTAATTAAAGAAATGTTTGAAACTATGTATGAGGCAAATGGAGTAGGTCTTGCTGCACCACAAGTAGGAGTTAATAAAAGAATTTTTATTATCGACGCAGGAATAAGGGAAGAGATTAAAAATCCTATAGCAATGATCAATCCTATTATAACAAATATAAAAAAAAATATATCGATTTATGAAGAAGGCTGCCTATCTTTTCCAGGCCACTATGCAGAGTTAGAAAGACCAGATGAAATAACAGTTGAGTATTTAGATGAATATAATAAAAAACAAAAGTTAATTACTAAAGATTTTACTTCTCGAGTAATACAACACGAACTCGATCATATTAATGGAATTTTATTTATTGATCACCTAAGCCGTTTAAAAAGAGATATAATCATTAAAAAAATGAAAAGACATAAAAAAGAATTAAATAAAAGTGAGTAAAAATAAAAAGATAGTGTTCTTTGGCACGCCTGACTTTAGTCTACCGCCATTAAAAACTTTATACCTTGGCGGCTATGAAGTAGTGGGTGTTTATACTCAGGAGCCTAAAAAAAAACTAAGAGGTATGAAAACTAAAATAACTCCCGTTCACGAATGGGCAAATTCTCAATTATTACCTGTTTTTACTCCCAACTTAATTGACTCTAGTAGTCTGGAAGAATTCAAATCATTAAAACCAGATATAGCTATTCTTTTCGCCTTTGGAAAAATAATTCCTCAAGCTTGGTTGGACGTTCCTTTATTTGGTTTTATTAACATTCATGCTTCCTTATTGCCAAAATGGAGAGGTGCGGCACCTATTCAAAGAGCAATTGAAAACAATGATTCCAAAACAGGTATTACTATTATGAAGATGAATAATAAGCTTGATGAAGGTCCTATATTACAAAATAGAGAAATTAAAATCACTCCTAAAATGAATGGAGAGGATTTAATAAATATTATAAGTACAGAGTCTTGCTTATTACTTTACGAAGTTTTGAAAAAATATTTTAAAGGAACAATTACTTTTACGGAACAAGATGCAAGTCAGGCAAGCTACGCTCATAAAATTAAAAAAGAGGAGTGTCAGGTTAATTGGTCAGAGGCTAATAATGTTATTAATCAAAAAATTAAAGCATTTTACCCCTATCCAGCAATGTGGTTCCGCTTTGAAGAAAAAAGATATAAAATTTTAAAAGCTAGAACTACTGAAGCTTTTGGCGAGATAGGAGTGATTATTAATAACGAATTAACAATTGCTTGTGGCCAGGGCAGCATTCAGATTGAAGAAATTCAAGTTGAGGGAAAACCTAAGATGAGTTCAAAAGATTTCATTTTAGGTCATAGTAATTTTCAAGTTGGAAAAAATATAAATGCCTAATTTCAAAATTTTGATTGAATATGATGGTTTTAATTATAGTGGCTGGCAAAGTCAAATAAATGCAGTATCTGTTCAGGGACAAATTGAAAAAGCTATACATGCTTTCTCTGGAGAAAAAACAATAATTTATGGGGCGGGTAGAACTGACGCCGGTGTTCATGCATTAGCTCAGTGTGCTAATTTTAAAATGGAAAATAAAAATGATTTATATCAAATTCTTCATGGTATTAATTTTCATTTATCTAAAGAGAGTATTAAAATAATTAATGTTGAAAATGTAGCTGATGATTTTCATGCAAGACACAATGCTCATCATAAAACTTATTTATACAAAATATTAAATCGTCCAGTACCATCAGCTATAGAATTTAGACATTCTCTCCATATCAATAAGAAAATTGATATGAGTTTAATTCAAAATGGAGCAAGAGTATTAGTTGGCACACATGATTTTTCAAGTTTTAGAGCAAGCGGATGTCAGGCAAAAACACCAATTAAAACAATAGATAAAATCAATATCAGGATGACCGGAGATATGATAACCCTAGAATTTACGGCAAAATCTTTCCTTTATCAGCAAATAAGAATTATGGTAGGTTGCTTAATCGATGTAGGTCTAGAAAAACAAAAAACTGAATGGATTAATGACTTATTTAAAAAGAAAGATAGAAAATTAGCAGGTCAAACAGCCTTACCTAAGGGTTTGTTTTTAAAGAAAGTTTCATATTGAAAATACTAATAGCCACACAATGTTTTCCTCCTAATATAGGAGGGATAGAACATGTTATGGGAAATATTGCTATTCAGGCATCGAAGTTAAAACATACCGTGTACGTAGTTGCTGATAAAAGCAGTGCACCTTTTGAAGAAAATGATGAAAAATATGAGTATATTATTTTTAGATTTGGACAAATTAAATATTTTAGAAAACTTAAAAAAGCAAATTACATTAATTACTTACTATCATCAGAAAGTTTTGATAAAATTTATTTTGATAGTTGGAAATCTTTAGAGTATATCAATACCAAACATCAAACAGAAAAATTTATATGTTTGGTACATGGTAATGAAATACTAAAAGACAAAAATAGAAATAGAATAATTAATAATATTTCAAAAGCCAACACTGTAATTTTTAATTCTAACTCAACCAAATTGTTATTTAATAAAAAATTTGTTAGCCATAAAATTAAAAATTCAACTGTGATATATCCTGCTTTTATAAATGAAATTCAAAAACCCAGTATTGAGAGTAAAAAATATGATTTTTGTACGATAGCTCGTTTAGAAAGAAGAAAAGGGCATGATCTTGTTTTACAGGCATTAAAAAAATTAAAAGACATTGATAATTTAATATGTAGTTATGCTATTTTAGGAAAGGGTGATGAATTAAATAACCTTAGAAGCCAAGTATCAAAATATGCCTTGCAAGGTCAAGTTTTTTTTTTTGAAGGAATAAATAGAAATCAAATATTAAAAGATTCTAAGATACATGTTATGCCAACATTTTTAGATCAAAATAGCATTGAAGGTTTTGGTATCTCAAATGTTGAGGCTGCTGCATGTGGTTTGCCTTGTATTGTATCTACAAGCGGAGGAACTCCTGAATCAATAATTGAAAATCGAACAGGATTAATAGTAAAAGAGAAAAACATTGAAGATCTTTATCAATCTATGAAGATATTAATTCAAAATAAACCTAAATATGAAAGCTTTAGTTCCGAATCTTTAATATTTGCTAAACAATTTTTAAAAGAAAAAAAAATAGATGAATACTTAGATATTGTTTAATATTTTTTCATAGTTTGTTTCTAATAACCCGGCCTCATCAGTGATGATTTTTTTAACAATTAGATTATCTACTTTTATTACACATCTCTTAAGCCTCATACCCATCAGGCTATGATTAAAAGATTTGAGTAATTTAGTTTTTTTAGCAAATTCACCATTACCATCTGAGAGAAAAATAATTCCGTTTGATTTTAAGGAAATAAACCATTGCTGCATAACGTAAGGATCATTCAAACTAATACAGTAAATCTCATCAATATTTTTCTCTTTTTTTAAAAAATCAGAATTTTTTATAAAAGGAGGAAGGTGTTTATTGTGACAAGTCGATGTATAGGCTCCTGGCACACAAATTATAAGAACATTTTTGTTTTTTAGGTTTTTATGTAAATCAAAATTATGAATTAATTTTTCTGAAGTGTTGCTTAAAACAATTTTGGGAATGATGTCCCCTATATTCATTAGCTGAAAAAATTTTCTAATGTTTTATAGTAAATTTTTTCTGTTTTTTTTAGATCCTCTACAGACACGCACTCATCAACTTTATGAAGAGTTTTATTTATAGTTCCAAATTCAAATACAGGGCAAATTCTCTGCATGAATCTGGCATCAGAAGTTCCGCCACCAGTATCTTGTTGTGCATCTATGCCAGTAACATCTTTGATAGCCTTAACGCATCCTTTAGTAAAAAGTGAATCAAAACTATGGAATGGTAAACCTCGAAAAATTAAATCAACTTTGTGATCAAATCCATTATCTTTACAGATTTGACTTACATTTTTATTGATAAAATCTTTAATACTTTCAGCGCTCCATAAATCATTAAAGCGCATATCTGCAACCACCTTTAATCTTTCGGGAATTACATTCTTCGCCTTATTATTTAGGTTTAGTTGAGTAAATTGAATACTAGATTTTTCAAAAAATTCAGTCCCTTCATCCAACTTACAATCATCAAAAAAATTAATTATTTTTGAAACCCCATGAAGAGGATTTTTTGCTAATTGTGGATAGGCTGCGTGGCCTTGCTTGCCAATTATTTCGATGTGAACATCAACAGCACCTTTACGCCCTACTTTTATTTGATCTCCTAAAATTTCTTTCGAAGATGATTCTGTAGCAATTGAGCCGTCGATTTTAATACCTTGCTCAGATATCCAGTCAACCACTTTATCAACACCATTAATTGAGTCAGCCTCTTCATCGCCAGTTATTATAAAACTAATAGTTCCATTAAAGTCTTTATTATCTTTTATAAAATTAAATACACTGACTATACTAGCGGCAGTACAGCCTTTCATATCTTCTGAACCTCTGCCATATAAATAACCATCTTTTATAATTGGATTAAATGGATTTTCAGTCCAATCTTCAATATTGCCTGGAGGAACGACATCTACATGGCAAGCAAAGTTAAAATGCTTCGTATTTGACCTTGAGTTAGATATGCCATAAGTCGCAAACAAATTAATTACCTCATAACTTCCATTGCCATTAAAATTCAACTGTTTTGTTTCAAAACCTTGTTCTTGAAATAGCTTAATAAGAAAGTCAAAAATATCTTGTTTTGCAGGAGTTATAGACTCAAAAGCTATAAGCTTTTTTGCTAAATCAATTGTGTCAATCATCTTAATCTCTTAATAATTCATTAACTGAGGTTTTAGATCTTGTTCTTTCATCAACAGTTTTAACTATTACAGCGCAATAAAGAGAAACATCTCCTTTTGATGAAGGCATACTTCCTGGGACTACTACAGAGTAGGAGGGAACTTTACCCATAAAAATTTCTCCAGTATTTCTATTAATAATTTTTGTTGATGCTCCTATAAAAACACCCATAGAAAGAACCGAACCTTCTCCAACTATAACTCCTTCAGCTACTTCTGAGCGAGCGCCGATAAAGCAATTATCCTCAATGATAACTGGATTTGCTTGAAGCGGCTCTAGCACTCCACCAATACCAACTCCACCAGATATATGGCAATTTTTTCCGACCTGAGCGCATGAACCAACTGTAGACCAAGTATCGATCATCGTTCCTTCGTCAACATAAGCTCCTAAGTTCACAAAACATGGCATTAAAACAGCACTCTTAGCTATAAATGCAGATCTTCTAACAATGCAATTAGGAACAGCTCTAAATCCAGCATTTTTAAATTCAACCTCTCCCCAACCTTCAAATTTAGAAGGAACTTTATCCCACCAGTAAGACTCTTTTTTAGGCTCCTTAAGATCAAATGAAGGGCCTCCTTTGATCAAACCCATGTCTTTTGTCTTAAAACTTAATAATATAGCTTTTTTTATCCACTGATTAACATTCCATTTACTATTATTTTTTTCACAAACTCGAATAGAGCCATTATCTAATTGATCTAATACGATATTTACTGCCTCTTTAGCTATAGTGTCTTCTAAAAAATTAATAGTATCTTTTTGATCCCAAAGATTTTCAATAATTTGTTGGCTACTCATAATTCCTATATTATACGGTATTTAGAAAATTTTCCAATTGGTCTGTTACGTGATCAATATATTTTTTTTCTTTCATAATTTTTTTTATATCACTTTGAGCATTTATGTCTCTATTGAGATTGTACTCTAAGTTGTTTGTAATCCATACAGTAGTCCATCCAAGTTCATGAGGACACTTTAGGTTAATATGTAAATCTTCAAACATTGCAGTATTGTTATTTGAAAGATTAAACTTTTTTTGAAATGCATCATAAATAGGCTTATGAGGTTTTGGAAAATAATCACTTTCAGAAATATCAAAACACCCATCAAAAACATCATTCATTTTTAATTTATCAAGAACTTTTTCAACATGACCGTAGTTGGCATTCGTAAATATATATTTTTTTCCGTTTAAATTTTTTATAGTTTTAGCAAGATTTTCATTAGGAGAAACAACTTCATAATCAATCTGATGAACATAATCTAAGTACTCATTTGGATTTATTTGATGTTCCGACATTAGCCCTCTTAGAGTTGTCCCATACTTATGGTAATATTTTGTTCTAAGAGCTTGAGCAGCTCCTGAGTCTATTCCTAGTTTTTCTTCTATAAACTTGCCCATCAATATGTGAACTTTGTCAAATAGCCCACATTCTGCTTTGTATAATGTATTATCTAGGTCAAAAACCCAATTTTTTATATGATCCATCGTGATATAAACTAATTCTTCTTAGCTCAAAAAGAAAGAAAATAAATTTAATTTATAGCAAATTATAAATTATTTTTTGAACTTCAAAAATACCGTCATTATTTTTAGAGCTAATAGTAAAGTTTTCATAATTAGATTTTAATTTTTCAGTCTCTAAAGATGTTTCTTTAATTTTTTTATCTTTTTTAGTAAAAATAATAACAATTCTTTCTTTAATCGTGGTCATATATTCTAACATTTCTAAATCTATTTTTTTAGGACCTAGAGTATTATCAATAAGAATAAATAACTTTTTTAAGTTCACTCTCAAAGTTAAATAATTTGAAACAAGTTGTGAAATTTCACCCGCTTCTTTTTTTGAAACTTTAGCATAACCATAGCCAGGAAGATCAGCTATCATTAATTTATCAGCATGATTAAAAAAATTTACCTGTCTTGTTTTACCTGGTGTGTTGCTTGTCAGCGCAATTTTCTTAGCGAATAAAGCATTAACTAAACTAGATTTTCCTACATTAGATCTTCCTATAAAAGCAATTTCAGGAAAAGCTATATTAGGGTATTGAGCTTTCTGAACAGCACTTAATACAAATTTAGTTGGTTCTTTAAAAAAACTAGCAACATTATTCATCAGCTCGTTTTATTAACTTTTCTTTGTATTACGTATTGCTGAGCCATTGAAAGTACGTTATTTGTCGTCCAATAAATAACTAGTCCTGCAGCAAAACCGCCTAACACAAATGTGAAAACAAGAGGAAGAAACATAAATATTTTTGCCTGTACTTTATCAACGGGTTGAGGGTTAAGTTTTTGTTGAAGAAACATTGATAAGCCCATTAATATCGGCCAAACACCTATATTTATCATTTGAAGAATTCCCGGAACATTCCAATCAAAAAGTCCAAAAGCAGTTAATAATCCAAGGGGGTCAGGCGCAGATAGATCGTGTATCCATCCTATAAACGGAGCATGCCTCATTTCAATTGTTACAAATAATACTTTGTATAAAGCAAAGAAAACTGGAATCTGAAGTAATATCGGCAAACATCCAGCTATTGGATTGGCTTTCTCTTTCTTATAAAGAGCCATCATTTCTTTCTGTAATCCAGCCTTATCATCTCCGTATTGCTCTTTTAAATTTTTCATTTCAGGTGCTAATTTTTTCATTTTAGCCATTGATTTAAATGATTGTTGTGCAAGAGGAAAAAAACAAATTCTCATCAATAAAGTAAACAACATAATGGCATAACCAAAATTACCAACATACCCGTTAAGAAATATTAAAACGTTAAAAATAGGTTTAGTTAAAAAATAAAGCCAACCAAAATCAACTGAACGATCAAATTCTTGAATGTTGTATTTTTTCATATAATCGTCAATAACTTCTAAAACTTTAGGGCCTGCAAACAATTTAAAATTATGAGAAATTTGACTATTTCTTTCAACACTAATTTTTGTCCCCACTATATTTGTTTGATAACTGTCTTGATTATATTCGTAACTATATGTTTGTGTGATTTGTTCATTTTGATCTGGAATAATTGCAGTTTGCCAATATTTATCTGTAATACCTATCCAACCACCTTCACTAGAAAATTTTATTTTTTTATCATCTCTTAAATCTTCATAACTGTATTCTTTTAATACACTATCTGTAATAGATATAGGACCCTCATGAAGGATGAAAAATTCTTGCATCTCTGGCTCCCCTTTTCTATTAGATGAACCATAGGGATAAGCTTCAAATATCAAATCAGATTTATTTATAATTTTTTGTTCTACATTAAATAAATAATTATCATCTAGTGAAATAGATTTTTCAAAAGTAATATTTTGATCACTTGTCCAAGATAAAGTTACCGAGTTTGTTCCATTGAGAGAGTTTCTATTAGCAGACCATAAGGAATCTGAATTAGGTAAATTTATGTTTTTATCATTAGAAGCCCAGCCTGTATCAAGATAGTAAGAATTTTTTGACCCTATGGGATTTAAAAAACTAATTTTATTAGAATTAATATCTAGAGATTCTCTATACTTTAAGAGAACTAAGTCATCAATTACTGCGCCAGTAAGATTGATAGAACCTGAAATTTTTCCATTATTAAAAGTAATTCTTTCTGAATTTAATAAAACTTTTTCTTTATCTTCAAAAGTTATAGTCGGAGATAGATCTTGCATAAGATCAAAGCCTTCGTCAGCGATCTTATTAGTAGATGTTTTCTCGGCCGTATCAGGTTGAGGCATTATCCATTGAAAACCAAAAATGATTGCCATTGATATTGCTATTGCTAAAAATAAATTTTTTTGATTTTCCATTTATTACTTTCTTTTTATGACTGGGTCATAACCATGACTACCTAGCGGATTACATTTTAGAATTCTAATAGCTGCTTTGAAGCTACCTTTTATTGGACCTAGATTTTTAATTGCCTCAATTGCATATTCGCTACAAGTTGGAAGATGACGACAAGTTCTAGGTATCATTGGAGATATAAATAACTGATATGCTTTAATAAAAGACAAAAGAATAATTGTTATTGTTTTATTTAATTGTTTCATTCGCTTTACTAAAGAATTTATCAATATCACTTTTTAAATCAATAAATGCTAGGTCTAAAACATTTTTTTTTAAAATCAATACTAATTTAAGGGTTTTTGTTGATTTTAATACTAATGAAGCTCGAATTGCTTCACGAACTCTTCTTTTAGTGCGATTTCGTATAACGGCATTCCCAACTCTCTTACTAACAACTATACCATAAATATTTTCTAAAATATTTTCATCCACTAAAAAATATCCATTAAAACAACGTGATGGATAAAATTTACCCAATTTTTTAACATTTTGAAATTCAGATGATTTATTTAGAGTGGGTAGTCTCAAAAATTAAGCAGAAAGTTTTGCTCTGCCTTTTGCTCTTCTTGCATTAATCACTCTTCTTCCACCTACAGTGGACATTCTAGAGCGAAATCCGTGGCGTCTTTTTCTAACTAATTGGCTTGGCTGATAAGTTCTTTTCATAATTTTGTACTTTCTTTAAAAATAGGTTTTTACATTTAACAATTATTGATATTAAGTCAATCACAATTATCAAATATGCTTATAATTAAAGATATAAACAATTTAAAAGACTATATTAATCAATATAAGTCAGAAAATCAATCAATTGGACTAGTTCCCACTATGGGATCTTTACACGATGGCCACGGAGCACTAATAAAATCTTCAAAAGAACACAACCAAAAAACTATCGTTAGTATATTTATTAATCCTAAACAATTTAATAACAAAGCAGATCTTGAAGCATATCCGATAAATAAAGGAAACGACTATGATTATGGAATTGCTAATAATGTAGATGTTATTTTTGAGCCAGATGAAATTGAAGTATATCCAAATAACTTCCAATCAACGAAGAATATTTCTTTTAATGATATTTTATGCGATCTACACAGACCCAATCATTTTGATGGAGTGGTAACAGTGGTAAAACAACTACTTAATATAGTTTCTCCAAATAAAATTTATTTTGGATTAAAAGATTATCAGCAATTCAAAATAATTGAAAAATTAATTGAAAAAGAATTTTCTCAAATTGAGATTTATGGTGTTGAAACAGTTAGAGATGAAAACGGATTGGCTATGTCTTCTAGAAATAAACTTATAAATCAACCAAATAAAGAAATTTATAAAAATTTTATAAGTTCAATTAATGATTTTGTTTCATCCCTTAATTCTGAGATTGAGATTAAAGATGCAAATAAATTATTAGAAAAATTTCTTAAAGAGAATTCTCATCAAATAAAAAAATTTGAGTACCATGAGTTTAGATCTATTCAAGATTTATCTCTGGAAGGTCAAATTAAAAAATCAAGGCTTTTTTTAGCTTTTTATATCCATGCAACAAGAGTGATAGATAATATAAAAATATTAATTTAAGACATCTAGTCCCACTAATAAAAATTCCTCTTACATCTTAGAATTATTATCTATTTTTCGTAGCTTAGAATAACGTTATTAAAGATGTTGTTTGTAATAATCTAGACTCAAGATTTTATAGAGATGACAACAAATTAAAATAAATTTTTTTGGCGGTCCTGTAAGGATTCGAACCCTAAACGTCTGATCCGTAGTCAGAAGTGATATCCATTTCACCACAGAACCGTAATGAAAAAATTATTAGTCTTCTTCACTTATAGTTTTAGATTTAGCCTTATCATATCCTGAAATAATCGATTTTTTTAATAAGCCCGCGCCATCTTTTAAGGATTCATAACTTGTAGATACGGTTTCATTTATTGTTGATGAAGCATAATCTAAACTGCTACAACTAGAAAGTAAGCTAAGACTAAATATTAAAATTGATATTTTTTTAACTTTTATACTCATTAGATTATTATTATTAATTAAATTGAAAAAGTCAAACGTGTTGACCTGCGGTATAGCCTGAAGACCATGCCCATTGAAAATTATAACCACCTAAATGGCCAGTCACATCAACCACTTCTCCAATAAAATAAAGACCTTGATTATCACTAGACATCATTGTTTTAGATGATAGTTCGTTTGTATCTACGCCCCCCAAGGTTACTTCTGCTGTTTTATAACCTTCGGTTCCTGTTGGAAAAATTTCCCAATTATTAATTGATAGGCTAATTTTCTGAATTATTTTTTTTGGTATATCGGCAATTTTACCTGAAATTTTAAGTTCATCACAAATAAATATAGCTAAACGTTTTGGAATAATTTCAGAAATTATAGAAATAATATCTTGTTTTGGATGAGATGATTTTTTTATTTCTAGTAAATCTAAAACTATACTTTTTGGAACCAAGTTTATCTTAATATTTTCTTTTAGTTTCCAATAGGAAGATATTTGTAAAATTGATGGACCACTTAAGCCTCGGTGCGTAAATAACATTCCCTCTTCAAAAATATTTTTTTTAAAAGAGACTGCCGCTTCTAAAGATATACCAGCCAACTCTTTAAACTTTTTTAAAAGATCATTTTCAAAAGTTAATGGAACTAAAGCTGGAGACGGACTTATGATATTTAGTTTAAATTGTTTTGCAATTTTATACCCAAAATCCGTAGCTCCTATTTTAGGTATTGATAAGCCGCCTGTCGCAATCACCAAAGATTCACATGAGTAAGTACAATCTAAAACACTTATTATAAATAAATCATTATTTTTTTTGATAGATTTAACAAAAGTCTCAGTTTTTAAAATAATATTTGCAGCATTACACTCTGTAATTAGCATATCTATAATTTGTTGTGCGCTTTTATCACAAAATAATTGACCTAATTTCTTCTCATGGAATTCTATATTATGTTTTTTTACTAATTCAATAAAGTCATTCGGCGTATACTGCTTCAATGCGGATATACAAAAATTCGGATTTAAGGATATGAATTTACTTGAATCAGAGTTTATGTTTGTAAAATTGCATCTTCCTCCTCCAGAGATCCTTATTTTTTCGCAAATTTTTTTAGCATGATCAACTAATAAAACCTTCCTTCCTCTTTTACCTGCTTCTATTGCACACATCATTCCTGCAGCACCTGAACCTATAATTATTACGTCAAAATAATTTTCCATTTTACTTTTTTTTAAAAAATACTCTATTTCAGATAAAACCTATCTCAAATGGTTGATTATAGTTAAATCTTGCTGAATAAAGATTTTAAATACTAATACGACTTTTTTTTAGATTTCATAAGAATATATTAGTAACCCTCAATGATTATAACATCTCCAACTGATGATTTTTTTCTTATATCTGCAGCTTTTTGATAATCTGATGAAAAATACCACTTTTTAGCCTGCTCAATGCTTTCAAATTCTAACAACGTATTTCTAGGAAAATCCCATTCACCCTCTAAAACATCGTAATTCCCACCTCTAAATAAATACTTACCACCATATTCCAAAAGAATTTTTTCACTTAATTCTGGGTATGCTTTAAAAATATCTTGGTTTTTTAAATCTAATCTCAAAAAAACATATCCTTTTTTCATAATACGCGACCAAATCTATACTTTTCTCACAGGGTTATCCACAATTATGTACAAAGATTATCTATTTTACTTATATTTTTATTATATTTGATATATATCAACCTTTCAAAGTTGTTGAATTACTTATATTTTAAGACAAATATAAAATTATAACTTTTTTAATATAAAAATAGATATAATTTTCCTATAATTTAGATGTTAGATTCAAAAGTTATGCACAAGGCTATAAGTTCGGTTAGTATCTTTATAATATTTCTTATTTTTCAATGTTTTTTAATTAAATTTGCGTACTCTAACAGTGTTAAAATAGACTTAAATATTGAAAATCCTGATAAATTCACTGACTTACACATAATAATAGAGGGCTATGATAAGAAATTTTTATTTCAAAATAGAAATATTCCTTTAGTAAGACACGAAATCCCTGTTAACGAAATAGAAAAAATTATAAATATTCAGCTACCTTCTTACACTTATATAGGCTTCTTTGTTTACGTTGATCTAAATAAAGATAAAAAATTCAATTTTGATTTTAAGAAGGACCCAATTGAGCCTTATGGTTTTTCTTTAAATCCAAATAAAAAATATAAAGAAGTTGAATTTGAAGATATCGTGATGGATATAAAAGTAAATCAGGAGCCTTTAAAAATTAAAATTATTTTTAAATAACAATTAATGAATTAATTTTAGAATTTCTTTAACGGCTTTATTTATACTTATTTTTTCAGTTTTAATTATCAAGTCTGGCTCTATAGGCTCCTCATAGGGGCTTGTTATTCCAGTAAAATTTGGAATTTTTCCTGCTCGAGCCTTTTTATATAGCCCTTTTGGATCTCGTTTTTCTGCAACTTTTAAAGAAGTTGAAACATAAACTTCTTTAAATTCATTTTTTTTAAATAAGTCTTTGGCCATAGCTCGTTCGGAGCGAAATGGAGATATAAATGCTGTAATAACTATTAAGCCTGCGTCAACCATGAGTTTCGAAACCTCTGCTACTCGACGAATATTCTCTACTCTATCATTGTCTGTAAAGCCTAAATCTTTATTAAGACCATGACGAACATTATCACCATCTAAAACATATGTTTTTTTACCTTTGGCATAGAGTTCTTTTTCTAATGAATTGGCTATAGTAGATTTTCCTGATCCAGAAAGACCTGTAAGCCAAATGACCTGACCTTTATGGCCATTCATTTTTTCTCTTAGTTCTTTATTAATTGATAGGTCTTGTAAATGAATATTTTGCGAGCGATATAATGCAAAATTAATCATACCCACCCCAACTGTTTGATTATTGATAGGATCAATAAAAATAATAGATCCTAAGTGACGATTATCTTGATAAGACTGAAAGGCTATTGGTTTATTGAAAGCAATTGTACATTCTGCTACGTCATTCAAATTCAAATCTTTGGCCGTACTTTCTTCCAGTGTATTCACATCAAAGACTTTTTTAATGTCTTGTATTTTACAACTACTGCTTTGAGTGTGAATTTTTGCAATATAAGCTCTCCCAGAAAAGCATTTTTCTTCAGCCATCCAAATTATATTTATGTTAAATTGATCGGCTGTTCCAATAGGATTTTTTTTATTACAAATAATATCTCCTCGAGAAATATCAATTTCCTTATTGAGAGTTATGGTAATACTCTGCTTATTATTTGCTGACCTTAGTTGTTGATTGTAGATAATAATATTTTTTACTTTTGCAGTTTTATTAGAGGGCAATACAATAATTTCATCATTTTTTTTAATAGTACCCGAAGTAATAGTCCCAGTATAACCTCTAAAGTTTAAGTTAGGTCGATTAACCCATTGAACAGGCATAGTAAAATTTTTCTTATGTATTTGAGAAACATCAACAGTTTCCAAATGATTAAATAAGGTTTTTCCGTTATACCACTGCATATGAGAGGATTTTTTATAGACATTATCTCCCTTTAAAGCTGAAATAGGAATTGTTATAAGATTTGTAAAATTTAATTTTTTTGAAAATTCTTTATAGTTGGAGACAATACTTTGAAATTTTTCTTCGTTATATTTAATTAAATCCATTTTATTTACAGCAAGAACAATATTTTTAATACCTAGTAGTGAAGCTATAAATGAATGTCGTTTAGTTTGTGTTACGATGCCGTGACGCGCATCAACCAATAAAATAGCTAGTTCAGCGGTCGAAGCACCTGTGGCCATATTTCTTGTATACTGCTCATGGCCAGGTGTATCTGCAACAATAAACTTTCTTTTACTGCTAGAAAAAAAACGATATGCAACATCAATAGTAATTCCCTGTTCTCTTTCAGCACTTAATCCATCTACAAGTAATGCAAAATCGATATCTTCTCCTTGAGTGCCGTGTGTACGAGAGTCTTTTTTTAATGATGCTACTTGATCATCAAAAATCATTTGAGATTCATAAAGCATTCTTCCGATGAGAGTGCTCTTTCCGTCATCAACGCTACCACAAGTAATAAATCTTAGTAAACTGAGATTTGATTGCTCATGTAGGTATTTACTTATTTTTTTTAATTCTGAGGGCATAATGCTAAATTAGAAATAACCCTCAACCTTTTTTTTTTCCATAGAGCTAGAAGAATCTGCATCAATAACTCGTCCTTCGCGCTCTGAAGTCTTGGATTGCAATAACTCTAAAACTATACTTTCAAGGCTGTCCGCCTCTGATTCAATCGCACCTGTTAAAGGATAACAACCAAGAGTTCTAAATCTAACTTTTTTTAATACAATTTTTTCATGTTCCTGGATGTTCAAACGATTATCATCAACTAAAATCCACATACCATCTCGCTGTACTACTGGTCGTGATTTTGCAAAGTACAAAGGCACCAAAGGTATATTTTCTTGATAAATATACTGCCAAATATCTAGTTCAGTCCAATTTGAAAGAGGAAATACTCTAATGCTCTCACCCTTGTTTATTTTGGCATTAAATAAATTCCATAATTCTGGCCTTTGGTTTTTAGGGTCCCACTGATGGTTAGAAGTTCTAAAAGAGAAAATTCTCTCCTTCGCCCTTGACTTTTCTTCATCCCTTCGAGCTCCTCCAAATGCAGCATCATATTCGTAATGATCTAAGGCTTGCTTTAAACCTTGCGTTTTCATGATATCAGTATGAATAGATGATCCATGGTCAAGAGGATTAATATTTTTTTTAATACCATCGGGGTTAATATGAATTTGAAGTAGCATTTTTGATTGATTAGAAATCCAATCGCGAAATTGATACATTTCTTGAAATTTCCATCTTGTGTCAACGTGTAGTAGAGGGAACGGAGGAGGACTAGGATAGAATGCTTTTTTGGCTAAGTGCAGCATAACAGAACTATCCTTGCCAATCGAATACAACATAACAGGATTAGCAGACTCACTCACAACCTCTCGAATAATATGAATACTTTCATCTTCTAAATCACTCAGATAGCTATTCTTTTTAACCTTAACTGTTTTAGAATTCTTAGTCATACTAAAACTTAGTGTTTGATTTTTGTAAATATAAAAAGGCAAATGTAGTTTTAACTTTTTAGAAATGATTAGATCATAATGATCATTTAATGAGATTTCTTTTAGTTTGTGAATTAAATCAGGGGAGGGAATAAAAACACAATTTTTATTAATTAGTTTTGTTAAAGATACTAAACCTTGCTGAAGCTCTTTTATATTTAAAGATTTTAGTAGTGTCCACTTTTTACCACTACGTCGGTCATTGCCAAATAGTATTAATTTATTTTTATATTTCATTAGTTGAAGATAAATAATTAGATCTCTTCTACTTTCAAATTGCTTAAGAAAATTTTTTAATAGGTTAGCATTGACAGATGCATCAAATGATTGAAGAAAGTTTTCTGTGGTAATACTATGAGGAAAAATGTTTTCTTTTTCTATCCAACGCTCATAGCTTCTTTTTGTATTAAATATTTTTAATTGATTTAAAAATGTAAAATGTGATTCACTATCCCAGGTTGATAATTTTAAAGATGGGTTAGTTTTAAAAAATAAAGTATAATTAGTTTTAATATTCATAATGTCGTTTTTCGATAAAAATAGAGTATTTAATAAATAATGTATAGGTATATATTGATAAAACTTAATAAATGAATCATATTAACAAATTGCGACAACACCCATTTTTTAAATCTTTGCATATTATTGCTAAAGAGGCAGGCTCTTCAATAATGGCCACATATAATAATAATATTACTAATGTAAACTATAAAGCCGATAATAGTCCTTTAACTCAAGCGGATACAAATGCTCATCGAATTATTCAGCGAGAATTAAGAAAGTTGAAGGATATTCCAATTATTTCAGAAGAAGGAGATAGTCACTATACGGATTCTCACCAATATTGGTTGGTTGACCCGTTAGATGGAACTAAAGAGTTCATTAATCGAAATGGTGAATTTACTGTCAATATTGCTTTGATAGATCAAGGATATCCCACTCTAGGAATAGTTTATGCTCCTGTTCTTTCTAACTTTTATATTGGTGGATCAAGTTTAGGATCAATTAAAATACTTAAAAATGGAGATGAGCAAATACTAACTGTTACCAAACCTAAGAAAAAAATAAAAGTTATAGCAAGTCGCAGTCATCTTAACCAAGAGACAAAGAATTTTATTTCAAATATTCAAGACACAGATCTTGTTCAATCTGGCAGTTCATTAAAATTCTGTTTAATAGCAGAAGGTCTCGCAGATATTTATCCACGTTTAGCCCCAACTTCTGAATGGGATACAGCAGCAGCGCAGGCTGTTGTAGAGGGTGCCGGAGGTTCAGTCTTAACTTTAGGGGGATTGAGAGTTAGATATCAAAAAAATAATATATTAAATCCAAAATTTATTGTCAGAGGTAATAACTCAATTAATATTTAGTATTATGATGGATTTTTATTTCTATATGTTTTTTCTAAACTAATATCATCAACTTCTGTATATATCTGAGTCGTTGATAGTGAGGAGTGTCCAAGTAATTCTTGTATTGTTCTTAAATCACCTCCATTTTTTAATATATGTGTTGCAAAACTATGTCTAAGCGCGTGAGGTGTTGTTGTTTTTGGCAATCCTAAATTTATTCTTGCATTCTTAAAATCACGCTGGAAAGCTGCGGCTTTTAAAGGAGACCCTCTGTCTCCAAAAAAAATTGAATTATTTTTATATAATTTGTAAGGCAATAATTTTAAATATTCGTTTAACGTATCTTTCACAATTTTAATAAGAGGTATAATTCTTTCCTTTCCTCCTTTTCCCATAATTGTTAGTGAAGATAAATCCTGCATATGCATTTCATTTAATGATAAAGCTTCGTCTATTCTTAAGCCGCAACCATAAAGCAAATAAAAAATTGCCTGATTTCTTTTTTTTATCCATTCCTTATTTGTAATTCTTATTAATTCAGTTAGAAGCAAATCTATCTGTTCTTCACTAATTGATTTTGGAAGAGATGTGGGAATCTTAGGGCTTTTTAAAAGTAAAACTTGTCCAAAAGCATTATCAAAATTATTAGATTTTATTTTCAAAAATTTTAAAAAATTTTTCAAAGAACTTATTGCCCTTCTCCTGGATCTAGCAGATAGAGGTTTTTTATAAATATTATTATATTTTCTTTCTCTGGTAAGATCGGCAAGCCAAGCTCTTAATGTCTTTAAATTTAAATCGATAATTTCTTGTTTAGTTACAATTGACGAGCCATAATGATTTAAGAAAATTAGAAAATCTGCTATATCAAATGAATATGAATCATGTGTATGTATAGAAAAACCTTTAATATCCTTTAGGTAAGTTCGCCATTCTTCAAATTCCTTAATTAAAAAAAACTCTACTTTAGTTCTTTCTAGTAAATCTAAAAAGTTCATATAGTGATATCATAAATGAGAATCTGATATTAAAAACATGTATTATTATAAAGTTATTCCATTTGAGCTAATCGATACCCCATTACTCTATAAAAGTGATGTTTTAATTAAAAATGGAAATCTCATTGAAATCACTCTAAGAAAAAAAAATGTGGTTGGGGTTATTCTATCTGTAATATCACCTTCGGAGATTACCTTCGATAAAAAAAAAATTTTAACAGTCTCTAAGTCACTTTCTAATATTTTTAAACCTAGCCACATTGATTTTATAAAATATTTATCAAAGCATTATTTTATAGATCTAGGAATGTCATTTAAAATTTCTATAGGATCACAATCTAATTTTCAAAAAAAAATTAAGAACTATTTATTTTTCAAAGGTAAAATTTATGAAAATAAAAAAAAATTAATACAAGTAAATAAAATCTCAAATAAAGATTTCTTATATTTTCAAAAAATAAACAATATTATTGAAACAGAGTTAGGTTTCTTATTTGATGGTAAAAATGATTCTATTCAGCTAAATGACGAACAGGAAAAAATTTTCAAAGAGATTAGCAAAGACAAGTCATCTAGTTACTCATGTCATTTAATTGATGGAGTAACTGGTTCTGGTAAAACTGAATTATATTTTAAATTTGTATTCAAAGCATTAATTGAAAAAAAACAAGTATTGGTATTATTGCCAGAAATTGCATTGACAGAAGATTGGTCAGAGCGATTTTATAAATATTTTGGATGTGTACCTTATATCTGGCATTCAAAGCAAACTGTAAATCAAAAAGCTAGAATTCTCAGATCATTACTAATGGGAGAGCCTTGTGTTGTAGTTGGTGCTAGATCTTCTGTTTTACTACCTTTTTATAACTTAAAATTAATTATATGTGATGAGGAACACGACAGTTCTTATAAACAAGATGTTGGTCCTAAATACCATGCTAGAGATATGTCGATTTTGAAAGCAAGTAAAGAAAAGGCAATGTGCATCTTAGTGAGCGCTTCCCCGTCCTTGGAGACTCTATACAATGTTAAAAAAAATAAAATTAAGTTACATCATTTAAGCGCACAGTTTTTTAAAACCTCCCTCCCTAATATACGACTTATAGATATGAATATAAGTAAACCTAGTTCAACCTCTTGGATCTCTAAAGAAATGTTTGAAAAAACAAATCATGTTTTACAAACCCAAGGACAAGTACTTTTTTTCCTAAATAGAAGAGGGTATGCGCCAACTAAAATGTGCGCGCAGTGTCATGCTACTGTACAATGTAAAAATTGTTCGATAAATCTAGTTTATCATAGATCGTTAAATAAATTAATTTGTCACCACTGTGCTAGTACTTATGAAAATAATCAAATATGTCTCCAATGCTCTAGTTCTAAATTTGTTTCACTTGGTATTGGTCTAGAGAGACTCCAAGAAGAAGTTCTGAGGCTTTTCTCTGGTAGTAAAGTACAAATTTTTTCTAGTGATACTCTTAAAAATAAAAATGATAAAAAATTATTTTTTGATGAAGTTCGTCATAATAAAACCAAAATTCTTATTGGCTCACAGATAATTGGCAAATCATTCCATTTTCCAAATCTTAAGCTGGTAAATATTATTGATGGCGATTCTACTTTGCATAGTCCTGATTTTAGAGCCCTAGAAAAAACTTATCAATTATTTCAACAAGTGGCAGGGAGATCCGGTAGAGAGGGATCTCAAGGTGATGTTCTGATTCAAACCTATAATATTAATCATCCTTTATTTAAAAGTCTCATAGACCAAGACCGGAATCAATTTATAGATAAAGAATTAGAAAGGAGAGAAGCTTCTAGTCTGCCGCCATATTTTAAAATTGGAGTTTTAAATATACTCCATAAAAATCAGACTGATTTAAGAGATATAGCTCAAGAAATTTTAGGAAAATCTCAAAAATTTAATATTAAAATTTATGGACCTACTCCAGCCCTGATTCCCTATAAAAAATCACATTTTCATCAAATATTTTTTTTGAAAGAAAGGTCTTATGGAGATCTTGAAAGAAATATAAGGTTGCTAAAATCACTAATAAACCCGAAAAATCAGCGTTTTTTAAACATAGATATAGATCCAGTTAATATATCCTGATGCGTCATTTGTTAAGTCTCTAAACAGCGCTCAATATGATAAAAAATCCTTAAATTTAAGGAAAAAATGAGTAACAAAATTATAGCAAAAAGATACGCAATAGCACTTTTTAACACTGTTCAAAATGATGATTTGGATTCACTTTTCGCTGATACGCAAGAACTCTTAAACACAATTCACTCAAGTGATGATTTAATGAACGTTTTGAAGTCACCTATTACTAAAGGTGAACATAAATTAAATATAATTTCTTCTTTAATTAAAGATGCTCAGTCTGGTAAAATTTTAAAAGGCCTATTGAATACTTTATATAAAAATAAAAGACTTTCTCTTTTAGCTTTAACCCTTTCATGTTTCAGTGATGTTCTACTTTTAAAACGGGGTTACCAATCAGCAAATGTAACCACGGTAAGTAAAATAGACGAAGATACAAAAAAAAATATTTCAGATTTACTCAATTCTCAATATGGATCAAAAATCAATATTGAATTTAAGACCAATCAATCTTTACTTGGAGGTATGACAGTTGTTGTCGGATCGAAAATGATTGATTTAAGCCTGCGAAGCCAAGTTTCAAAATTTACAAATAACGTGAAAGGAGACATTTAATGTCGATTAAAGCATCTGAAATCTCTTCAATAATAAGAGATCAAATAAAAGACTTTGATAGTAAAGCCGATATATCTGAAATAGGAACAGTCTTAAAAGTTGGTGACGGTGTTGCTCAAGTTTATGGACTTGACAATGTTCAAGCCGGTGAGATGGTAGAATTTGCTGGAGGTGTAAAGGGTATGGCCCTAAACCTTCAAGAAGATAATGTAGGTATCGTTCTTTTTGGAGACGATAGAGATATCAAAGAAGGTGATACCGTTAAAAGAACAAAAAGTATTGTGGAGGTTCCTGTAGGTAAAGGTTTATTAGGACGAGTAGTTGATGGACTTGGAAATCCTATTGATGGCAAAGGCCCAATACAGAGTAGTGAATCAAGAAGAATTGAAGTTAAAGCGCCAGGAATTATTCCAAGGCAGAGTGTTAATGAGCCTATGCAAACTGGCTTAAAAGCACTTGATGCATTGGTTCCTGTTGGTCGCGGACAGAGAGAATTGATTATTGGAGACCGTCAGACTGGTAAAACAGCTGTAGCGATTGATGCTATTATAAATCAGAAGGAAATTAATAAATCTGAAGATGAATCTAAAAAACTTTACTGTATTTATGTCGCCATTGGTCAAAAAAGATCAACTGTTGCACAGGTAGTTAAAACCTTAGAAGAAAATGGAGCGCTTGAGTACACTATCGTGGTTGCAGCGACAGCTTCTGATCCTGCTCCTTTACAATTTTTAGCTCCATATACTGGTTGTTCAATGGGAGAATTTTTTAGAGATAACGGAATGCACGGCCTTATAGTTTATGATGACTTATCTAAACAGGCAGTAGCTTACAGACAAATGTCATTATTGCTTAGGCGTCCACCAGGAAGAGAAGCGTTTCCGGGAGATGTTTTTTATTTGCACTCACGTCTTTTAGAAAGAGCCTGTAAATTAAATGAAGCTAATGGAGGAGGCAGTTTAACAGCACTTCCAGTTATAGAAACGCAAGGTGGAGACGTTTCAGCTTTTATACCAACTAATGTTATTTCAATTACTGACGGACAAATATTTTTAGAAACAGAATTATTTTTCTCAGGAATTAGACCGGCTATTAATGTTGGTTTATCAGTTAGTCGAGTAGGTTCAGCAGCTCAAACAAAAGCAATGAAAAAAGTCGCAGGAAAGATTAAACTTGAATTGGCACAGTATCGTGAGATGGCAGCCTTTTCTCAGTTCGCATCCGACCTTGATGCTTCTACTAAACAACTTCTAGCGAGAGGCGAGCGTCTTACGGAATTACTTAAACAAGACCAGTATGTCCCAATGACAGTTGCTGATCAGGTATTGAGTTTATATTCTGGAGTAAGAGGTTTTCTTGATAAAATCCAAACTTCTAAGATAACTGAGTTTCAACAGAAATTTTTAGAAAGCTTTAAAGCTAAACACATTGATATATTTAATGAGATTAATAGCTCAGGTAACTTTAGTGATGATTCAGACAAAAAAATAGGAGAGTTTTTAAAGAACTTTTGTGAAAACTTTAGCTAATGCCAAACCTTAAAGATCTTAAAACTAGAATTGCTAGTGTTAAATCAACTAGAAAGATAACTTCCGCAATGAAAATGGTAGCTGCAAGTAAATTGCGTAGAGCGCAAGAGCTTGCAGAATCGTCTAGAGTCTACTCTGAGAGTTTAAGTTTCATTCTCTCTTCATTAGCGGGTGGATCTAAAGATAATTCAGATTTACCTGAAGTGTTAGTTGGCAGACAGGATCCTAAAGTTTCCCTCCTAATTATCAACTCGTCTGACAGAGGTCTTTGTGGTGGTTTTAATTCTAGTTTATTTAGAAGTGCAGTCATTTGGATTAAAGAAAAAAAATCTAAAGGAATAAAAGTTAAGATTATGCCAATAGGTAAAAAAGCTAGTGCATTTTATAGGAAAAGTGATCTAGAGATTTTAGAAAATTTTGAGGATCTCAATACAAATGATAGGCAGCTAGAGGTATCAGAGCAGGTAAAAAATAAGATTACTGAATTATTTGAATCCAACTCAATTGATGAAGTAAGTATTTTGTATAATAAATTTATCTCAGTTATTGCTCAAGAACCTACTTATAAATCTTTAATTCCTCTTGAACAATCTAGTAGTGAAGAAACACTGGATGAAGAAAATAAATCTTCGTTTGAGTTTGAGCCAGAAAAAAATGAATTACTTGACTATCTAATACCAAGAAATTTTTTAACACAAGTTTACGGCAGTATCCTTGAAAGTTCAGCGGCAGAACATGCTGCTAGAATGACTTCTATGGATAATGCAACAAGAAATGCGGGTGATATGATTGACGGTCTTACAATGACATACAATCGTACCCGTCAGGCAGTAATAACAAAAGAACTTATTGAAATTATTTCAGGCGCAGAAGCTGTTTAGGAAAGGGGCATATAATGACAAATAATAAAACAGGTAAAATAACTCAAGTATTAGGGGCTGTAGTTGACGTAGCATTCGAAGGCGAACTTCCTTCTATTATGAACGCATTAATTACAAAAATTGGAGATCAAGAGGTTGTGTTAGAAGTGGCCCAACACCTTGGAGAAAACACTGTACGTACAATTGCTATGGACGCAACTGAAGGGATGCAAAGAGGTCAAGAAGTTATTGACCAAGGTAATCCTATTTCAGTGCCGGTTGGACCTGAAACATTAGGACGTATTATGAATGTTATAGGAGATCCAATAGATGAGAGAGGTCCTATTGCAACAAAGAAAAAACTTCCCATTCATAGAGCAGCTCCAGATTTTGTTGATCAATCAACAGAAACTGAAATTCTTGTAACAGGTATAAAGGTTGTTGATCTTTTAGCTCCTTATGCAAAAGGTGGAAAAATTGGTTTATTTGGTGGTGCCGGCGTAGGCAAGACAGTACTTATTATGGAATTAATTAATAATGTTGCTAAAGCTCATGGCGGGTATTCTGTATTTGCTGGCGTTGGAGAGCGAACAAGAGAAGGTAATGATTTATATCATGAAATGATAGAATCAGGTGTTATTGATGTAGATGGAGATAAATCAAAAGTTGCTCTAGTTTATGGTCAAATGAATGAACCGCCAGGTGCTCGTGCAAGAGTTGCCCTATCTGGTCTTACTCAAGCTGAGTACTTTAGAGATGAAGAAAATCAAGACGTCTTATTTTTTGTTGATAATATTTTTAGATTTACTCAAGCAGGATCAGAAATTTCAGCCCTTTTAGGTCGTATTCCTTCAGCCGTTGGTTATCAACCAACTCTTGCTACTGATATGGGGGCTTTACAAGAAAGAATTACTACAACCAATAAAGGATCTATTACTTCTGTTCAGGCTATTTATGTTCCTGCAGACGACTTAACAGATCCAGCACCTGCAACTTCTTTTGCTCACTTGGATGCAACCACAGTTTTAAATCGTTCAATTGCCGAACTTGGCATTTATCCTGCTGTAGATCCTTTAGATTCTACATCTAGAATTTTAGAGCCAAGAACTTTAGGAGATAGACATTATAAGGTTGCAAGAGATGTTCAAAAAACACTCCAAACTTATAAGAGTCTCCAAGATATTATTGCTATCTTAGGAATGGATGAATTATCAGAAGAAGATAAACTCGTTGTAACAAGAGCAAGAAAAATTCAAAAGTTTTTAAGCCAGCCATTCCATGTTGCTGAAGTTTTCACTGGATCTCCAGGAAAATTTGTTTCACTTGAGGATACAATTAAAGGTTTTGAAGGTTTGGTTAATGGTGAATATGACAACATTACTGAAAATGCTTTTTACATGGTGGGAACTATAGAAGAAGCACTAGAAAAAGCTAAAAAAATGGAAGAAGATGCGGCTTAATAAATTTTATGATTGAACTAAAAGTAGTGTCTCCTCAAAAAGTCATCTTCCAAAAAGAAGTTGAAATGGCTGTGCTTCCTGGTGCAGAGGGTGATTTTGCTGCGATGCAAGATCACTCACCATTTATAAGTTCTTTACGACCCGGTCAAATGGCCATCATGAATAATAATAAGACTGAAGAAAGTTTTTTTGTTTCGGGAGGATTGGTTATGCTAAAAGGAAAAGTTTGTGAAGTTCTAGTAGATCAAATTGAGCCATTAAAAGATCTTAATAAAGACAATTATAAGCAAACAAAAACATTTCAAGATTTAGAACAGAGTAATCCGGAAGCTTTAAGTATTTTTGAGCAAGTCATTATAGCACCTTCTTATAAATAAGTATCAAACTCCTCTAAAATTTTTTCATAAATATCTTTTTTAAAGGGAACAATATTATTAACTAGAAATATTTTATCTACCCATTCATATTTAGAAAATTCAGGTTCTTTTGTGTTAACATTTATATCTTTATCAGTTCCAATAAAATCAAATAAAAACCATTTTTGTTTTTGGCCTATGTATTTACCTTTCCATAAGGTTTTTGCTAAATCTAGAGGTAAGTCATAATAATACCAATTTTTTAATTCTAAAATTAGCTTCAGTTTATTCTTTTTAATTCCAGTTTCTTCAAAGGCTTCTCTAAAAGCGGCATCTATAGGTTTTTCATTTGGGTCAATACCTCCTTGAGGCATTTGCCAAAAGTGAGAAGGGTGATCTAGCCTTTGACCAACAAAAATATTTTTTTTTTGATTGATGATCATAATTCCAACGTTCGCTCGATATTTTTTATTATTCTTATTCATTTTTGAATATTATTGAATAGCTACTAATGTTTTAACTGCATCTATAGCTCTAAAAAGTTGATAATCATCATTAATCAGATTTTCTTCTTTTTCTTCTTCTTCCAAACTGACATTTTTAGTCTCATTAGATAGGGCATCTTGATAGTCAGATTCTCTAAATGTAAATAATTCATTAAGAACTTTAATCTCTGCTTGAGGTACTGTGACGTCAGGCTCAATTCCTACTGCTTGAATTGAATCGCCAGATGGAGTGTAGTATTTAGCAATTGTAAGTCTAATTGCGCCACTATCAATTGGAACTATAGTTTGAACAGAACCTTTTCCGAAAGAAGTAATACCTAGTATTGGAGCACGATGATGATCTTGAAGAGCGCCAGCTACAATCTCTGAAGCTGACGCAGAACCTTGATTAATAAGAACTACAAGAGGCTTACCATTGATTATGTCACCTTTTTTTGCCGAATATACCTGTACATCTTTTAAGTCTCTACCTCTAACTGAAACAATTTCTCCTTTTTCTAAAAACAAATCACTTACACTGATAGATTCTGAAAGAAGTCCTCCTGGATTATTTCTAAGATCAAGCACATAACCTTTAATGGATACTTCTTTATTTTCTAGTTCTTGAATAATTTTTTTTAAACCACTTGTTGTTTGTTCATTAAAAGCGGTCACTCTTAATATTCCTATTTGATCAATTATTTTATGTTTAACAGACTGGATTTTAATAATTGCTCTTTCTAAAACTATATCAAATGGTTCTTTCATTCCCCTAACAATTGTTATCGTGATAGGATCTCCGACATCACCTCTCATAATATCTACAGCTTCTTTGATACTTAAACCTACAACCGACTGCCCATCTAAATGAGTTATAAAATCGCCTGACTCTACTCCTGCTTTCTGTGCTGGTGTATCATCTATAGGAGATATTATTTTAATAAACCCTTGCTCCATTGTGATTTCAATACCGAGCCCTCCGAAAGCTCCCGCTGTATCTATTTGCATTTCTTTATAATTCTCTTCACTCATAAAACTTGAATGAGGGTCTAAAGCACTCAACATGCCGTTTAAAGCCTTTTCAATTAATTCTTTATCTGTAACTTCTTCAACATATCTTTCTTTAACCTTATTAAAAACTTCATTAAATATACTGAGTTGTTTATATGTTTCTTTAGTTGTTTCAGCAAAACTATTAGAAAAAGAGAAAGTTATTATTGAAATAAGAAGGTAAAGTATTTTTGGCAAATTAAACTAACACTTTTCTATTCAAAAAAAAATCTTCAGACCAAAGTTTTTCTAATTCATAAATTGATCTAATTTCGTCTCTAAAAATATGAACTAAAACATGACCGGCATCAATAACAGTCCAGTCGCACAAAGGTCTTCCTTCTGGCTTATTGCAATATAATTTTTGTTTTTTTAAGCTTCTATATACCTTTTCTGAAACAGCATCTACATGTCTACTAGATCTACCTGTAGCAATTATCATAAATTCAGCAAATTCAGCTTTGCCTTTTAAGGAAATAACCTTTATATCTTCTGCTTTATTGTCATCCAATGAGATGACAATATTTTGTACAGATAAGTCTTTGTATATTTCAGTCAATAGTTATTCCTTATTGTTGTTGAAGAAATTTCAACACCATTAATATCTAATAAAAATAAATTTGGAGAAGTCGATAAAAGAAATTGGTCAACTGATTTCATGAAATATGTAGAAAATTTATTGTAAATATTAGTTTTTTCAATATTTTTATTATATCCAGGTCTATTTACAATACAAATACTAATATTTTGAATTATCCATTCAAAATTTACCCATTTCTCTAGCTCCCATAATTGATCGAGACCTATTATTAATACAAAATTTTCGAGAAGACATTTCTTTTTAATTTTTCTTAGAAGCCCATAAGTGCTTTGAGATTTTATTGAATATTCTAAAGGGCTTACTTTGACATTTAATTTCTCTACAGCTTTTCTAAGATCATTAAGAGTCTTGTTAATAGATATTTTTATTGTTTTTGATTTTAGAGGATTATGATAACTAGGAACAATATAATAATGTGATAAATTTAACATTTTCTTAGTATTTTGAATTACATACTCATGACCTTTATGAAAAGGATTAAAAGATCCCCCATATATTCCTATTGAATTTTTTTTCATTCAACTATTTTAATAAATTGATGATTAATTTTAGACTCTCCAAGAGCTTCATAAAATAATTTAATTACTAAATTTTGATCTTTAGAAATTGGCTTTACAGCTATAGGGTTACGCAATTTAAAGTTAAACAAAATGGAATTAGTAAATATCATTAGGTTGTTATCTTTAATAAGAGCGATTGTACTTAAAGGTAATTTATTTTTTCTATATTTAAAAAATAGATTATTATTAATATCATTTGTTAAGGGCACCTTATTGATTTCTACTAGATCCTCCTCAGAAAAATTTTCTAAAAAATTTGAAGCATTTTTTTCAATTAGATAAGTAGTATATTTAATAATATGAATTACTTGAGATTTATCTAATTCTTCTAAGTATAAACGATGAGTGTTTAGCTCATATATGTCAACTTCCAGAGTCATTTAGGTCTTACTTGATTGTCGCCTGTTACTAAATATTTAAATGTAGTTAAATGCTGAGCCCCAACTGGACCTCTTACATGAAGTTTATCGGTTGAAATTCCTATTTCTGCTCCAAATCCAAACTCACCACCATCTGCAAATTGAGTTGACGCATTATGAAGAAGTATAGCGCTATCACACTGTTGGAAAAAATATTTTATTGTTTGACTTGAATTAGTTAAACAACTTTCTGTATGTCCGCTAGAATATTTATTTATGTGCTTAGTAGCTTCTGTAACATCTTTCACTATCTTCACAGACAAGATTTTATCTAAATACTCTGTAGCCCAATCTTCTTCTGTTGCTTCTGTTGCAGATGAAAAAATATCTTGAATTTTTTGATCACCTTTTATTGCACAACCTTGATCTGTTAAGGCTTGTAAAACATTGATTATAGAAATTGAGTCAATCTCCTCATGCACAAGCAGTGTCTCTGTAGCGCCACATATTTCAGGTCTTCTCAATTTTGCATTCATAATTATTTTTTCTGCAAACTCTTTATTATATCCCTTATCCCAATAAGTATGACAAATCCCATTCAAATGTTTAAGAGTTGGAATAGTAGAGTTTTTTGAAATAGATTGAATCAAAGAGAGCCCTCCTCTTGGAATTATTAAATCAACATATTCATCTAATTGAATAAGTTCTTGTACGAATTCTCTATCAACTTCATCAATAAAACAAACTAAGTTTTTATTAAGTCCTAAATCAGATAGAGCATCTTGGATGCATTGATAAAGAGCTATATTTGAATGGATGCATTCCTTGCCTCCTCTTAAAATAGGAATGTTACCTGAACGTAAACATAGTGCAGCTGCATCTACAGTAACATTTGGCCTAGATTCATAAATAATGCCAATTACTCCCAAAGGTACGGTAACTTTTTTAAAACTAAGTCCATTTGGCTGTGACCAATCATCTAAAACTTGACCTAATGGATCTTGTAATTGAGCAATACTTTCTACAGTATTTACTAAAGCGTCCACTTTTTTTTGATCTAGTATAAGTCTATTAATGAGAGGTATTGATAAATTTTTACTTTTAGCATATTCAATATCTTTTTGATTTGCTTCAAGTATTTTTAAATGATTAACTTTTATAAATTCACTAATATTCATTAAAATTCTACTTCTATCCTCTGAAGATAATTTTCTCATATCTTCAGTAGCTTCTTTGGCCATTTTGCCAATAAGAATCATTTTATCTTTTATATTAGTCATGATACTAAAACCAAATTGTCTTTATGAATAACTTCATCTTCCCGAATAAAACCAAGAATAGAGCCGATACTTGAAGATTTCTTACCCTTAATAGCTTCTATATCTTCAAAATCATAATTAATAATACCACGCGCCATTTCTTTTAAATTATACTTTATGGAAATAGTATCTCCACGAAAAAACTTTCCTTCAATCTTCTTAATACCAATTGCTAGCAAGCTAGAATTTTTTGATAATGCCTTTGCAGCACCTTCATCTATATGCAAAACACCAATTTTCGTCGAACGACTCCATATCCATTGACGTCTCCTAGAGCGAATATTTTTTAGAGGTATAAACCAAGTGGCATTTTCAGAATTAATTAATTTTAAGGGATTCTCTTCTAATCCATTTGCAATGATCATTTTTATATCTGATTGCATACATAGTTTTGCAGCTTCGATTTTAGCAAGCATTCCTCCAGAACCAAAAGAACTTTTAGTTTTATTTATATAGCTCTCAATTATTTTATTAATTTCAGTAATTTTTAATAAAAGCTTTGAATTTTTATTTTTTTTAGGGTCGGTTGTATAGAGACCGTTAACATCGGATAATAAAATTAATAACTCTGCAGAAATAGAATTAGCAATTATGGCGGATAGTTTATCATTATCTCCAAATCGAATTTCTTCAGTTGATGTAGTGTCATTCTCATTAATAATAGGCACCACTCCTAAATCTAAAAGAGCGTATATAGTATTACGAGCATTTAGATATTTTCTTCTATTTTCTAAATCTTCGGCAGTTAATAAAATTTGAGAGCTTTGAAGTCCTACTTTAGATAATGCCAATTGCCAAGATTGAGATAATTGAATTTGTCCTATCGAAGCTGCAGCTTGCTTATCATGAAGATTATTAAGATTTTTTTTACCTAATGTTTTCTTACCTAACGCAATAGCTCCTGAAGAAACTACTACAACTTTATTTTTTTTTTCTACTATTTTTTTTATATCTTTTGCTAAAGATTGGAGCCAATTTTTTTTAAGATTTTGGTCTTTATCAACTAAAATATTTGAGCCAATTTTAATAACTAAAATTTTAGATGCTTTAAGTTCTTCTATGATATTATAATTCATTATTCTCTCATTAGTTCTAAAATATACTTAGTAACATTATTTAAATTATAACTAGTAGCGGCAGATATTTCAAAGATCTTTTGTTTTGTGATATTTTTAAATGCCTGTTTTAAGCTATCCATTTTATCAACATCAACAATATCAGTCTTATTTAAAGCAATAATTTCAGTTTTTTCTTCAATGCCTTTACCGTAATTTTTTAATTCAGTTCTTATTATTTCATAGTTTTGTATTACATTTTCTTCTGAACAATCTAAAACATGAATAAGAATACTGCATCTTTCAACATGAGATAAAAAGTCATGACCTAAGCCTTTACCTAAACTGGCTTCCTCTATAATCCCCGGTATATCTGCCATGATGAATTCTTGATCTAATGTTTGCACCATTCCTATATGCGGATCTAATGTTGTAAATGGATAATCTGCAACTTTTGGCGTAGCGTTTGTAACAACTGATAAAATTGAAGATTTACCTGCGTTAGGCATTCCCACTAATCCCACATCTGCTAATAATTTAAGTTTGAGTCTTACTGTAACTTCTTGACCAATTTCACCATCTTGAACTTTGCGAGGAGCTCGATTGGAAGCGCTTTTAAAATGAGTATTACCTTTACCTCCCTGTCCACCTCTTAAAAAATAATAAACCTGACCATCTTCAATTATTTCTGAAACTTTGATTGTCATATCCTCATTATAAATTTCAGTTCCACAGGGCACTTCTAGAATAAGATCTTTTCCGCTAGCCCCAGTTTTTAATTTACCTGAACCTCCAGACCCATTTTTTGCATAGTGATGTTGATTGAAACGATATTTTTGGAGAGTATTAACACTTTTGTTTCCTTTGAATATTACGTCCCCACCTTTGCCACCATTGCCACCATCTGGTCCGCCATATTCAATAAACTTCTCTCTTCTAAAACTGAGAGATCCATGACCGCCATTACCCGATCGAACATATATTTTTGCCTTATCAATAAACGACATTTTAAATTATTAGATTTTTGGTTTTAAACTTAAACTAGTTAATGCAAACAAATTGTCTATTTCGAGATTTCCTAAATAGAACTTTACCTTCAATCAAAGCAAAAAGAGTATGATCTCTTCCGATCCCTACATTCTCACCTGGATAATACTTAGTTCCTCTTTGACGGATTAAAATATTTCCAGCGATAACATGTTCTCCACCAAATTTTTTAACACCCAGCCTTCTTCCCGCCGAGTCTCTTCCATTTTTTGAGCTTCCGCCTGCTTTTTTCGTTGCCATAGTATTACTCTTTTACCTCAGTTGTAGATTTTTTTGTAGTTGTTTTTTTAACTATTTCTTTTTTTTCTTTCACTTCTGATTTTAATTTAACTTCTTTTGGAGTTTCTTTTGTTTCAAGAGTTCCAACAGTTTCAGCTTTAACTACTTTTTTTACAGGCTCTTTGTATATTTCTTCACCAATTGAAGACTTAATAGATAAAACTTTTAAAATTGTAATATATTGACGATGGCCTTTAGTTCTTTCATAATGTTTTCTTCTATTTTTTCTAAAAACTCTAATTTTATCATCACGAGTTTGGTAAAGTAATTTAGCTGACACTTCTGCACCTTGTACTGACGGGGTTCCTAATTCAAACTTATCCCCTCCACCAACAGCTATTATGTCTTTAAAGGCAATAGTTTCGCCTTCTTTACCTTCGATTTTGTCAATTTTTAAAATATCTCCAGGTGATACTTTATACTGCTTTCCAACTGTTTTTAAGACTGCGTACATGATAAGAATGGCAATATATATGTGTCTTTTGCGATGTCAACAGCCAAAAATGCCTTAAAAGTAAGTATTATCAAACGTAAATAAACTTATTTTAGGCAATTTTTACAAGTTACATATAACTCAAGGTTATATTTGTTCAATTTAAACTTCTCTTGATTTGCTAAATAATTTATATTTTTCAATATTTCGTTATTATTATGTATTTCTGAGACCACATCACATTCCTCACAAATTGTAAAAGCCGCATTGC
>ENA-ORXF01000066-ORXF01000066.1-marine-metagenome-genome-assembly--contig:-NODE-66-length-75928-cov-5.545965_pt1 | contig 75928 bp, 62 predicted proteins | sample MGYA00237864_ERZ511476 | MGnify/ENA primary metagenome ERZ511476 (study PRJEB26306, sample SAMN06343908) | marine metagenome | isolation source: coastal waters | place: Atlantic Ocean: West Antarctic...
ACTTTATAAACGCCCTTTAATGTTTCAGCCTCATCTATCGAATCTAACGCACCAAGGGCAGCAATTTGTGATGCATGTGGAGCGCATATAAATAAGTTTTGTGCTAGCCTTTCAATCAATCTAACATGACTTTGAGGCACAATCATCCAACCAATTCGCCAGCCCGTCATAGAAAAGTATTTTGAAAATGAATTAATTACATATACATCATCAGAAATTTCTAAAGCTGATGTACACGGTAAATTATAGTGAAGTCCGTGATAGATTTCATCAGAAATAAAACTTATCTTTTGGTCTACACATTCATTTATAAGGGAAGTTAATGTACCCTTAGATAATATTGATCCAGTAGGGTTTGCTGGGGATGCAATTATAGCTCCGTTAAGATTTTTCCCCTCTAATTTAGGTATATGCCCATTGTCCCTGGACGTTGGTAAACCAACCGGGTTTACACTTAAAGACTTTAATATCTGTCGGTAAGAAGGGTAACCTGGTTCAGTAACGCCAACTTTATCACCAGCCTCAAAAAGAGATATAAACGAAAGAATGAACGCAGCTGACGATCCAGCAGTTATAACCACGCGACTAGGATCAAGATCAATATTGTACCATTTACCGTAAAGTAAACTAATTTTTTGCCTTAACTCTGGCAAACCAAGAGCAACTGTATAACCTAAAGTATCACTTTTAATACCACTAATCACCTTAGACCTGGCTTTAGTTAGTGCCGGCGAACTAGGTTGACCAACTTCCATATGAACAATGTTTTTTCCAGAACTTTCTAAAGCTCTAGCTTGCTCCATTACATCCATTACTATGAATGGATCTACTTTTGATCTGCTTGATTGCTTCATAGTATTTTAAGGAACCTTAACTCAAATAGAAACTCTACTTCTACTTATTACTTAGTAGACCACCAACCCTTTCGCTTAGGTTCTTTACTCTCAACACTCACATTTACTTTTAAGTCATTATTTTTAACTTTTTTGACAGGTGCCTTTTTGACAGGTGCCTTTTTTTCTTTTTCGAGTAAAACGTTGTTTTGACTACCAACGTCTGACTCCTTATCTTTAATGATTGCTTTTTTTACAGCTTTTTTTACTACCTTCTCAGGTTTGGATTTAACTGAACTTTTAATAGCCTCATCTGTTGGCTTTTCTGTATTCGCAACAACTTTTCGTGTTCGTTTTTTTTGCAAAACAGAAGAGGTAACTTCTGCTGATGTTATGTCCTTTATATCATCAGTTTTCACCAAACTATCTACTAAAGGCTTATTAACTCTAGACGTTCTTTTTTTTCTAACTTTCTTATCTTCAGAACCAAGTTTATTAGCTGTTGCTGGTAATTCACTTGTGAGTTCATTAGATTTTTCAATTGAAGCTTTAGGAGGGCTTTCATTTGGAACTTTTAATTTAGTGTCCTGTGAGCTTTCTAATTCTGCATCGGTATGAACAACCTTTTCAGCTACTTTAGAATCTGAAATTTCAGGATCAATATCACGTGATTTTCCATTTCTCCTTCTTCTCCGTCGACGTTTTTTTATCTGGTCTGTCTCATCGGCTGGAGGGCGCGGCATCGATTCTTTAATCTCAGACACCTCAGACACCTCAGACACCTCAGACACCTCATCTAAGTCTGATAGATCTATTGATCCCATTGAGACCACATTTTTCTGATTAACCACTATGTTACGGGTTGTTACTTTAAGTTTCTCAAGAGTAAAATCTGGGCTAATTAATGCTGAGTCAGCCTGAAGCCTAACTGCCAAACCATATCGGGATTCTATGTTACTAATATGCTCGCGTTTCTCATTCATCAAGTAGTTGATTATTTCAACTGGCGCTGTCAAACAAACCTCTTTTGAAGTTCGTCTGGTACCCTCTTCTTCTATTTGACGAAGAATTGTCAGTGCCAAACTATCTTTAGATCTGATCAAGCCAGTTCCATGACATAAGGCACACGGCTGTGTAGTTGCCTCTAACATTCCGGGCCTTAACCTTTGTCGAGACATTTCTAAAAGACCAAAACCAGATATTCTACCCACCTGAATTCTAGCTCTATCAGTTGATAATTTCTCCTTGATAAGCCGTTCCACAGAAGCATTATTCCTACGCTCATCCATATCAATAAAATCAATTACAATTAAACCTGCCAAATCTCTTAACCGCATTTGACGGCTTATTTCTTCTGCCGCTTCCAAGTTTGTATTTAAAGCAGTTTGCTCTATCGACGACTCCTTAGTCGCCCGCCCAGAGTTCACATCAATTGCGACTAAAGCCTCAGTTATACCTATAACTATATAACCTCCCGATTTTAGTTGGACAGTTGGGTTAAACATACCCGACAACTGGCTTTCAACTTGATACCGCGCAAATAGTGGCATGGGGGCCGAGTAAAGCTTAACATTCTTCGCATGAGTTGGCATTATCATGGTCATGAACTCTTTTGCCGCTTTGTATCCTGTTTCACCTTCAATAAGTAATTCATCAATATCTCGATTATATAAATCTCTTATCGATCTTTTGATCAGATCACCCTCTTCATAGATTGGTGAGGGTGCTATTGATTTTAATGTTAAGTCTCTAATTTGTTCCCATTGACGAAGTAGATATTCATAATCTCTTTTGATTTCTAATTTAGTTCTCTTGGCGCCAGCGGTCCTAACAATCAATCCTGCGCCTAATGGAACTTCAATTTCATTAGCTATTTCTTTTAATTTCTTGCGATCAGCAACATTCGTTATTTTGCGAGAAATACCACCACCCTTCGCTGTATTTGGCATAAGTACACAATAACGACCAGCCAGACTTAGGTATGTCGTCAAGGCGGCTCCTTTATTACCTCTCTCTTCTTTAACAACTTGAACGAGTAGTATTTGCCTAACCTTGATTACTTCCTGAATCTTATAGCGCTTCGACCTTGGTTTTCGTTTAGGCATTAGATCAGATACGTCATCTTGATCACCAACAGATTCAATTTCAGAAGACCGTTCTTCCAAAGGCTTAACTGACGCCTCAATTGTATCTTTAACAGATATTTTTTCACCTTCTGATAAAATATCAATAGATTCTGACTTATCCTTTTGGCTTAAAGATTTCACCGGCTTAACTGCTTGCGCAACCTTTAATGCATCATCAGATTTGTCATCATCAAGGATTTCATCTTGTTCTTCAGCTTTTTTTGAGTAGGCTAGCTCTTCAGCTATTAGAGCCTCTCTATCTGCAATCGGAATTTGATAATAGTCAGGATGAATTTCCGAATAAGCTAGAAAACCATGACGGTTGCCGCCGTACTCAACAAATGCCGCCTGCAAGGAAGGTTCTATACGACTTATTTTTGCTAAATATATATTACCAGAATTTTGTTTTTTATTTTTAGATTCAAAATCAAATTCATCAATTTTGTTTCCATCGGCAACTACAACTCGAGTTTCCTCGGGGTGAGTTGCGTCGATAAGCATTTTTTTAACCATTTTTTCCATATGCGTCCATAATCAAACAGAGCTTCTGAAAAATCAGAAAACTGTTGAGGACGTCTTGTCTGAGCGAAATAAGATGGGCGCGTATCTAACTTATTGTTATTAATAACATTCTGGCCAATTTAATATTTTTAAAATTAAACATCTCATCGCATTACATTTCTAGAGAGGACTAAAATTTGTCTCCTCCTACTAATATTCTTACAGACACAAGTGCCTATTATGTCTAAGAACAGCTCAACTAAAATCAGCGGGTTCTCAGAAAATTCATTAAAAACTAGTGACTTTCCTTCACAAGCATTCATAAAATACAATAGATCTCTTTGCCTACCAATTACAATATAAAAATTAATGAATGTAATTTTTTATGAAATTAATTAAATTTTATTGCCAAGGTACTAATTAAATATAATCAGATCTTTGCAAATTATACTTTGCCATTTTTTCGTTTAACGTTCGCCTAGGCAACTGAAGCTCTTTCATAACAAAAGAAATCGAACCTTGATATCTTTGCATCGCGTTTGTTATCAACATTTTTTCAAATGAATCAACATATTCTTTTAGAGGGCGACCTTCATAATTATAACTCAACGTCATTTTTGAATTATCATCAATTAAAATCGACGAAAGCGATAAATAACCTCTTCGATTACCTAAAACAAATCTCTCAACAACGCTTTTTAACTGACGTGTATTACCTGGCCACGGAAATTGTGATATTTTAAAAACATCATCCGTTGTCAATTGAATCTCTTGAAGTTCATATTCTAATGAAAATTGACTAAGGTAATGATTAAATAAAGCGAGAATGTCTTCAGGCCTCTCTCGAAGGGGCGGGATATCAATAACAAGATCTGCCAACCGAAAATACAAATCTTTTCTTAGTGTATTGTTCGACGCACCATCCTTAGAAATTGAATTATCAATAGAAATAATTCGTGTTTCAGAACCTACTTGATTATTTAAAAACTTTAACAACCAGTCCTGAAACTGTTTCGGTAATCTCTCTACATCTTCTAAAACAAGATCACCGCCACGAACCGACTCAATAAGTAAAAGTTTTTCTGAAACTAAGGATAAAAAAGATGAATTATCCACAACCTCTGGACTAAGAAACATATTACAGCTTAATATCAAGGGGTCTTTCTTGGATCGTGGGTTGGCTCGAGAAAAAGTGTGCGCCAGCATTGTTTTCCCTACACCCGTTTCACCCTTAATTAGCAAATGTCTATTGGCTGACCCTATGTCTGACAACTTCTCTGTTACTCCTTTCCATAGTGAACTAACCCCAACTAGCTTTGTTAAATCATTGTTTAACCCAGAGAAATCTTTTTTTTGTTTCTCAAGCTCTAAAGACGATTGTCTTAATTTCATTGCACTTAAAGTCAATTCACTAATTTTTTCAGGTTCAAATGGTTTTTCTAAAAAGTCATATGCGCCAATACGCATTGCCTCAACAGCCATGGGGACATCCCCGTGGCCCGTAATTAAGATTACTGGAATTTGTGGATCTATATGGCTTAAACGCTTTAATAATTCCATTCCACCCAGCCCTGGCATCCTAATGTCAGTTATAACAACTCCAGGATAACCATTACCAATAACTTTTAAGGCACTATCAGCATCTGAAAAAACAGATGTTTCATACCCCGTAAGTGTCAACCACTGTGAAATGGACTCTCTGATATCTTTTTCATCATCTATAATGGCAACCTTAAAACCGAGAAACATTATAAAAACCTCGTTTTCGTGCTAATTATCTTTAATTAAAGTGTTAAAATTATCATCTCTCAATAGTGGCAGTTCGATCTCGAATATTGCACCCTTAGTTTCACTGTTTCTAGCAGTTAACCGACCTCCATAATCAGTAATTATGCTGGAACTAATTGATAGTCCTAGACCTAATCCATCACCAGCATCTTTGGTAGTATAAAATGGCTCAAACAGATTATCTAAGTCTTCAATGCCATTACCATTGTCTGAAATCCTTAAAATTGCATTCTCCTGAATTAATAAACTAATTTCGATCATAGGCTTACTTTCCTCCTTGACCGCATCCAAAGAATTCCTGAGCAGATTAATTAACACTTGCTCTAGCCTTATTGGATCACCTAAGACTAAGACCTCAGTTTTACTCAAATTTAGCTCTATAGTAATTATATTTTGTTTGAGATTTAATTCCATTATTGCGATCGAGTTATTTATCACCTCTCTTAGGTCTATTTTCACCAATGAATCACTCACTTTTCTTGCATGAGATTTCAATTGTTTGGTAATCACACTCATTCTCTCAATTAAATCATCAATTCGCTGTAAAGATGAAAGGGCCTCCTGCGTTCGTCTTCGATCAAAAAGAAGTTTTGCTGCCGCCAAATACGTCTTCATCGCGGCAAGGGGTTGATTAAGTTCATGGCTAACTGCGGCAGACATCTCACCAAGAACAGCAAGTTTTTGTGATTGAATTAAGCTTTGCTCCACAACTTCTAAGTTTTCTTCTACTTTCTTACGAATTAATATTTCATCTTTTAATAACAAATTTAATGCCCTTAACTCATCAGACTCTTTTTTAAGAGCAACTGTCTGAGACTGAGCTTGTCGGTTCAAACTATAAAACAACAATGCAACTATAATTGAAAAAACCATTATCTCTATTGCTAGAATAGCATTCACGCGTTCTCGTACACTTTTATAACTAGAAAATGAAGAAAGCCTCCAACTGTTATAAGGTATATTAACATCAACTCTCATAACAGCCTGTCCATCAAGAAAATTACTCAAGTTGTTTAACTCAAGGTAACCACCAGCCAAGTGAAAAGCCTGGTTAATTGCGGTCTTAGGCCCTTCCAAGAGAAGCGCCTCAGATACATTTTTTCCTTTCCAGCGTTTTTCAGTTGATATTACAACCTGTCCGTTTGCGTCAGAGATCAAGACAGCTTCAAAGGGGGACTGCCACCTTTCTTCAAACTGGTTTAAATTTATATCAGCTGCAATATAACCAATACTTTCCCCTCTATCAACAATCGGACGGAGGTATGAAAACTTAAAGTTTTGATGATTTAGCTGTTCAGTTTTAAAAATAGTGGATTTATTATTTGCAGTCGGCAAACGTAGTTCTATCATCGCGGCTCCTTTAGTAAAGTTAGCTTTAGATGATGCAACTATGTTACCATTAAAATCAAAAAGTCTTAATTCACTTAAACCTATTTCACTCGCAAAATCTGTTAATCTTTCTGAAATAATTGTGTATTTACCAGTTAAGAGTCCAGAAATTATCACAGGGTCTTGTGATAATAGAAAGGGAACAATCTGATTTCTTTTTAACTCCCCTATTATTGCATTTGACTGTCTAACCGCTCGCAACTGACTTTGTGTCTTAGTTACCTCTGCAAATCTCTCAGTAAAGAAGGAGTTTGATAAAAAAAGAACTATTAGTCCAATTAATACAAAACTGAATACTAATAATTTTTGTTTGTATTGTACTATTATTAAATACATAAATTTAAAAAAATGATAATCATTTAATAAGTAGTACTACCTACAAGAGAACTACTCAACAAAATTGGTCAAAATCATTTAAAAGACTCAAGTAAAGATGAAAACAGGTTTCGTCCATCGTTACTGGCGTGAATTTTATCTACAGCTCTCTCAGGATGAGGCATCATACCTAACACCCTCTTATTTTTTGACAGAATTCCAGCTATATTATTAATAGATCCATTAGGGTTTTCTAAATATTTAAAAACAACTCTTCCATTATCTTCTAGTTCAGAAATTGTTTCAGCGTCTGCAATGTAATTACCATCATGGTGAGCAATTGGTAAGTTTATTTCTTGGCCAGGATGATAATTACTTGTAAAAATGCTATCAGAGTTTTCTACCAAAAAGGACTCTTGGCGGCATATAAACTTTAAACCTACATTTCCCACCAAGGCACCAGGCAACAAACCTGACTCACAGAGCACCTGAAAACCGTTACATATTCCAAGCAAATACCCCCCCTCTTTAGCAAACTTTAAAACTACTTCTGTAATTGGAGACTTTGCAGCAATAGCTCCACATCTTAAATAATCTCCAAACGAGAACCCACCAGGTATGGCAATGAGATCTAAGTTGTTAGGTAACTCAGTATTTTTGTGCCAAATATATTCAACGTCAAACCCTGTAGCCACCAAGCCTTCCCCAAGATCTTTGTCACAATTTGAACCAGGGAATATAATAATTCCTACCTTAGTCATATCACTTCCACTTGAAAACTTTCGATTACAGAGTTAGCCAGTAGTTTTTGACACATTTCCTCAACCCTATTTTTCACTACTATTTTATCTTCTTCCTCAAGCTCAAGTTCAATTACCTTTCCTTGTTTGACATTTTTAACCTCTGCAAATCCCATATTAACTAGTGCTATATTGATTGCCTCTCCCTGAGGGTCAAGAAGGCCGTCTTTTGGCATAACATGAACACGAACTTTCATCACTATTCTCCATTAAAAGTTTAAAGGGAAACCGTTGAGGTTTATTTCATTTTACCAACGTTGGTTTTTTACTTCCTACGCTTATCTTTGGCATAACCCCAAGCCTATCTGCAACTTCAGTATAGGCATCCCTCAAATTACCCAAATCTTCTCTGAATACATCTTTATCAAGTTTTTTTCCCGTGTCTAAATCCCAAAGCCTGCAACTATCAGGACTTATTTCATCTGCCACAACTAACCGTTGAAAATCATTATCAAAAACTCTTCCAACCTCAATTTTAAAATCAATAAGTTTTATTCCCGCACCGTACATAACTCCAGAAATAAAATCATTTACCCTTAAGGCAAGGGCTACGATGTCATCTATGTCCTGCTGAGAAGCCCAATTAAAAGCAATTATGTACTCTTCTGGAACTAATGGGTCCCCAAGAGTGTCATCTTTTAATGAAAATTCAACTATTGGCCGGGGTAAGGCGGTTCCCTCTTTAATATTTAACCTTTTTGACAGAGTCCCAGCCGCAAAATTTCTCACTATAATTTCTAACGGTACTATCTCTACCGCCTTTATTAGTTGCTCCCTCATATTCAATCTTTTTATAAAATGTGTGGGGATACCTATCTGACCCAAACCTACCATAAAGTACTCACTAATACGGTTATTAATTACACCTTTTCCATCAATAATTTCATGCTTAACTGCATTAAAAGCCGTTGCATCATCTTTAAAATATTGCACCAGTGTACCAGGTTCTGGTCCTTCAAAAAGGGTTTTGGCTTTACCTTCGTATATTTTTTTTCTACGAGCCACTTCGATCTCCACAAGTTAACGCATTCTACGGGTTATGATTTTAGCTAAATCAATCAAGTCTAACCCTATTCTACAGAAATGGTTCACACAAGGATTTAGGAGGCATTATATTCCATGTTTTTATAATTATTTTATACATAACATTAATTATATCTTAAAATTACTTTTATTATATACATAATTAAAATACGTTATCCGAAAATAAATTTTGTGAGTGAACATAATGGCTGAAAACGTAAAGAAAGATAATAAAATAGAATTGTTATTAAGAAAAAAGCCTTGGTTGTTAGCCGATGGAGCGACCGGTACACAACTTTTTGAAATGGGCTTGCTATCAGGCGATTCACCAGAAATTTGGAATGAATCCAAACCTAATTTAATAAAAAGTCTTTATCAAAGCTCAATAGACTCTGGATGTGATTTATTTCTCACTAACTCGTTTGGATCCAATGCCTCACGACTAAAATTGCATGGTGCTGAAAAACGAGCATTCTCACTTTCACAAACCTCAGCTGAATTAGGCCAAGAGGTCTCAGCCAAAGCAAATCAAACAGTTATAGTTGCTGGGTCAATGGGCCCAACAGGTGAAATTCTTTCTCCAATTGGTGATTTAAGTGAAGCACTTGCTATAGAAATTTTTCATGAACAGGCTGAGGGGTTAAAAGCTGGAGGGGCTGATGTTTTATGGATAGAGACAATCTCCGCTAAAGAAGAGTTTATTTCTGCTGTTAAAGCTGCGGAGCTAGCAGATATGCCTTGGTGTGGGACTATGAGTTTTGATAGCTCAGGCAGGACAATGATGGGTTTAACTACGACGCAAATGACTACATTGATTCAAACTTTAAACAAGAATTTAATAGCTTATGGGGCAAACTGCGGTGTGGGAGCATCAGATCTATTACGCACGGTACTTGGTTTTGAGCAAACCAAGTACCCATTAATCGCAAAAGGTAACGCCGGAATACCGAAATATAAAGATGGACACATCCACTACGATGGGACACCTGAATTAATGGCGGATTATGCATGCCTTGCCAGAGATTCAGGAGCGAAAATAATAGGTGGGTGCTGCGGTACAACCCCCATACATTTAAAGGAAATGAAATATGCTTTAGAAAATAGGCCGCCTAAAGCCCCCCCAACTCACATACAGATTACACAATGTTTAGGAGCCTTTTCATCTCAAAATGATGGAACTGAAAAGGTAACTCAACTTGGTCGCATTTCACGACGTAAAAAGATTAAAATTAAAAACCTTAATCAGAATCCGTAAACTCCAATTAAGATTATCAATTAAGTCGTTAGAGTAACAATATTCGTCGCAAATTGTCGCGAATGATTTTTCTCATAACAGCAATTGTGAAGTAATACCTATTTAAGGTTTTTATGGAGTAATTTTAATATGTCTAATGAAGATGACATCATTTTATCCGAACTAAACGATGAAGAATTAGTAGAACAAATGTTTGATGACTTATACGATGGTCTAAAAGAAGAGATTGAAGAAGGAGTTCACATACTATTAAAGCGGGACTGGGCTCCCTACAGGGTTCTTACTGAAGCGCTTGTTGGTGGCATGACTATCGTTGGAAATGATTTTAGAGATGGTATACTTTTTGTACCTGAAGTTCTCTTATCTGCAAATTCAATGAAAGGCGGAATGGCGATCTTAAAGCCACTTCTAATTGCCACGGGTGCACCCAGGGTAGGGAAAATGGTCATTGGAACAGTGAAGGGTGACATCCATGATATTGGAAAAAATCTTGTGGGTATGATGATGGAGGGTGCGGGTTTTGAGGTTGTAGACTTAGGAATTAATAACGATGTCACAAAGTACCTAGAGGCCCTTGAAACAGAACAACCAGATATACTGGGAATGTCCGCACTACTCACGACAACTATGCCATACATGAAGGTCGTTATAGACACGTTGATAGAAAAAGGCATTAGAGATGACTACACCGTATTAGTGGGAGGTGCCCCTTTAAATGAAGAATTTAGCAAGGCAGTTGGGGCTGACGCTTACTGCCGGGATGCAGCTGTGGCTGTTGAGACGGCTAAGGAGTTCATGGCTCGAAAGCATAATCAGTTAGCTAGTGGTTGAAATCACAGCAGGTCCTAAAAGACTTTTACAGTCTTTTAGGAATAAAAAAAATTATAAACATCTAATGCGAAATTAAGTTATTTGACTTTTAGCATTCAACCTAATTCGTTCAACCATTGCACGAAGGCCATTTGAGCGCTGCACGGATAGATGATCTTTTAACCCTAGGCGCTCCATTTCACTCGCAGCATTAACCTCGAGCACACTCTCAACGCTTAGCCCGTTATACAATATTCGTAATATTGCAATTAAGCCACCAACAATCAACGCATCGCTATCACCAATAAATGAAAATGCTAGTTTACTGTCTTCTTTTTTTGTAGAACAATGAAGCCAAACTTGAGATGCACAACCGTCAACTTTAGTAACTTGCACTTTTAAAGCTTCATCAAGGTGAGGCATTGCCTTGCCTAATTCTATTACATGACGGTAACGGTCCTCCCAATCATCCAGAAATTCGAATGTGTCAACAAGTTCCTCAAATGCTAATTGTGCCAATTCAGCAACCTCTCCCAAAAGACCCTTATGGGTACTTCCTATAATGATTAATTTAAAATTAGTAACTCCAGCCATGGACTGATAATATGACTTTTACCATAGATAATTAGCTAATATTTAATATTTTAATTGATCTATCAATTGCAGTTAAAGAGATTTCTCCGTTACAAAGTTGGTTTGCCATTTTTCCAAAGATTTCATAACGCCAACCCTTCATAACAAGTGTATCTGGAACACCACGAGAAACTTCTTCTAAATCAGAAACTGAGGCAATCAATTTTTGAGATACCCCATGCTCTTCACAAATTGATTTAAGTAGAACTTTTAAAAGGTCTATTAATGCCTCATTTTTTTGTGCTCTAATTTCAAGTTTTGAGATAGAAGGAAGATCAACTTTTGGACAATTTTCACCGAGAGATACTGCATCAATTATACCAACACTAATTGACCCTGATCGAGCATCTCTAGTCAACAACCTAAGATTTTGTAAATCAGTCAGAGTTTTGGGTTTTGAACTGGCTATTTCTAACAAAGAATCGTCTTTGAACACTCGTGTCCTAGGAATATTTTTATTCTTAGCGTACATTTCTCTAAAAGAAGCTAACTCTCTAACAACAGAAAGGAATTCTGGAGATTTATTTCTAAACTTAACCCTTCTCCAGGCCTCCCTGGGATCTGTTACATAAGTATTAATAGATTCTAAGATATTCATTTCTTCTTGTATCCACGATTCTCGATTATTTCGTTTTATTTCTGATGCTAAAAATTCAAAAATACCTCGTAAATGAGTAACATCACCTAACGCATATTGCTTTTGAGCATCCGTTAAGGGACGACGCGACCAATCTGAAAATCGTGATGCCTTATCAACATTAACATTTAAAACTTTTTTTGCTAAGATTTCATAACTTACTTGATCCCCAAAACCACAAACCATAGCAGCAACTTGAGTATCAAACAAAGGCTGAGGTATGCATTGACCTAAGTTAAAAAAAATTTCTAAATCTTGCCGTCCAGCATGAAAAACCTTTAAAATATTTTTATTCTTAAACAATCTAAATAACGGTTCAAATGAAAACTCATCCTTAATTAAAGGGTCAACAAGAACTGCATCATTTTTTGATTTCCCTGGAAGTGCAAGTTGTACCAGACAAAGTTTAGCATAATAAGTTTTCTCTCGAAGAAACTCTGTGTCAATTGTGATATACGGAAATTTTTCTGCGTAAAAGCAAAACTCTTCAAGCTCTTTGGTAGTTGTCAGTGTTTTCATAAAGGTATTGTTCTCTCGTTAACTGACATGTTATTTAACACTCAAAGAAAATGGTTTCAACTTACAAACCGCCTTAAAACTATCGGATATAAAAGATGTTCAAGTTTTAAAACTTTTTTTGCTAATATTTCTTCTGAATCATTAGGTGCAATTGGCAAGCGAGCCTGCCCTAAAATCGGTCCATCATCTAACTTAGGAGTTACTTCATGAACCGTACATCCCGCCTCAAAATCACCCGAAAAAATAGCTCTGCTATGAGTGTTAAGTCCTTTGTATTTAGGTAATAAAGAAGGATGAATATTAATTATTCTTTTTGGAAAATTATTTATAAAAGAACTACTTAAAATTCTTAAAAAACCTGCCAAACATATTAAATCTGCTTTAACTGATATAAGTTCATTAAGTAATGATTTCTCAAAACTACCATGATCACCATTATACTCAATGCAACGAGTATTAACACCCAGCTTTCTTGCAGAGCTTAAACCTTTTGCAACTTTTCGATCTGACAATACTAGTACAGGTGTCGCAAACTTTTCTGCAAGCATACTGTTACACAAGCTAACCATATTTGACCCTGATCCAGAAATTAAGATAGCGACGCGCGTCATTTTAGAAGGTTACCTGTGAAGTTTACGTCATTCCCTACAATTACTTTTCCCATTTTTACAGGAGTCTCTCCACTATCAATTAGCTGACGTAGTACTTCCAGTTCATTCTCCTTTGAAACCACTAAGACAATTCCAATTCCACAGTTGAAAGTTCTTAACATTTCGCTTTCTGAAAGATCCCCGACCTTTGCCAGCCATTCAAAGACTTTAGGAAGGTCCCAACTATCAAGATCAACCTCTCCAGTTAACCCTTGAGGTAGAATACGAGGAATATTTTCAATAATCCCACCACCGGTGATATGCGCTAATCCTTTAATTTGATTTGCCTTTAAAATAGGAAGAATTGGCCTTACATATAAAGCTGTAGGCGTCAAAAGCTCTAAACCTAATGTCTGATTACTAAATGGTGACATTGAGTCCCAGTCTAATTTAGAAACTTCAACTATTTTACGAACTAACGAAAAACCATTAGAATGGAGACCGCTAGAAGGTATTCCAAGGAAAACGTCTCCAGCCTTTATTTTAGTGGGTAGAGTGTTCCCTCGATCGACAGCACCAACTGCAAATCCAGCTAAATCAAAATCAGCTCCCTGATAAATACCTGGCATTTCTGCTGTTTCTCCACCTATCAAAGCACAACCAGAGAGCTTACATCCTTTTGCCACTCCTTTTATGACTTCAGTAGCTATTTCTACATCCAGTTTACCTGTGGCAAAATAATCTAGGAAGAAGAGCGGTTCAGCTCCCTGACATAGCAAGTCGTTTACGCACATTGCGACTAGGTCAATTCCAATCGTCGAACAGTTTTTTGAGTCAATTGCAATTTTTAACTTTGTCCCAACGCCATCAGTTGCGGCCACTAGTATCGGATCAACATATCCCGATTTTTTTAAATCGAAAAGCGCACCAAAACCTCCAAGAGAATCAACAACACCAGGTCTCCTCGTAGAGGCGGCCAGAGGTTTGATTTTATCGACTAACGTGTTGCCTGCTTGAATATTAACTCCTGCCTCTGCATAAGTTAAGCGCTCTTTTAAGTCCTTGGTCATTTAAAATCCCCATTTAATAAATTAATGGATATATGAACACTATAAAATGGGCAACTAATGAGCACGCTTGACGCTTCTGAAATCTCTGTTATGGAGAAGGTCCAATTTGGGGGCCTGTAGCTCAGTTGGTTAGAGCAGAGCGCTCATAACGCTTTGGTCGCAGGTTCGAGTCCTGCCGGGCCTACCAAGTTGTATCTTAATTAAACCAGCATTAGAGAATATTATTAAGGTAAAGTATAAACTAATTTTTAAAAAAACTTTACTGTAAGAATATGTTTTTATTAAGCTATAAAAATTAACGTCAATATTTTAGTTGCTGTCTAAAGTACGCCACGTTAATAGCCAAGCCCGGCAACAACCATTGAAAAAGTTGAACTACACTTAAAATTTCCTCTATCGAGGCGTCCTTGAGAGCGGCAGAGCGCAATTTTTCAACATTTAGATAGTTTGGGTTTGGTAATCTAAGTGCCTGATCTACTGCGAATGAATGCACCTCATCGATAATTTTATTATATTCTGGTGTTTTAGTTTTATCTTTTAAGGCATTCCAGGCTTCAGAAAAATATGTGGGCCACCTGGCTAAAGCTCGATAGTCTGTATTAAGAATTGGTAACTCGAGAGTAGATTTTATTTCATTGTAGATTTTTTTTATCTCATTGTTTGCGTGATGAGACTCGATTAACGTTAATTTTTTTTCTACACCGACGCCATGAATACCATTGTAATTTAAGGTCTCTCTCAAAGTGGACAAGTCATGGCCCTCAAGGAGTAACCGTGCAATACTAGAAATCATTATATAGGGCATGTTACCATGGGAAAAAATTTCAAGCACACCTCTTATGTTATTTAATTCTGTTTCCACGTAACCTTTTTTTTCTAGACACATTTTTAAATTAATAGGGTCAAGATCCAAAACCTTATTTTCCACAAAAGACCGTAAAGAAGAACATTCAGACACAAATTCCTTACTGTAGGCCACGTCCTTAAACCCATCCCAAAGTACATTAAAAAAATTGGGGTAATGGGCAAAAGCCATAGTGACAACACCCATCCATGGGACTTGAAATGCTGTCTTCATATCAGTATATTTTAAAAGAAGTTCATCATTTGCCAAATATTCTGGAATTGGATAAATTTCTGGAGTAAATATAGGCTTTAAACGCTTTAATTTTTTTTCATTTAACACTTAATTACCTTAAGAAAAACACATTCTAGTTTTATATTGGGATCACTATTTCCACGCACAATCCGCCAAATTCGATACTTTCACTCAACTTAAGTTTACCACCGTGCGTCCTAGCAATATCAGAAGAGATAGCAAGACCAAGACCAACTCCGCCCCCCTTGTTTTGATTTCTAGAAATATCTAATTTTGTGAATGGTTTAATTGCTTCATCTCTTTTTTCTTTAGGAATACCGGGCCCATTATCTTCAATTCTAAATATTAAAGATTTTTCTGTTAACACTACAGATATCTTTACCAAACTTGACCATTTTTCGGCATTATTAACTATATTTTCAATTGCTCGTTTTATAGAAAGGGGTTTTAGCGGGATAAGGGTTTTTTCATTTAATGTCTTCCCCAAGATTAGTTTGTCCCCGGTACGGTTTGAGTTTTCAATAATAGCATTTATAATCTCTAATGGATCAACTAGTTCTGTTTCATCTATAGAGCCATACTTCGAAAAATCTAAGAACTCGTTAATTAACCTCTCCATTTCATTAACGTCTTCTATTAGTTCTTTGCTTTCCACTGAATCTTCTTGCATTGATAGGCCCAATTTAAGTCGAGTTAACGGAGTTCGTAAATCATGACTAACTCCAGAAAATATTAAGGTCCTCTGCTCTATTTGCCTTTCAATTCTTGCCTTCATATTTAAAAATGCTCTACCTGCAGCTCTCACTTCAGTGGCTCCACTTGGGGCGTAAGATACATCCTGCCCCTTTCCAAAAGCCTCTGCAGCAGCAGATAACCTTCTAATAGGACGCAACTGATTCCGCATAAAAAGAGCAGCAATTGTAGTCATAAGTATACCTGTTAATGTCATTAAAACTAACAATTGATGTGGGTTCGACGCAGACACACGGTAACGTGAAAATCTGATTTCTAAAAACCTATTAATTATATTGAATGTAAGAATTACAGTCTTATCGTCTTCTGTAAGGTTAATTCCCTTTAGTTTATCAAATTTTTCGTAAAGCGTGTTAACCAAAATTCTTCCCGATAAATCATAAAAATGCCGTTGGTTAGAAACAGCTGTATCAGACCAAGCTGCTTGCATATTAAAATTTTGGGCAAGTAAAAAAATATCAGATTCTTTATTTATAACAGGATCAAAATTTTCTATTGAATCTAGTATCACTTCTATTTCGGGAACCAAATTCAGGGTCATTTGTTTTGTCACATCTTCATAAAAGCGTTGAATAAACGAAAACGAAACAACTATTTGTACTGTAATAATCGGTACTAAAAGTATTAGTGCCGCTCTTCCATATAGTCCTCGTGGGAGGTATCTCTTTATTGAAATTCGATTCATAATAATGTTAGAATAATTCACAAAGTATAAAAGGAAAAGCAAATTGGTTGCTAATCATCTATTTGATCCAACTCCTGGTGTTTCTGAGGATATCTATCATAATTTGAAACGAATTCTTGTCCCCAACCCATCGGCAATGACTTTTAGGGGAACTAATACATACCTTTTGGGAAATAATGAAATTGCAGTTATCGATCCGGGACCTGCAATTAAGTCCCATTTTGATGCAATTATGGGTAGCCTAAACAAAAACCAGGTAATAACTCATATTTTTATTACTCATAGCCACATTGACCATAGTCCGCTTGCAAAACAGCTATCAGAAACAACTTTGGCTCCCATCTTAGCCTTTGGTGATAGCTCTAAGGGGAAAAGTGTAGTTATGTCTAACTTAAGTGATTTAAACGGCGGTGAAGGAATAGATTACAATTTTAAACCAGATGTATTTCTTACAAATAATCAAATAATTAAAAGCAAGGAATGGAGTATTAAATCACTTCACACTCCCGGCCATATGGGCAATCATATGTGTTTTTCTTGGGAGGAAGAGAAAATTTTATTTTCAGGAGATTTAGTCATGGATTGGGCTACCTCCATGGTTTCACCACCTGATGGTGATTTAACAGATTTTATGAATTCAATTAAAAAGTTACAACATCGCACTCAGGACAAATTATTTTTTCCAGGTCATGGGGCGCCAGTTGATAATCCAATCCAAAGACTGAAAGAACTCTATACACATCGTAAAAAACGTGAGGAAGAAATAATTTCGGCCCTCAGAGAAGGGTTGCAAACAGTTCCGGATATAACTGAACTTGTTTACGCGGGATTAGACAAAAGACTTATTAATGCTGCAAAAAGAAACGTCTTGGCTCACTTAATTGATTTAACCAGCCGAGAAGTGTGTTCAGCCGACACAATGATTACCGTAAAAACAAGATTTATTTTTAAACAAAATAGTTAATTAGTTTTAATTAAAACTTCAGTCTATCCATTCCATAAACTGAGATTTCTTAAAAGAAATCTCAACACTGGGTTAATTGCTATTGTCATTAAAAAATTAAAGGTCTTAATAGCATAATTATTTAACACAAAGGATTTTCATAATGTCTGGTGGACGCAACGGGGTAGCGAACCTAGTGCAATTAGCCACGAGTCGTGATGTCCGTAATCTTTGGATAACAGGTGTATTCACTGGCACCAATCGCTGGACAGAGGTTCTAGTAATAGGCATTTATACTTACATGCAGACCGGTTCTGCATTCATTGTGGCAATCATCGCATTTCTCAACACAGTGCCAGGTGCCTTATTTGGGATACTAATAGGCGCTGCAGGAGAGCGTTTTGACAAGCGCACGCTCTTATTACTTGGGTACAGCCTCTTATTACTGATAATGAGTGTACTTTGTTATCTAGCTTTTAGTGACCAATTACTGCTTTGGCATCTTGGAGTTGGAACCTTTTTAAGTGGTGCCGTTGGCACTATGGAATATCCCATCCGGCGAACCTTACTTGGTGAAATTAGTGGCTTAAAAAGAGCATCGACCGCTTTAACATGTGATGTTGCCACCGGCAAAATTACAATGTTCATGGGGCCATTACTTGGAGGGGTCTTGATGCATAACTTTGGATTACATGCCTTTTACCTTATGGCGATCGGTTTATTAACGTTTGCACTACTATTTGTGTCTAGTATCAAAAAAAGACCTATTCTATCGTCACAACAGACACGCCACTTTATCCGCAGCGTCCAAGATGGTGTCACCCATGCTAGGCATAATAAACCAGTACTGAGTGTACTCTTTCTTACCATTATTCTTAACTTTTTTGGCTATTCCTTTATCTCGATGATACCCGTTATTGGGGTGAGCAAATTAGAGCTTGATCCCGTGTCTGTAGGTTTATTATCCTCAATGATGGGCGCAGGCGCATTAGTAAACTTATTGCTACTAGCTGTTTTTGACAGTTCTAAGTATTTTATGCGCTTTTTTCTAGGTGGCACACTGGCCTTATTGTTTTCGATCATTCTATTTTCTGTAACACCTTGGTACGGTTTAGCTCTTATTGTATTATTTGCTGGGGGATTAGGAGAGGCAGGGTTTAGCTCGATGCAAGCCACTATAACCTTCACAGCAACAGCTCCAGAGATCCGTAGTCGAGTAATGGGTTTACTTGTCGTATGTATTGGCTTTGGACCACTAGGCATGTTGCATACTGGGTTCATGGCGCATCGGCTTGGCGCTGATGTCGCAATTGGGATCATTGCCTTAGAGGGTATAATCGTAACACTAATATGTGTATGGCTTCTGCCCGCCTTAAGGCGACCCGACATTGAAATATATCATGAAGGCGCAGTGTTAGAGACAGATAAGGCTGCCTATAAAATTTAAAGAGCTATCAAAAATTACTATCCCTGAGCGACACCCCAAATTTCTACTGTTGAATCGGCAGTTTGCATATGTGGTACTGGCACAAGAGTAAGCGGAGGTAAAATACCGCCACAGCAATCAGTTAAAAGTTTAAGTAAATCAGATGTAACACCTTCATCACTCGGCGCAGTATAGTAACACACCATAAGCTTAAGGTCTGATGGTGTTCGACCAAACGGGCGGAGTAAATCCTCGATGTAACTCATAGTAAACCGTGTTTGCGGTAAAAGCTGACCAGGTAAAACTCGCTTCCCTGTGTTGGAGAATGGTTCAGCAGGTACTTGCCCACCCAGCCAAATCATATTACGTAATTTTTGAGCTTGACGGTAAGGTAAGTTTAACTGCCAATCCCATACTCGAGCCGGCCACGCATCCTCCCTTGGGATATACTTATCAAAGCTGTTTCGGCGCTCACGCATCGCGAGAACTTCAATTTTAGTGGTTACATTTTCTGGCCACATTGTATGACACGGGACAACAGTAGCGGGAGGACCTGGTTCGCTAAAGTAAGATGCTCGCGCTTTCGCCAATGGTGCCCAATCTTTTCGAGTAGTGCCGAAGTAATAGCCTTCCATTTTAACACTATCTTGCAATGAGGCGCCCACAGCCCGTAACGACTTTTGAAGTGACGGCATAATCATATGCGACTGGCTAGGGCCATCTAGAGACTTGTCCATTTCAGTATTGAAATGAGCAGCAGTCCGGTTTGACACTGCTATGAGTTCCCCTGCCCTTAATGCGGTTGTTACGATCGGCCGCTTAGAGGATGCATCCCCTGGCGTCTCAAGCGTTTGGGTCTCAAATTGGAAGGTACCACTTGTTCTCCAATTACGAACCGCGATGACCTGTATTTGAATTTCTTGCTCCTTAAAAGGCTGAAGTGGAACTGGCAAAGTTGATATGACCGGGGACGGCTCTTTCGGCAATGCTTCCTGCAATGCGTTTATAAGAGTAATTTCATCACACGTATCGCTTGGTGTATAAAAGACTTTAAGTCTAACAGCGTCCGCTAGTGTACAATTTTCCTGACTTAGGCCGATTGAGATGTTTTCCACTGCACCAGTGATTTGAGCATTAATATCACCAGGGTTCCTTATTTTACCATTAGTATCAAAGTCACCTGCCCCACCTACGAACGAGAGAGTGTCTGTAGACCCGCAAACATTATGATTAAGCTTTGTAGGTAATGACCAAATAAATTTATTTTTCATGATCTCGGTACTCCTTTATCAATTATTTAGTATAGTCCTCGCACTTATGTAAACCTGCATACGCAACAGCTAAACCTCTTAGCCTCATATTTTCTTTTGATGATGGTGCGTTCATTAATTGCATGAATGACTTATGGCTGGGATACCAAATCCCTAAAGCCTCATCTATTTTTTGATTACCAACAACTTGGCTTTGTACATTCGTTCTCCATAAAACCTTACCACCAACCTCAAGAAGAAGTTTCTCCAAAATACTGATATAATTTTTGTAAAAAGTACCTTCAGGATATCCTGCCTCCTCAGAATAGCGGTTGAGATTCAACATAAAAACTGATGTATCTGCGCTGCTCTTTGAAACTCTTTTAAAGTTTTCAATTTCTGAGATATTCACACTTGGTAAATCTGCCATACTAATACCCCTTAAATTTTATAATACAGAAAGCCTATTTAATTAACGCGTTAAGTCAATCTTCAACTTCATTATTTGAACTCTAAAATCCCTGTTTCCATAACTTTACTACTATTCAAAAAAATCTTTTTGTAATTTTTATAAGTACAAAATTAAACGTATTTATCCAAAATTTTCTTTATAGACACGTAGCCAGTTACCTGCGGTAAGAAGATGGACCTCATCTTTCGAAAAGTCCCGGTTCTCAAGTGTTGACGTAAGTAGTCCCATCTTGGATATATCAGGTAACCATTTTGGTGGAGCCGGCGCCAGAGCTCAATACAGGAGTCGCGGCAGACAAAAGCCCTATTCCAGGCTCTGAAAATGCAATCCGCTCTTCCCGAATTTGAGTTCGCTCTTCTTTTGGAATCCCAGCGAGAGCTTTAGCACAAAATTCTCTTTCGATTCTTAAATCCTCAAAAATAATATGTATTTTCCCCGACCCAGAACTTATCAAATCCAGCCAAGTACCAACCCATTGTCGGGCAACTATTAGTCGATCAGCCTCCACACTTTGAGTAATGATAGGCGAATCTCCGTGAACAAACGTGATTGAAGCCGTTTGTCCTGTTAACTCAGCAAGTTCACTAAGAATGTTTTGCGCACGTTCATCCACCTTCATATGGCGTAACGCCATAGCGGAAACAGCAATTGCATGGTTAGACAGTTATTAACCACTATCCATCCTTATTTCCAACCAGTTAGCATCAGTTAGTGTCTTAAGTTGTTGATAAGCTGTAGCCCGCGCAATACCTAGTCATTTGCAAATCTCACCAAGGCGCATAGGTCGTGGCTTAGATGCAATAAAATCAAGCATGTTCAGAACCTTAGTTCCTGTTGAAAGGCTTCGCACTCCTTTTGTGGTCTTATTACTAAGTTTTGACATGGCTACTCCCCTAGAAGTAAAAAATAACGATTAGTAAACCTTATTATAAGCATCACAATAAAGGATACCTCAAAGGTGTCCAATGCATTATTACTTATAAAAGTAACTGAATTTTTTTAGCTCTTAATATGAATTTTAGATCTTGTATTCCATGTTCCCAAAGTTTATCAACTGACCACGAAAAAGACGTATTGGTCATTATTCCGGCGTAGCTCAGCGGTAGAGCAGTTGACTGTTAATCAATTGGTCGTAGGTTCGATCCCTACCGCCGGAGCCAATAAAATAAATAGCTTAGCATATACTATGCTGAGCTTTTTTTTGCTTGGGTTACAAGTGGGTTACAAAACTTTTTGCTTATTGCACCAATAAGAGTATAAATTATACTTTATTTCTCTTGAATCTTCCCCATTTTTAATCCGCATTAAAAAGTATTATTGTTCTTCACTCACCAAGAATTATGAAGGAAGAATTCTGGGATATGAGGCATGTTTTAATTTAGATACGCCTGCTCTATCAAACACCTTAATTACATTTTTCATTTTGCTCAGTCATTTCACTTTTCCTTATTGGCATTGTATCGATAATATTGTGAATTCCTTTTAATAGTGAGGTATCATTTGAATATGATTTATCTCTACCGTCATAACCAATTAACCAAATTCCATATTTGTTCTTATATCTATCTGGAATATTGTATTTATTGATATCTTCTCCAACAATTCTAATGTACTTCAAATTTCTTTCTTCATTTTTACAACTATTAGTTTTAAAAAAATTATCAGTTTTATTAATAAAATGAATATCTTTTGTAATAAAAAGCACTATTCTTTTGTTCCATGAAAATGAATTAATATAATCTTCTAAATTTATTTTTGTACTTGAATTACTTATGATTGGAAACATTAATAAAGTTAACAATAGGTACAATACTTTTATCATTTCATAATTAACTCCTAACTAATCCTATATAGCTTAGCATACATTATGCTGAACTTTATCTCAATTATATGAAAAGTTAATCTTGTTCTTTAGCGTCATAGGTAATGTGGCCGCCCGCGATGGTCAGTGCGATAGGTGTTTGGCCCAACTGGTCCGCGGAGGTGGCTTCAATATCGCCGTCAATCAATACCATATCCGCAGCAAGACCTGCTTTTAGCTGACCTGTCTTGAGTTCGCGATGTGCAGCCCATGCCCCGCCCGCGGTATAGGCGTAGAGGCTTTCATAGCGCGACAAGCGCTCATCCCGACAGGTAGCGTCATAGGGTTCGCGAGTAAGGCTTGCTTGCAAACCGCGCATCACTGACACATCCGATACTGGCCAATCTGACGCGTAAGCAATAGGCGTTCCATGATCAGCCAAGGTTTTCCACAAAAACGCATCCGCCCAGCGCCCTTTGCCAATCACAGAAAGCGAAGGTTCAAGGTCAAAATCCATGGCACCAGGCGGATGGGTGGGTTGTAAACTGGCCACAATACCCAAAGCCCCAAGCCGCGCAATGTCGGACCGATCAATAAGCTCAATATGTTCAATTCTATGACGGCTGTCACGCTTACCATTGACTATTTGGGCGGCTTCATATCCATCGATTGTGTTACGAACTGCTCCGTCACCAATGGCATGAACCGCGATCTGCAACCCCATCGCGTCAATTTTTGTAGCGATTTCGTTAAATTCTTGGGCGGCAAACAGTGGTTCTGAGCGATGACCCACCCGATCTGGGTAATCATTCAACATAAAAGCAGTTTTACTATCAATCACACCGTCCATAAACATTTTCACAAAGCCAGAACTTAGCCAGTCATCGTCAAAATCGTGCGTCATCTCTTGTGCACGGATCAACTGCTCAGGGCCCATGTCGGGTTTAAAGTGAAACGGCACTTTGACTCGCGCCAGAAGGTTACCCTCACGCTCAATCTCACGCAAAAGCTCCAGCGTATAGCGGTTGCCGTCCATACTCACCATCGAGGTTATGCCATGGCGGGCGCAATGTTTCAGCCCAACCAAAAACTTAGCGCGGTCAATCGCACGTTCGACCTCTGCCGGCCACGGCCTTGGTTCTTGCCCTGTAGCGATACCCAGATTCAAGCGCTGCTCTCCTCCCAAGGCAATGATTGGGGCAAACGCTTCAAACTCGCGCAATTCACCTGTGGCCAGACCGTCGGTGCCTATCACTACCTCGTGACCTTTGGGCGTATTTGCACCATTCAAAAGGCCCGCGGCCTTCAACGCGGCCGTATTGGCCCAAACCGTGTGATGGTCATGTGCTGTCATGGCAATTGGACGATCTGGTATCATTTTATCCAAATCATGGCGCGACACCGGATGATCCAACATCGCATAATGAGCGCTTTGGGCCATGAGCAAAGGGCTATCAAGATTTTCCAAGCCGTATCTAGTAAAAGCAGTTTTTAGCGCATCAAATCCGTCAATTCCCGATAGGTTTAAATGCGCCAATTCGGCACCACCCAAGCCTAAATGCAAATGACTTTCAAAAAAACCGGGCAAAAGGCTGCGTCCACCTGCATCAATGATAGTGGTGTCACCGTGTGCCATAGCTTCCACGCGGCTGCGTGTACCAAGTGCTACGATCTTACCCCCCGAAATCGCCACAGCTTGGGCACGAACTTGGGCTTGGTTCATGGTCAGCACTATTGCATTGGTGATGATCATATCAATATCATTTGTTAAGAGCATAGTGACACCTACCTAATATTCATCTCAGTTAGTCTTCTATTTATAAGTTTTGATATTTCACTTCTTGAGTCAAAAAAAGTGTACACTTTGGCTAAACTCAGTGCAACGAAAAGACACTTAACTATCAACTACATATAGCTATTAATTAATAACTTATGAAGCCTGTGCAAGCCAATAAAATAAAGGATCATACAACTGTCAATCAATTGTTCGTAAATTTGAGCCCCACCACTGAGACCAGTAAAAACAATAACTTAGCACATATTATGCTGAACTTTTGTGTGCTTAGATTATAAGTGGGTTACAAAAAAACTCACTTTTAAATTGCGATTTTGATATATTTTTATGGTATTCTCTATCAACTAATTTAACTAATATTCATATTTCAATGAAATAGATTTAGGATCGTATTGTTATCTAATAATTATTACCTATTGTAGAAAGTTAAATAGATAATTTAACTTAACAAATGAGAGAAAAGCTATGGCTAAAAATATAACAACATGGTCAGGTACAGTTTTAGGATTACACAAGACCCCGCGTTCATTTTTACCAATGAAGAGCTTTGGATCTTTATTGCTTCTTGCGGGGATTGGAATTGAAGGTGATAGGCATGCCACTGGTGAGGCATTTCACTCAGATAGACCTGAAGAAGGTCGTCAAATTACTCTTTTTGAGGAGGAAACAATTGAAGCTCTTCTTAGAGATCATAATATTAAATTAAAACCTGAAGACCACAGACGAAACATTACAACGCGGGATGTACCTTTAAATCATTTGGTTGGGAAGAGGTTTAAGGTCGGTGACGCAGTATTAGAAGCCACCAGACTGTCAACGCCATGCCGTCATATTGAGCAGATAACAGGTTTGGAACTTTTTAACCAACTTACTAATCGTTCGGGTTTAAATGCAAAAATTATAGTCGGTGGAGAAATTTTTGTCGGCGACACAATAAAGCTGGTGTAGATTAATGCGAAGTAAGATTCATAGCGTAACTACGCAAATAAAATCAATTACAGAAGATTTAAATAACGTAAAAATCTTTACTTTGTCAGATCCTGAGGGCTGGCCACTTCCAAACTTTAAACCAGGTGCACATTTAGATGTTTATCTACAAAGTGGTCTCATAAGGCAATACTCTCTATGCGGCGATCATAAAAATGTTAGCCAATACAAGATAGCGGTTCAGAAAGAAAAAAACGGGCGTGGTGGCTCTAATGAAATGCACAGCTTGAAGGAGGGAATGATTTTACCCGTTTCTCTACCACGTGATCATTTTCCACTTGCAAAGGCAAGTCGACATATATTCATTGCTGGAGGGATTGGAATAACACCATTCTTATCTATGTTGCCAGAATTGATAAGAGAAAAGGTTGATTGGGAACTGCACGTTTGTGCAAAATCTGAAACAGAAATTGCGTGTCACAGTTTACTCAAATCATATGAGAAAAATATTAATTTCTTTAAACATTTAAGTAATAATGAAACACGCCTATCTATGAACAGCGTTATTTCAAAGATTAGTTGTGATGAGCATTTGTATTGTTGCGGGCCAGCGTCAATGATTAACGACGCCGTAAAAACTGGAATATCACTAGGGGATAGATTACATTTTGAAAAGTTTGGCTTTGATGATGATTTGAATGATGCCGCTTATCAAATTATCCTTAAAAAAAGTGGTCGTGTGATTCAAGTTCCCAAGGGGCAAACTATGTTAGGAGCATTACGAATTGCTGATATTAAGGTTCCCGCATCATGCGAAGGAGGTATTTGTCTTGAATGTAAAACTCGGTTTTTTGAGGGGTCCCCAATTCATCGTGACCTAGCTATGCAGCCGGACGACAGGAGTAGGTTTTTAACCCCCTGTGTTTCCAGTTGTGCTTCTGAAAGCATCGAGCTTGATCTTTAAACCTAAGACAACCGCATTAACATTCCAGAGATCAACCGCGCACGCTCAACTAAACTAGCAATTTCAATATGCTCATTCAGAGTGTGAAGACCGGCCCCTTTAACACCAAGTCCATCTAGTGTTGGAATTCCTAAAAAACCAGTAAAGTTTCCATCAGATCCACCACCTGCACTTGAAGCTGTTAAGTCAAAACCAAGATTTTTAGCAATATCACGTGCCAAATCAAACATAGCTATTGTTCCAGGCTGATTTGGCTCCCAAACTGGGCGAGTTACCCCACGATTAACATGAAACTCCACTCCGTTTTCATCAGAAATAAGCCCTAAAATATCCTCTATACCTTTATCTAAGTCATTTTGTCTTTTTGCCATAGATAAAACTTGAGCATTGCACTCAGAGGACACACAATTAACCCATTGCCCTCCATTTATCACACCGACACTGAATGTGCAGTCATCACTTGTCATAGCCTCTACCTGACCAATTTTTCGAGCCATTGTAGCAATCGCTGATCTTCCATCTTTCAGTTTTGCACCCGCATGACTTGGCTTGCCAACTGTCTGCAAATTAAATCGTGCAATGGCATAACGACCAATAACAGCACCCCCATCTTCACGACATGGTTCTGGCACAAGAACATATTTGTTACGTGTCGCCTCAGCTTCGATTAGTTCACGAGTAGACGGTGTCCCAACCTCTTCGTCTGGAGTAAACAAAATAGTGATCGGTAACGGTGTTTGCAGCCCAGCGCCAATCAATTGGCGAATAGCTTCAACACTGACAAAATTCCCACCCTTCATATCTTGGATACCGGGACCATAACAATAATCGCCATCTCGTTTAAAAGGTAAAATGTCAAGAGTTCCTACAGGATGCACCGTATCCATATGGCCCGCAATCAAGATACCAGGCTTACCAAAGTCAGGATGTGGAAAGCGCGCGCGCAAGCAACCGCCATAACCCATTCGACCTGGAATACGTTCAATAGTGGCATGCCCAGCAAGATCATAAGATGCCAAATCCATCATGCGATTTACTGCAGCAGCATCATGTGTTGGGCTCTCACATTCGATCCAGGGCTTTAATCCATTTAGCATCTTATCTGTATCAAACGGTAATTTTGTTACATCCATTTTGAGCTCCAATTGTTAAATAATCTAATTTCAGATCGGATTAGATTTTTGAAATATATACGAAATATATACTTTGATAATTTTCAGTGAAATGTAAAGATACACGATAGTTAATTATACAAAAAAATTTATATTTTAAGTTTTATCCAGTAAATGATGATATAAGTATACTAATACAAGTTCGGATGAGCTTTAATGAGATTACAGGAGCATAGGATCACTAGAGTACATTTCCTAAATATTTGGAAAGAATTTGGTCAAGCGGGTAAAAGGAACTAAGATGGAATATGAGAACATAAAAGTAAAACGTATAGGTGATGTTCCACATTCCTTTATGGTAACAGAAGATATAATAGGCTGCGTCAAACCAGGAAAGTATTATAAAGCAACATTAAAAGGTTTAGATGAAACTGATGAAAAAGTAGATTTAGTAGTTAATTCAAAAACAAAAGAAACTATCAAATATCGAGCGGTTACTGGAAAGTGGTTTCCAGCAAAAAAAAATGAGTATAATGATGCTAACCTTCTTGGTGGATTTGGAACATTAGAAATTGACGAGACAACTTTAGAAATCCCTGAAGTTCTTGCGACAGAGCAATCTTTGGCATTTTATGGTGCTAAACTTATAAAGATCGACGACGTCCTTCAATTTGAAACTAACGAAGAGTTACCAGTAACAATAATGAATATTGGTAAAAATTACGTCGAAGATTATTTAAAAATTCCAAACTTAGGAGGTGGAACTTATATTGAACATCACGATAGACCACACTTTCACTTACCAATCGAGCCTTCTGCCTCTGGGCATATGATAATAGGCGATATAAAAGACGAAGTGTATCGTCTTTCAGCCTTTAGAATACCGTACGGTTTTGGTATTTACACACCGCCAAATTTACTTCATGCCGATGCATATTTAATTGGTCGCTATATTGTTGTTTACTCTGTGACTGAAGATTACTCGACTGTTTTATTTAAAACAAAAAATGATAAATTGGTTGATGTTAGCATTCAAAAAAATTGATTGTTTTATAAAACATAGTTAACGTTTAATTTTTATTAGTAAAAATTAAATAATTTTAGTATCTCTCACATAAAAAAATATAGGTTAGTAAAATATGGAAATAGCTCAAAATATCATTTACATAATAATAGGCCTTAGTTGTTTTTATTTATACCGTTCCCTTAAAAAAAAGTGGTACAAAAAGAAACAATCTGACTTCACAAATGCCTTTAAGAATAAAGAGCCAGAGAATAAAAAATAATGGATATTGATTATATTATAGTTGGAGCTGGTACCGCAGGCTGTGTGCTAGCAAACAGGCTATCAGAGGACGGAAAATATAAAGTTCTACTCCTCGAAGCTGGAAAAAATGATAACTATCATTGGATACATATTCCCATAGGATATCTATATTGTATTGGGAACCCTCGAACTGATTGGGAATATAGAACAGTACCAGAGAAAGGTCTTAATGGAAGGTCACTTTTATATCCAAGAGGAAAAGTACTTGGTGGCTGCAGCTCCATAAATGGTATGATTTATATACGTGGCCAATCTGCTGATTACGATTTGTGGAGACAAAAAGGGAATGTTGGCTGGGGTTGGGATGATATCTTACCATATTTCATGAAGTCAGAGGATTATGTTGATGGTAAGTCAGAGTTTCATAATACTGGTGGGGAATGGCGTGTTGATAACCAACGTTTAAGTTGGGAAGTTTTAGAAAAATTTAAAGATGCCTGCATTCAAGCAGGAATTCCTGAAACACCAGACTTCAATACTGGAGATAATGAAGGGGTTGGATACTTCAAGGTCAATCAAAAAAATGGTTTTCGTGTAAATACAGCAAAAGCTTTCTTACGCCCAAGAAAGAATTTTAAAAACCTAAAAATTGAGACGCAAGCGCATGTTCAACGTATATTATTTGATGGAAACAAAGCAACTGGAGTTCATTACAAAAAAAACGGTATCGACTTTAAAGTAACCGCAAATAAGGAGATTATACTTGCTGCGGGAGCAATCGGATCACCAAGTATTTTACAACATTCAGGCTTAGGACCAGCAAGATTACTAAAAAGAAATGGTATTGATGTAATCAAAGATGTACCTTTAGTTGGAAAAAATTTACAAGACCACTTACAACTTAGATGCGCTTATAAAGTTACTGGGGTCAAAACCTTAAACACAGAATCACAAGGACTTTGGGGTAAAGCGAAAATTGCATTAGAATACGCAATTAAGAGATCTGGACCAATGTCAATGTCCCCGAGCCAGCTAGGTGTATTCGTCAAGTCTCACGAGAACTTAACAACACCAAATCTACAGTACCATATTCAACCGATAAGTCTTGATGCCTTTGGTCAACCATTGCACACTTTTGATGCCTTAACAGCTAGCGTTTGCAACCTTAGGCCTGAAAGCCGTGGAGTGGTAGAGATTACCACACCTAACCCAGCTGATCCACCTAGAATAAACCCCAACTATCTGTCTACTACCAATGACCAGCTAATAGCAGCTCAATCAATTCGTATTACTCGAAATATAATGGCTCAGAAATCTCTCAAGCCATACTTGCCAGAGGAATTCAGTCCCGGATCACACAACCAAACTGATGAAGAACTAATTAAATCTGCAGGAGAAATTGGGAGCACAATTTTTCATCCGGTAGGAACTGTGCAGATGGGACCACACTCTGAACCCGTTGACATTAGATTACGCATGAGAGGTGTCTCTGGGTTAAGAATAGTTGATGCTTCAGTGATGCCATCAATAACAAGCGGAAACACAAATTCACCGACATTAATGATCGCAGAAAAAGCTTCGGATATGATTAAGGAGGATGCTTGATAGCATCCTCCTTAATCATTATTAATTTAAAAATTAGTTTTTAACTTAACCAACCAACTCAAGTCCAGAAAAGAAATATGAAATTTCTAACATAGCAGTGTCAGGTCCATCAGATCCGTGAACTGAATTTTCTCCAAGAGAAAGTGCAAATTCTTTTCTGATTGTTCCCTCCAAAGCTTCTGCTGGGTTAGTAGCTCCCATAATTTCTCTATTGAGGCTTATAGCATTTTCACCTTCTAATACCTGTGCAACAATTGGTGCTGAAGACATGTACTCGCACAACTCATCATAGAATGGGCGTTCTTTATGTACCTCGTAAAATACCCCTGCTTGGCTTTTGGTTAAATGTATTTTTTTCTGTGCTATCACCCGCAACCCCGCATTTTCAAATTTTGCCACGATAGCACCAGTTAAGTTTCGTTTTGTAGCATCTGGTTTAATAATACTAAATGTTCTTTGAATTCCCATTTTTATAACTCCATATAATATAGCGTGCCGATTAACATGAGAAGTAAAAGTTGGAAAGCCATGAATTGACATCGTCGCATTCATCAGCCACAGGGTCCTTATGATAAACCTAAATGAACTAAAATATTCAATAGAAGGTCAACTTCTATTAGATGGAGCTTCTGCCATAATCCCTTCAGGTCATAAAGTTGGATTAGTTGGAAGGAATGGAACAGGAAAAACAACACTTTTTCATTTAATATTAGAAGACAAAATTTTAGATTCTGGTGATATTTCGATTCCTAGGAATTCTCGGATTGGTGGGGTTTCTCAAGAGGCTCCATCTTCACAAACTTCTTTATTAGAAACAGTGTTAGAAGCACACAAGGAGAGAGCAAGTTTACTCAAGGAATCAGTTGATTCTCAATCTCCAGAAAGAATCGCCTATATCCAGAATCGATTAACTGATATTGACGCATGGTCTGGTGAAGCACGCGCATCCTCAATATTAGCCGGTCTTGGGTTTACTCAAGAAGAGCAATCAAGGCCATGCTCTGACTTTTCTGGAGGTTGGAGAATGCGTGTTGCTCTTGCGGGTATCTTATTCTCAGAGCCAGATATTTTACTTTTGGACGAACCTACTAATTATCTTGACCTTGAAGGTTCCCTTTGGTTGGAACAATATCTAACTAACTACCCTCATACTGTAATAATCATAAGTCACGATAGGGAGCTCTTGAACCGCTCAGTAGACTCAATACTGCATCTAAACAACAAAACTTTACGGCTTTACACAGGAACATACGATATGTTTTCTCAACAAGTTTTAGCTCAAAGAGCTATACTTGTTTCACAGGCAAAAAAACAGGACTTACGACGAGCTCATTTACAGAGCTTTGTAGATAGATTTAGAGCAAAGGCAACAAAAGCAAAACAAGCCCAGTCTAGATTAAAGATGTTAGAAAAAATGCAACCTATTACATTACCAGAAGATGCTGCCAGAATTTCTTTTAAGTTTCCTGAACCCGATGAATTAGCTCCACCAATAATTAGTATAGAGGATGGTTCAGTTGGTTATGATGATAAAGTAATTTTAAAAAATTTAAGCCTACGAATTGATCAAGATGATAGGATTGCTTTATTAGGGAAGAATGGAGAGGGAAAATCCACTCTAGCAAAACTACTTTCCGGAAGATTACAAAAGAAATCAGGGAAATTTACTAAATCAAATAAACTACGTGTTGGTTTTTTTGCTCAACATCAAGTTGACGAATTAAATTTAAACCAAACACCTCTAGAACACATTAAAACCTTAAGGCCAGCCTTGGACGGATCCCGTTTAAGGGCTCTACTCGCAGGTTTTGGTATTGGGGCAGATCAAGCTAATACGATGGTAGGGAAGCTTTCAGGAGGACAGAAAGCTCGGCTTTCTATTCTACTAGCAACAATTGATGCACCTCACCTTTTGATTTTAGACGAGCCCACCAACCATTTAGATATTGAAAGCCGCGAAAGCCTAATTGAAGCGTTAACAAGTTATTCTGGTGCAGTCATTTTAGTTAGTCATGACATGCATTTACTTTCGTTAGTTGCAGACAGATTGTGGCTAGTTAGTAACGGAGAGGTAAAGACATATAATGGTGACTTACAATCTTATAGATCACTTCAGTTGGAACCACAGAAAAAACATATTAAAAAAGAATTAAAACCAACTGACAATAAAAAAATCTTAGAAATAAAATCTGAAGTGAAAAAATGCGAGTTACGATTAGATAAACTAGTAGAAATGCAAAACACTCTAAGCGCACGTCTTGGGGATCCAAAAGTTTACGAAGAAACTATGAAAGACAAAAGGTTAACATGGCAAAAAAAATATTCAGAAGTAATGGATGCCATACAAATTGCTGAAAAATTATGGATAAAAGCGTCTGAAAAATTAGAAAAATTATCTAATATTTGAAAATTTAAATTTACTTTTCATAATACTTGGAAATTAAACTATTTATTGTTCTAACTCCCCACCCAGTAGCCCCTCCTCCAGAAAAGTCTGTTTCACCAGGAATGGAGGCGACACCTGCTATATCAAGGTGAATCCAGGGCATTTCAGGCTCTACAAATCGTTGTATAAATTGTGCTGCTGTTATTGAGCCAGCTGCCTTTCCTCCAACATTTTTCATATCTGCAACCCGAGATTTAAGGAGTTTATCATACTTAGGCCCTAGCGGAAGTCGCCAAACCCCCTCTTTCTCAACAACTGCAGCGTTCAAAAAATTTTCAACAAAACGATTGCTGTTAGAAAATAGCCCTGCATGCTCATGTCCCAAGCTCGTTATTATAGCGCCCGTGAGTGTGGCCAAGTCGATACAGGCACTTGGTTTGAATTTCTTTTGTGCGTACCAAAGCAAATCAGCCAAAACTAATCGTCCCTCAGCATCAGTATTTATTACTTCGATTGTATCTCCTTTTAGAGATTTTATAACATCCCCAGGGCGAGTAGCTTTCCCTGACGGCATGTTTTCTACTAACCCAACAATTCCAATTACATTTGCCTTTGCTTTTCTTAAGGCTAAAGCTTTCATAACTCCTGCAACTACTCCAGCACCACCCATATCCATTGTCATATCTTCCATACCGCCTGCAGGCTTTATAGAAATTCCACCAGTATCAAAAACAACGCCCTTACCAACTAATGCTAATGGCAGCCCACCAGTACTACCACCATCCCAATGCATAATGACAACTTTTGATTCACTATCAGAGCCTTGTCCAACACATAAAAGTGTTCGCATTCCAATTTTTTCTAAATCTTTTTCATTTAAAACTTCAACACGTAATCCAATCGATTCAAGAGATTGCAAACGATTAGAAAATTCTTGTGTAGTTAAAACATTAGCAGGTTCATTAATAAGATCTCTGGTAAAACTAACACCACGAGATATTGCTTCCTTCTCTTCAAATGCATTTTCAGTAGCTGGAACGTCTAAAACATATAGAGATGTAGTATGATTATTATCTAACTTTAATTTCTTGTATTTAGAAAAATTATAGGATCGGAGTTTTACTCCAAAAGCTACTTCTTCTGGAAACCCATCATTACTAATGATGATATCAGAGGCGCCACTATTAACAGCTTTTGATATATTAGCGCCCATTAGGCGAGCTTCATTAAAACTATATTTTTTATATTTTTTAAATACTAAAATTGATAAAAAATCTTTTTTTAAAAAAATATTTAACTCAGAATATAAACCAGGTTCTAAGTTATGAAAAACATCGGTACTGATAAAAGACTTTAGAGTTCCATTGATTAAAGTATCTATTAAAGCAGTTTGCTCATCCATTACTCCATCGCAATCGACCAGAAAGACTAACTTCCCCTTTAGGTTAGTTATATCAAAAGATGATATAGCTAGGAATTTAATAATATTTGAATCAGACATTTAAACCTCAATTATTTTTTAACTTTGTAAATAATTTTATATAACAAACTAATCTATGTACTATTAAATAAATCTAAAATCGTATAGTTTCAAGCCTCTGTACTTAGGGGTGTTAATTGAAACGATTCGACGCATATATTCTTTATAGATTAGTCAGTGTTTTCTGTTTTTTTTCGTTGGTTCTATCATTTATATATTGGAGTAATAGGTCAGTTAGAACTTTGGACTTACTTCTTGGAGATGGAAAATCTATTGGTATTTTTATAAATTTAACTTTACTTTCGCTGCCAAATATTATTTTAGCAATTTTACCAGTGTCAGGGTTAATATCAGCAATATACCTCACAAACAGACTAAATGCTGATAGTGAATTAATAGCTTTAAGATCTGCCGGCACAAGTAACATAGAACTCTCCAAACCCTTTTTAAAATTAGGATTAATTGTCTCACTAATAGTTGGAGTTCTTTCACACGAAATCGTACCAACTATTAAAAATGCTGCTAAGAGCATGCAAAACTCTGTTTCCAATGAGATGAATGCAATGCTTTTAAAAAGTGGGGAGTTTTTTAATCCGACACAAAACATCACTATTTACATAGGAAAGATTAAAAACAATAAAGAATTAAGTAACTTTTTTTTACAAGACAGTCGTGATCCCAAAAAATTAAGAACCTTTACATCTGAAACTGCATACCTTGCTGGTAATACAAATAACCCTCAAATCGTTTTAAAGAATGGTAGTGCACAAACGTATCTGACTGAAAAAAAATTACTTGATATTTTGTATTTTAAAGATTTTTTATATGATTTTAAGTTTCTGTATACTAAGAAAGTAATGAAACAAAAAGATACTGTAAGAGAAATGACAACAGCTCAATTAATTAAATCTTTAGTCAAGGTAAATATAGGCTCTAAATTAAGTTATAAGGTAAAAAATGAAATACATCGTCGCGTCTCTGAAACCTTACTACCGACTGTAGTTATTTTATTAGGGTTCTCGTGTCTTATTGTTTCAAAATTCTCACGTCGACAAACTTGGTTACCAACAGTCATAGCAATAAGTTTAACAGTTTTTTTGCAACTCCTTAGTAACTACTTTGAAGATTTAAATCATTCAAATTTAGTTGGTATATGGGCTTATTATATAACGCCAATTGTTGGTGGATTATTATTATTAACTCTACTTACTTTAGATATTAACCCTAAGAAAAAAATCAAAGGCGAGAACTTAATTTGAAACTTGATATATATTTAATCAAACGTTTTTTAGTCTCTTTCTTGACCGTACTAATAATTATGTGCTGTATCTCTGTTTTATTAGAAATGACTGAGTATATTAGAAAATACGATATTAACAAAATACATTTAGTCGTACTTTTTAGATTATCACTATTAAACCTACCTGAAATGATGTATCAAATACTTCCATTAGTAATTCTGCTTTCGTCGTTATGGATGTATATTGGCCTTTCTCGCACTTCCGAGCTAGTTATTTTAAGAGCTTCTAGCAGGTCGGCCATTAGGTCGCTCTTAGGGCCTGTCGCCACTACTTTTCTTATCGGACTTTTATCAATTTTTTTTCTGAACCCCATCATAGTAGCCACATCAAAATATCATCAAAGCATAATTGATAATTTTACTAACTCAACAAGGGCGATAACAGCCGTTCTTGAAAAGGGCCTCTGGATGAAGCAAGATACAAATAATGGACAAATAATAATACAAGCTTCAAAATCAGATCCAACGGCAACATTTTTTAAAGACCTTACTATGTATGGTTTTAATAAGTCAGGTAGGGCTAGTTACCACTTAAAAGCAGCAACCGCATCATTAGATTCAGGCTCATGGAACCTAAAACAAGTTAAGTACTGGAATTTTGACACTTTATCTGATGCAGGAACGGAAGGAATGAATTTTTCAGAATTTTCAGTAACAACGAACGTTACACCGATCCAAATTCTTAAGGGTTTTTCTGAACCAAATACCACTACTTTATGGGAACTCCCAAAACTTATTTCTCGCCTTGATCAAGCTGGATTCCCCTCGATTAAACACAAAATTTGGTTTCAAATGGAATTAGCTAACCCTATATTACTAATCTGTATGGTTGTAATCGCCTCTGCTTTTGTTACAAAGCACGCTCGAATTTCAAATGTAGGACTTTCAATTTTAATTGCATTGTCCTTAGGGTTTGGTATTTATTTTTTGAAAAACTTTGCTAATGTCTTAGGACAGAACTTACAAATACCTGTTTTAGTCGCCGCTTGGGCCCCACCACTAGCGGGAATATTTATATCACTAGGTTTTTTACTTCATATAGAGGATGGATAATTGAAGGTTTTTAGTCTTGTTTTACTTTTCATTCTAATGCCTTTCTTGTTAGTAGCTGGGCCTCCAACGAACCTGACAGCTAACAAGATCGTTCATGACAGCCTGACTGGCAACCTAGAAGCTTCAGGTGAGGTAACCATTGTTCAAGGCCATTTAACTCTTAAAACAGATAAACTTATCTATAATGCTTCCTCAGACTCCATTATTGTCGCTGGATCATTAAAAATTTACGATTCCATAAGAAATGAGGTAACTTACGCTACTTATGGCGAATTATCAGCTGATATGAAGGATGGATTGCTTAATAGTGCTAGAATTATTCAAAAACAAAAACTGCAGATAACAGCTGCAAAAATACAAAAAGAAGGAGGCCGTTATACAATAATGAATAAGGCAGTAAGTTCTTATTGCAAGATCTGCAAAGAAAGCTCTACACCTCTCTGGGAAATACGATCCCGAAAAGTAATCGCAGATAATGTTCGAGACAGAATAGTTTATGAAGATGCTGTATTTAGGTTGATGGGAATACCAGTTCTTTACACTCCTTACGTAAGTATACCCAGTAGTAATGTAAAAAGAGCTACAGGCTTTTTGAAACCAACATATATATTTGATGATAAAAATGGCTTAAAAGTTTTTACCCCATATTTTATTACTTTAGGTGACCACGCAGATGTGCTCCTTACACCTTGGGTTAATTCGGAAGGAATAAAAACAGTTGTAGCTCGTTTTAGACAAAAGCTTCACTTTGGAGAGACAACCTTAAATCATGCAAGTACTGTTGACAAAAACTCAAAGTATCGGTGGTACTTTTTTCTTGATCAAAATATCAATAAAATGCCATATGGTTTTATTGCAAACCTTAAACTAAAAAAGGTATCAGATTCCAGTTATAGAAGCGAATATGGGTTTGGTTCTGAGGATAGATTACGAAACTCATTTTCAACCTATCGAACTAAGAAAAAACAACATATTGAAGTAAATATCATTCACTATGAAACACTAAGGACAACTGAATCTAATAATACTATGCCAAATTCAATAATTGATGCAGAGTTCAACCAACGTCTCATACCAAATCGCGTTGGTGGAATTTTAGATATAAAAATGGATACTCGTGGAAATTACAGAAAAGCTAGTGACAACAATAGTGACGGATTATCTAGAGATGTTGTGCGTCTATCAGGGTTAGCGACATGGCAAAAAGATTGGATTGTTGGGAATGGTGTTGTCGCGGGTGTTGCATCACAAGTTAGGTCCACCTCATATAGAGTATACCAAGATCCATCTGCAAAGAGTGTCCAGGATCTTAATCCTTATGGTGCACTTGAACTAAAGTGGCCTTTAATAAGTAAAAAAGAAAAAAGCGCACACCTCATTGAGCCAATTATTCAAGTAGTTGCTAGCGGTAGTAATAAAAACTCTATTCCTAATGAAGATAGTTTATTGCCAGAATTTGATGAAACAAATTTATTTGAATTTAGTAGATTTCCAGGGGTAGATGCATATGAAGAGGGACAACGGTTAAATTTAGCGTTAAACTATACATATGATCGGTTGGGCTTATTTAAAGCAGGGTTTAACGTTGGGAAAATCCTTCGAACAAAAGACACCCAGCAGTTTTCAAAGTCTACCGGCCTAGATGGCAAAAGTTCTGACTGGTTAACATCATCACACTTGAATATTGGAAGTAACTTCACTTTAATTAATAGAGCCTTACTCGAAGATGATTTGTCTATATTAAGAAATGAAATGCACCTAGATTGGTCCTATAAATCATTATCAACAGTGTCTAAATACGTATGGCACCAATCTGATGTATCTTTAGGTCAAAATAAAAATATATCACAACTCTATTTAGATGCAGGGTACAGTATTGATACAGATTGGAACATTTCTACTTCAATGAATTATGATTTCACTGACAATGAAACGACCCTCTCAAATGGAGTTGATTTAGTTTTCTACAATGACTGCACAAAGGCTTCACTTTCTTTTAAAAGAAAGGACGTATCTCAAACTGAAAAGTTAAATGAGGTAGCCTTCTGGTTGGAATTTGGTGGCTTTGGTTCGAAGTCTGAATCAAAGTTAAGTTATTCAAGGGTATGTTCTAGTTAAAATGGCTCTATCAGCAATCATAAACAACTTTAAAAGTCTAACTTTTGTAATTATTTTTTATATTTTTACTTTTAGTCAGAGTGTTGCAGAGAGCATTTTTTCAACAGCATTAACTGTTAACAACCTTGTAATATCAAATTATGATCTTAATCAAAGGGAACTCCTTTATAAACTTCTACGGAAACCTGGGGATATCAAAATTGAAGCACGAAACGACTTAATCAATGATCGAATAAAATTACAGGTAATAAATAATGAAAAAATAAAGTTAAGTAAAAGTCAGTTAAAAGAAATTTTTGTAAAATATGCAAATAGGATTGGTCTAGATGAGTTAAGACTGTCAGAAGCACTTAATAATAGTGGAGTAGACCACGAAACTTTGGTCGCATATTTGTCCGTTGAAAACAGGTGGCAGAAGGTTATTATTAAAAAGTTTATTCCTCTAATAGAGGTAACTCCTCATGAGATTGAAAGGTATCATCTACATGGTGAAGCAGCCATGGATACAAAAATTTTATTAGCAGAAATTGCATTGCCATTAAGTAAAGAGACCTCTGAACAAAGTAAGAGTATTGTTGATAAAATTATAGCAAAAGCCTTTACTGTTAATGAATTCTCAAAACTAGCAGCGTCAATTTCAATGTCTCCAACGGCAAAAAATGGTGGTGCTCTCGAATGGCTATCACTAAAATCACTTCCTCAAGAATTACGAGTTAAATTATTAAATCTAGAAATTGCCGAACTAAGCTCCCCAATTGTAATGGGAACATCTTTGATAGTATTTCAAATGAGGGGGGTAAGTAATCCAAAAAAAGAAAAGACATCGAAATTAAATTTAAAGGACGGAGATACTTATAATATAATTAAAAATAAGTTATATAATCAAAAGGCAGAATTTTATGGAAATTCATTTTTTGGAAAGCTTAAAGCTAAGGCAATTATAATTAATAAATAATACTAGACGAATTCATACTTAATTTTTTAATCACACATATTTAAAGAATTTACTTTTAGGAAGTGCTTTATGGAAAATTACTATGACAGCAATTGATAAACTTCCTGCAATTAGTGCTGTTATTAAAAAATACAAATTGAATGCAAAGAAAAATTTAGGGCAAAACTTTTTATTAGACCTAAACTTAACTGCTAAAATAGCTAGGTCGTGCAAGGACTTGGCTGAATCTACTATTATTGAAATAGGACCTGGTCCAGGTGGATTAACCAGAGGGTTATTATCAGAAAATGCAAAGAAGATAATAGCAATAGAAAAAGATGTCAGATGTATTCCAGCACTCACAGAGATAGCTGAATATTACCCTGGAAAACTGGAGATTATTCAAGGAGATGCCTTAACTTACCTGATTTCAAGCGACACAGCATCACCAGTACATATATTCTCGAATTTACCCTATAATATTGGAACCGTGCTTTTAACGAAATGGCTTGACCCACCAGAATGGCCTCCAATTTGGAACAGTCTTACACTAATGTTTCAAAAGGAACTTGCGGAAAGACTAATTGCTCAACCAGGAAGTAAGCAATACGGGCGTCTTTCCATATTAACTCAGTGGAGAAGCGACCCAAGAATAATTTTACGCTTATCCTCAAAAGAATTTTTTCCAAGGCCAAAAGTTGATTCTGCTGTAGTACAGATAAAAAGATTAAAAGAACCACGTTTTCCAGCAAAGTCATCTACATTAACAAAGTTAGTATCAAAGGCATTTAATCAAAGGCGTAAAATGCTGAGAACCTCACTAAAAAATTATATACCTAATGTTGTAGAAACACTTGAACTGGCTAATATTTCACCCAGTAATAGGGCTGAGAACTTATCTGTAGAGCAGTATTGTAATTTAGCTAATATTTTAGATAAAAACTAGATGGCTAATAAATCCAAACTATATCTCTTAAACTTTAGTTTACTAAAGTATTTTCAGAAGCATCTTCAACAGCTTCATCGATCAGTTTATCTTGTTCATTGCTAACAACACTTACATCAGGACCTTTTTTAATTGCGCCTGACGCGGGTTTTGTACTTTTCTTCAGATTGTGATCTTTATTCTGATCAGAAGCTCTTGATCCATTTTTTTCATTAGGTTTTACTTCATTGAGATCTTGTGAAGAATTATCAGTTACCTTGTCTCTAGAAGGAGAACCCTCTGTCTGATCTTTATTATTCAAATGTGAGGAACGTTCAGCCGCTTCTCTCAACTCATCTTGCTCTCTTTGTGCTTGTGTAAGCATTCTAGCATAATGTTCAGCATGCTGTTGAAAGTTTTCTGCAGCAACGCGGTCATTTGAAAGTTGAGAATCTCGATGTAATTGAGAATACTTCTCAATAATTTGCTGTGGAGTCCCTCTAACCTTCCCTTCTGGTCCCGAGCTATCAAAAACCCGATTAATTATATTTCCAGTATAACGATTATTATTTGGCCTTTTACCTCTAGACCTAGATTTTGAAGTTCTCATATATTAAAATTCCAGAATGGATTGTTTACCTGACTATGTTCTTAAAACTAGTAAGATCGGCGGCTACTGTTTAGCTTAAACGTTACGTTCGCCTAGATTGTTTATTACAGATCTAGTTTTTAATAACTTATCTGTTAACGATCACAAAGCATTTTATTTTAAGGTTTGCAAGTATTTTATGTACAATTATAATTATTTATTAAAAACTGTATCAAAGTGGTAAATGCCCAGAAACAACTCTATTATTAAGATCTAAATCTTTCGTTACTTTAATGTCTATAAATCCATTATTTAAAAAAAACTTTTTTACTATAGAGCTTTGAGTGTATCCGATTTCTGTAATAAACCGGCCACCTGGGTTTAGGAAGCGACTAACATCATTAAATATCGCCTCATAGCAATTTAACCCATCTCTACCACCGAATAAAGCTACTTTAGGATCAAAGTTTTTAACCTCACGACTAAGATCGTTTAACTCACTTAGCCTTATATAAGGTGGGTTGGATACAATCAAATCAAATTTTGTGTTCACGTTTGAGAACCAATCTGAATGAATGAATTTAACTCGATCTAAAACTCCATTAGTTTCAGCGTTTATCTTTGCTACATTTAAACATTCCTTAGAAATATCTACAGAAACACCAACAACATCAGGTCTTTCCTTCAGCAGACTAATCACTATACATCCAGTTCCAGTACCTAAATCTAATACGGTAGAAAAATTTTTCTCTAGAGCCACCGAAACAACAACCTCGGTTTCTGGCCTTGGATCCAATACATTTTCATTTACAAAAAATTCACTATTAAAAAATAACCTTTTTCCTATTATTTTTGAGATTGGGGCCCCAGAAACCCTCTGTTCAATTAGATCAATAAATTTAAATTTTAACTCTTTTGATATTATAAATTCTTGCATCCAATTTAAAGTAGAGTATTCATGGTTTGTAACAAAGGCTAAGATTTTTTTTGACTCTCTTGCGCCATTACTTATTCCAACCTCTTTTAACCTTTCGCGACCAAAAATAAAAAGATTATAACAGGTCTCTTCCAAAAGCTTAACTCTCTTGCTCTAGAAGCATTCGAGCTTGTGAATCTGCTGCTAAAGCATCAACAAATTCATCTAAATCACCAGCTAAGATTTGATCTAACTTATATAAAGTTAAATTGATTCTATGATCAGATATACGCCCTTGAGGGAAATTATATGTCCTAATTCTTTCTGATCTATCACCTCCACCAACTTGAGTTTTTCGATCAGCTGATCTTTCATCATCTATTTTTTTTCTTTCTAAGTCATAAAGTCTTGACCGTAAAACTTGCATAGCAATTTCTCGATTTCTATGTTGAGATTTCTCAGCGCTTACAACAACAATCCCAGACGGTATATGTGTTATCCTTACCGCAGAATCGGTCGTGTTAACGTGTTGGCCGCCAGCACCACTAGCCCTCATAGTATCAATTCTGATATCTGTAGGAGCTATATTAATATCAACCTCTTCGGCTTCTGGCAATACTGCGACTGTAGCGGCAGAAGTATGAACTCTTCCTGCACTTTCCGTAGCTGGAACTCTTTGGACACGATGCACCCCACTCTCATATTTTAATTTTGAAAACACATTGGTACCGTTTATGTGAGCAGTAACCTCTTTAATTCCTCCAACATCTGAAATTTGTTCTTCGATCAATTCAAAGGCCCAACCCTTATTTTCGGAATACCTTTTGTACATATTCAGTAAATCTGAAGCAAACAGTCCCGCTTCATCACCGCCAGTTCCCGGCCTAATTTCAAGTATCGCAGAACGTTTGTCTGCCTCATCTACTGGAAGAAGTGCCTGCCTTAATGCAGCTTCAGATTTCTTTATCATTAAGTCTATTCTTTTAAGTTCATCGTTAGCCATTTCTCTTAAATCAGGGTCTTGCAACATCATGTTGACATCATCTCGTTCTTCTAAAATTTTAAGATATTCGGCGGCTATATCTGCGACGGGTTTCAACTCGGCATATTCACGTGAAAGTTTTCCAAAATTTTCTGTTTCTCCCGACGCCAGTTTCGCTTCAAGATATTCAAATTGCTCTTTTATTTTTATTAACTTATTCAAAAAATTCATATAAAACTTTCATTTTTTAAAAGTAACACAAGGTCTGTGTTTCAATGAGACCCCTGCGTTTGGAGTTCTTCAACTTTATTCTCAACTAGCTCTACAATATGATCAATCATATTTTCATTGCTCATCTTATGACTTTGTTTTCCAGCCAAATATACCATACCTGCTCCAGCCCCACCCCCAGTAAAGCCGACATCAGTCATTAATGCTTCACCAGGGCCATTAACCACACAGCCTATAATACTGAGGTTTAGAGGTGTCTTAATATGGGAAAGTCTTTCTTCTAAAACTTCAACAGTTTTGATAACATCAAAACCCTGTCGGGCACAACTTGGGCAGGCAATGATATTTACACCTCTATGCCTTAAACTTAAAGACTTTAAAATCTCGTATCCAGCCCTAACCTCTTCTACTGGATCTGCCGAAAGTGAAACCCTGATAGTGTCGCCAATTCCTGACCAGAGCAGAGTACCCAAACCAATTGAAGATTTGATAGTGCCTGGCAATAGAGGGCCTGCCTCTGTAATGCCAAGGTGAATCGGTGCATCTGTTAATTTTACTAACCCCTGATAGGCTGCAACGGCCATAAAAATATCTGAAGCTTTACAGCTTATTTTAAAATTATGAAAATCAAGCTGCTGCAAAAGATTTGCGTGGGCCATTGCACTCTCAATCATCGCATCCGGACACGGTTCTTTGTATTTATCTAAAAGATGTTTTTCCAATGAACCCGCGTTCACACCTATCCTTATTGAACAATTATTGTCACGAGCTGCATGAACAACTTCTCGCACTCTATCAAGTGACCCAATATTACCTGGATTAATTCTTAAACATGCAGCTCCAGCTTTGGCCGCTTCGATCGCTCTTTTATAATGAAAGTGAATATCAGCAATAATTGGAACTGTTGACTCTAAAACAATCTCTTTAAGTGCTCGTGTTGAGTTTTCATCGGGAGTAGACACTCTAACCATGTCTACTCCTGCATCAACACACTGGTGAATTTGATTCAAAGTAGCTGAAACATCAGAGGTTAGTGTATTTGTCATTGTTTGAACCGTTATCGGTGCATCTCCACCAACTTTAATAGAACCAACATTGATTTGTCGCGAAGGACGACGATCAATTGTGCGCCAAGGCCGAATGGACTGAATAGACATTTTGGAATCTTTCTAAAAAATATTAAATCAAACTATATAACTGAACAAAAACTCCAAGACAGGTAAAAAATTACTCTTCGGTAACTATACTTGATTTCAATTTTAAATCCAACTCAGCAATGATTTTTTTTGATTCAGGATCTTTCATTAAATCAGCTAACACATAGTTTTTAGTAATCTCATCCTTGGTAATTTTAATATCTTTTTCAACACCCGGACCTGATCCAACTGGACCATATTCCTTACCATCCACTCTAAAGTATACATATCCTGACATACCAGCACGTAACAATGGTAAATTAGCTTCACTTGGAACAGTGAAATACTCACCTGGATCTAGGATTTTTGAAAATAGTATTGTTCCATTATCTTCAGCTACGCGAATGTATGCAGGCTTTAGTGAAAAAATAACAATCTTATTGGAAGTTCTCTTGGTAACTTGCACACTAGGTCTTAATTGAGGTCGGCTAAAGGTAATTGGGTCAGTTAAGTTGCTCGACACAACTGCGAGTGCTAAATTAATTTCATCTTCAATTTGATTTGAAATTTGATTTTTTATAAAACCCCCAATTGGGGAATCCCGCGATTGAAATATAGGCTGCTCTAAGACTTCTTTTCTGTCTAGATCATCGCTAAATAAATCTGTTCTTCTCGTAAGCTCGTTATTTACTGAACTACCCTTCCTAGTCTTTCTGTTTAACCTTAAGTCTGACCCTAAGTTCGCCTTGAAAAGGCCATCTCCATCAATAACCTCAAAATCCACTTGTTGAATTTGTTTAAAAACCGTCAAACCAGCGAAAGATAAAACCCCTATTAATATAACTAGAACGGCTATTGATCCAAAGGCCCTTAATTCGATTTGATCCAAAAATCCGCGTTCAATTGAACCAAATTTAGTCAGTTTAAGGTTCATAGACACTTTTTTGTTAGAGTTATTAATGTCCAATTGAGGATTTTTTCGATAGTTATCGGTAAGTGAAAACGCATCAACAACCTCAAAACCACTTTCAACACAAAAGCGTTGAAAAGCCCATTCTGGGTCTACCTCTAAATATACAGCATACGATTTTACGTAACCTGGAATATATCCAGAAGACTCAAATACGGATAAATCTGTGTTTTCAATTGCTGCTATATATTTAGCACTAATCTTGATATCCCGTTGTACATTTAATAGCGATTTACCTTTAGTTGCGCGCTCACCACGCAATAAATCACCTAGACGAAGTTTGTAATCATCAAAGCCTCGAATAACTTTTTTATTATTTGACGGATTATTGTTTTTTTGATTGATCATTAGCTCACATCTTAACGAATCTGCTTTATATTTAGTATAACAAAATTCATCTAAGAAATGTACTAAAAATTTTCTACTGTAATTTGTATTAAATTTTCTACAAAACTATAAGCTTTTGGGCTGTCTAGGTCACAGACAGATTAAACTTTAACCTTTAACAAAGTTTACCATTTACATGACTTACTATTACCTACAAGAGGTGAGCTATGTTTTCTATAATATGCTAAAACTTTTTACTGATTGTTATTAATTAAAGAAGGATACTAGGCCATAGCCCGTAGACCACACAACGCACCACCTGTGCGTGAAACCGGACCCCGTATAAACCATGCTATACTGTCAACAGAAATCCGTTTAATTGGAGCAGATGGTGGAAACGTTGGAGTTGTATCACCAACAAGAGCTATGGAACTAGCAGACGAAGCTGGGCTTGATTTAGTTGAAATTTCACCAAATGCCACGCCTCCAGTATGTAAAGTAATGGATTTTGGAAAATATAAGTATGAAACACAGAAAAAAGAAGCCGAGGCACGAAAAAAACAAAAAATAATCGAAATTAAAGAAGTAAAATTCAGACCAACCACAGATACTCATGATTACGAAGTAAAAATGAGGAGTGTTTTTCGTTTCTTAGGAAACGGAGACAAAGTAAAAATTACTCTTAGATTCAGAGGTCGTGAAATGGCGCACATAAATTTAGGTAGAGATTTATTAGGGCGCGTAGAGCATGATGTTGAAGAGCAAGGAACTGGAAAAGTTGAGACCATGCCTAAAATTGAAGGGCGACAAATGACGATGATGATTGGTCCAACAAAATAATATCATAGTGATTTAATAAAATTAATTAATACGTACCTATACTCAGTTAAAATAACTAAATTGAATTTATCCTTAAAGATTGAATAACCTCAGCCATAATAGAAATTGCTATTTCTGTTGGAGTTTGACTTTTTATTTTTAAACCAATTGGCCCGTGTATTCTACTCAAACAAACATCAGAATTAACAATCTTGGATAGACGATCCAACCTTTTAGAATGTGTTTTTTTAGAACCAAGACAACCGATATAAAAACAATTCGAAGTTAAAGCCTCAATTATCGCTAAATCATCTATTTTAGGATCATGGCTTAATGTAATTATAGCTGTTCTATTGTCAGGTTTAAAGATTTTTAGCGCGTCGTCAGGCCAAAGGTTACTAAGCTTTGTTTCAGGAAATCTCGTTGCATTTAAGAATGTCGACCGAGGGTCAATTACCAAAACTGCAAATCCTGCCATCTTTGCTATATTTACTAATGGTTGAGCAATATGAACCCCTCCAATAACAGCCATCCTAAGTGGTTTTTCATATACTACTAAAAACTCTGCACCATAAAAACCAGAGTTATTTATTCCAAGTTTGTTTACAGTATTATCATCCCAGGATATTAATTCATTCACTCCAGAGTTAATATCGACCGAATACGCAACAGACTCTTTACGCTGACATCTATGTACTAACTCGGTTAGTGTGCTTTCAGATAATCCAAAACCGATTGGTTCAACTAATATTTGAATGTTTCCTCCGCAGGCAAGTCCAACTGCAAATGCATCTTCATCTGAAACTCCGTATTCTAAAATTATATTCTTACCTGTCTTTAAAGTATTTAACGCCTCAATTATTACTGCCCCTTCCACACATCCTCCAGATACTGAACCAATTATATCTCCTTCACCACTAACAGCTAACTGACTTCCAATCGGTCGCGGTGCAGATCCCCAAGTTCGAATCACTGTAGCTATAACTCCTCCAACTCCACTTACGTGCCATTCCAAAGCAGTGGGTAAAATGATGTTAAATTTATCCATGTTAAACAACCATCTAATTAAATTCTAAATCAAGACATAATAAATCTTCTCGTAAACATTATAGCTTAGTAGATCTATATAAAAACAACTATTTACTAAAAGCCTTTTAACATATCTTTTATACTAGAAAGTTTTAAGATATAAGATTAATATCATAAAGGATTTAACTCTTAAAATTCAAAAAATTAGTAATACCTTTCCATCTATAATAACTTACAAAAACTCTTACTCAGTTATCTAGGCTCCTAGAGATTATCTTAAATAGACTAAAAATATTGGAGAATAAAAGTGAATTCATTCGACCCAAAAAATCAAAAAGATCTGCCAGATATGAATCGTTTTAGTTGGGAGGACCCTTTTTTTTTAGAAGATCAATTGTCAGAAGATGAAAGAATGCTTAAAGGTGCTGCAGAATCATTTGCGAACGAAAAACTTGTTCCAAGAGTTATTAAGGCATTTTCTGAGGAACATAGTGCGCCAGAGATTTTTAAGGAAATGGGTGACGCAGGTTTATTAGGTATCACAGTTCCCGAACAGTTTGGAGGTTTGGGATCATCATATGTTACTTACGGGCTAGTAGCTAAAGAAATTGAAAAAATTGACTCGGGATACCGGTCAATGATGTCAGTTCAATCCTCCTTGGTTATGTATCCAATATTTGCATATGGTTCTGATGCACAAAAGAAAAAATACTTACCTAGCTTAGCATCAGGGGATTTTATTGGTTGTTTTGGTTTAACTGAACCTGACGCAGGCTCTGATCCAAGTGGAATGAGAACATTAGCAACGAAAACGACTAACGGATATATCATTACTGGAACTAAGATGTGGATTTCAAACAGCCCTTTTGCAGATGTATTCATTGTTTGGGCGAAGTCAGAAGAACATGGGGGAAAAATTCGAGGCTTCATTCTTGAGAAAGGCATGAAAGGACTATCTGCTCCTAAAATAGGCGGTAAACTTTCTTTAAGAACATCGACAACTGGAGAGATAGTAATGAACAATGTTTTTGTTCCTTCTGAAAACCTGTTGCCTAACGTTGAGGGCTTAAAAGGTCCTTTTGGCTGCTTAAACCGCGCCAGGTATGGAATAAGTTGGGGTGTAATGGGCTCAGCTGAGTTTTGTTGGAAAGCAGCCAGGCAATATGGACTAGATCGTAAACAATTTAAAAAACCTCTAGCTCAAACACAATTATATCAAAAGAAATTAGCAGATATGCAAACAGAAATTACACTTGGACTGCAAGGAGCTCTAAGAGTGGGTAGACTAATGGATACTGGAAGGGCAGCTCCTGAAATGATTTCGATGATGAAGAGAAATAATTGTGGTAAAGCGCTCGATATAGCGCGGGCCTCACGAGATATGCACGGAGGGAATGGCATCTCAGAGGAGTATCAGGTCATGCGACACGTTATGAACCTTGAAACAGTAAACACTTATGAGGGTACTCATGATATTCATGCATTGATTTTGGGTAGAGCTATCACAGGACTACAAGCTTTTTTTTAAAACTTTCAAAAAGTTCTCAAAAAGAGGTTACGTAATTTTAAAAATTGTTTGAATAAGAGATAGATAAAATTATTTTAAATGACAAAGCTAGAAATTAAAAAGCCAGATGATTGGCACCTTCACCTTAGAGACGGACAGTTACTTAAAGCAGTACTGCCCGAGTCAGAGCGGCATTTTAATCGAGCCCTTATAATGCCTAACTTAATTCCTCCAATTACCACAGTGGCCCAAGCTGTTAAATATCGAGATCAGATATTACACTTATTGCCAAAAGGTTCAGAGTTTAAGCCATTAATGACTCTATATTTAACAGAAGACACAAACATTAGTGAGGTAAAGCTTGGGTTTGAAACAGGTATAATCACTGCAATTAAATTGTATCCAGCCGGCGCAACAACAAACTCTGCATCTGGAGTAAAGAACTTTGAAAAAATAACACATATTTTAGAATATATGACAAAAGTGGGGTTACCATTATGTATCCATGGGGAAGTTACAGATAGTGATGTTGATATTTTTGATCGTGAAGCCGTTTTTATAGAAAAAATATTAAGCCCACTTCGAAAAGATCTTCCTGGTTTAAAAACTGTAATGGAACATATCACTACAAAAACAGCAGTTGATTATGTAAGAAGTGAGAATTCAAACTTGGCGGCTACGATCACTACTCACCACCTTGTAATAAATCGAAATGATATTTTAGTCGGTGGGATTAAACCACATTATTACTGCTTACCAATAGCAAAAAGAGAACTTCATAGATTGGCTTTATTAGATGCCGCAACTTCTGGAGAGACCTCTTTTTTCCTTGGAACAGATTCTGCTCCTCACGTCAATACTTTGAAAGAATCGGCCTGCGGTTGTGCTGGTTGTTTTACGGCAACTAACAGTATCCCTATTCTAGCACATATATTTGAGGAACAAGCAGCACTTAACAAACTAGAAGCATTTATCTCAATTAACGGGGCCACTTTTTATAATCTAGAGCCAAACAGATCTTTTCTTACTCTTTCTAAAGGAACTCCACTTGTCTCCCCTAATACGATAAGTTCAATCGAAGGCGATATAACTATTTTTGATCCTGGCTATGAACTGTATTGGCAGGTATTATAACAAATGACAAAATAGGATGATTTACTAATTATGATTTCAACAGGTTTTCCTTCTAAAAAAGAAATTGCAGAATTAAGTGCAGCTATGTTGCTGGACGTAAATGCTGTTCACTTTAATTCACAAGAGCCATTTACTCTTGCCAGCGGGCTACTTTCTCCAACGTATATTGATTGTAGAAAACTTATATCGTTTCCAAGAGTCAGATCAGCTTTAATGGATTTCCTAACTTGCACTGTATTAAGAGAGGCAGGATTTGAAGCATTTAATAATATTGCAGGTGGAGAAACAGCTGGAATTCCATTTTCTGCTTTGGTCGCCGAAAGATTATCCCTACCGTTAACCTATGTAAGAAAAAAACCAAAAGGCTATGGCCGAAATGCACGTATAGAAGGCGTAATGACGAAGAATGACAGGGTACTTCTGATTGAAGATATGACCACTGACGGTGGGTCAAAGATTAGCTTTATAGATGCAATTCGGGCAACTGGTGCAAAATGTAACAATACAGCAGTAATCTTTTATTACGATATTTTTCCTGAAACTCTAAAAAAATTAAAAGATCATGGAACTGATCTCCATTACTTATGTACATGGTGGGATGTTTTAGCGGTTGCAAAGAAGCGAAACACCTTTGACAAAAAGACCTTAGAGGATGTAGAAAATTTCTTACGAGAACCACGAGTATGGCAAGAAGAGAATAAAAAATAAAAATACTTTGAAAGCGCTTATGTTATCTTTGCGCACACCTTCGTGATAAAATTCATTCAAATAATCCACAATCTATCCACAGGAAATACAGATTGATTAGTTGAAGAACACTGTTATTTAATAGATTAAAATTGTACGCGAGGATGATATGAATTCTGTTAATACATTGCCCGGCTCTTTAGCAAAAATACAATCGACAGTACAATCACCTCATAATATCGAAGCTGAACAACAGTTATTAGGCGCAATTCTCTTAAATAATGAAGTATTCGATAGAATTTCATCTATTATTAATAGTGATCATTTTTTTGAACCTGTACATAAGAGAATTTTTGAAACATCAGCTTCACGAATAGGAAAAAACCTTCTTGTTTCTCCAGTTACTCTTAAAACATACTTTGAAGATGATGAAGGGCTTCAAGAGCTCGGAGGTCCGGCGTATTTAGTAAAACTCCAAGGTTCGTCTATTTCTTCTTTCGCAGCTAAAGACTATGCACAAATGATTTATGACCTAGCTGTAAGGCGTGAACTAATTCTTTTAGGAGAGGAAATAGCTTTAAATGCTGTAGACATACAGACTGACAATGGACCTGATGAACAAATCGTAGATGCGGAGCAAAGATTATATAACTTAAGTGAAGGGGGAAAGTCACAAACAGGATTCCAAAGTTTTCTTTCTGCTGTAACTGACGCTGTTAATGCAGCAAACCTTGCATATCAACGTGATGGGGGTTTAGCAGGTATATCATCTGGCTTAACTGATATAGACAAGAAGTTAGGTGGATTGCACAAATCCGACCTCCTTATAATTGCCGGGCGACCCTCAATGGGTAAAACCTCATTAGCAACTAACATAGCATTTAATATAGCAAAGAGTCATAAAAAAGGGCTACTACCAGATGGATCAGAAGGTACCATTAATGGTGGTTGCGTGGGTTTTTTCTCGTTAGAGATGTCTTCCGAACAACTTGCAGCAAGAGTTCTATCAGAAGCCGCAGAGGTCTCCTCTGAACAAATTAGACGAGGTGACATGACTGAATCAGAGTTTCGAAGATTTGTCGAAGCAGCCAAAACTTTAGAAAGCTGTCCCTTATTTATCGATGATACACCTGCATTACCAATAAGTCAGTTATCAGCTAGAGCTAGACGACTCAAAAGAACTCACGGTTTAGACATTTTAATAGTCGATTATTTGCAACTGGTTCGAGGAACTAATTCAAAAGATGGTCGAGTAAATGAAGTTTCAGAAATCACACAGGGTTTAAAAGCTATAGCAAAAGAGTTAGACATTCCTGTTATCGCATTATCACAACTATCTCGCCAAGTCGAAAATCGGGACGATAAGAGGCCACAATTGGCAGATTTAAGAGAGTCAGGATCGATTGAGCAAGATGCTGACGTTGTTATGTTTGTTTACAGAGAGGAATATTATCGCGAACGAGAGAAACCTGGCGATCATGACTTAGAAGGTATGCTTAAATGGCAGCAGGTCATGGAAGCAGTCCATGGAAAAGCTGAGATAATAATTGGAAAGCAAAGACATGGACCGATTGGGTCTGTTGAGTTAAGCTTTGAGGGTCAATTCACAAGATTTGGAAATTTAGTGAAATCTTATCAAAAAAATATCGAACCTGACGCAAACTTTTAACTCAAGTATTTAAACCTTTATTAGTTTTATTTAAATGCTTTCTTAGTTTAGAAGAGCTCTTCTTCTTTCGATTTTTAAATGGGTTCTCTTCACTTTGACTTCTAAAAAATAAACGAATTGGAGTTCCAGGAAGGTCAAAACTGTCCCTTAATCCATTTACTAAATACCTCGAGTAACTGGCTGGAAGGGCATCTGGATGCGAGCACATTACAACAAACCCTGGAGGTCTAGCTTTTACTTGAGTGGCGTACCTTAGTTTAATTCTTCTTCCTTGAGGTGCAGGAGGCGGATGTTGTTCAAGCATTCCAGCCAACCATCTATTTAGTTCTGCAGTTGACACTCTTTTATTCCATACCTTGTGAGCAGAAAGAATTCCTTCTTGAAGTTTATCAACACCTTTACCGGTAACCGCAGAGACAAAAACTAAGGGAGCACCACGAAGCTGTGGTAACAATCGAAGAAATTTTTCTTTTAGCTCTTTTGACTTTTTAGATTTATCTTTTTCAAGATCCCATTTATTTATTGCAAGAACAACAGCTCTACCTTCTCGTTCTGCTAAATCTGCAATACGTAAATCTTGTTGCTCAAAAGGTATATTAGCATCTAAAAGAACAACAACAACTTCAGCAAACTTTACGGCTCTAAGCGCATCCGACACACTAAGTTTTTCTAATTTTTCTTGAACTTTTGAACGTCTTCTAATTCCTGCAGTATCAAAAATCCGAACCGCAGCACCATCCCAATCAGTGGTGATAGAAATAGCATCACGTGTAATTCCTGCCTCTGGTCCTGTCAAAAGCCGTTCTTCATTAAGAATATTATTTATAAGGGTAGACTTACCAGCATTAGGCCGTCCAACTACTGCAACTTGCAAAGGTTTTTCAGGAGATGGTGGCTCATAATCAAATGCTTGTTCAGTAGAAATCTCAATATCAATTTCTGGTTGACCATCATCGCAATCACTTTCAGAAGAATCTAAAAATGGTCTTAACACATACGCTAATTCTCCCATACCTTCGCCATGCTCTGCAGATAATCTTAGAGGCTCCCCTAACCCCAGGGAATACGCGTCTAAGAGACCCGCCTCCCCTGCTCTACCCTCTGCTTTATTTGCTGCCAAAACGACCCTTGTAGCCTTTTTTCTTAAAATATCCGCAAAAATATAATCTGCAGGTAAGACTCCTGCACGCGCATCAATGACAAAAAGACAAAGATCCGCCATATCCACGGCTTTTTCAGTTAACTTCCGCATTCTACCCGGCAACGAGGAGTCATTAACATTTTCCAAACCAGCTGTATCTATTATATCGAATTTTAAATCTCCAAGACGAGCCTTACCTTCTCTAAGATCACGCGTTACCCCCGGTTTATCATCAACAAGAGCTAATTTTTTTCCAACTAAACGATTAAAAAGAGTGGACTTACCTACATTCGGTCTACCGACAATAGCTACAGAAAATGCCATAAAAGTTTCTCCATCTGAGAATTCTCACATATTAATTTTAAAAATTTAACGAAGAGCTACCAGTTTACCCTGATTTGTGATCAAATATAGTGTCTTGTTAGCTATGACTGGACTCGAAGCTACGCCACCCTTAATTGACACAAAGCCTTTATAATCGCCATTTAAGGGGTCATACTTATGAATCTTACCATTCGCAGATGCAACTATTAGCATTCCTCCCGCCAGAACAGGTCCATAATGAACAAAAACACGATTTCGTTTTTGTTTATTTGAGTTTAAATAATAAGGCAATTTTACTTCCCAAACTTTAAAACCACTTTTTCGATCTAACCTTATTAACTCAGATTTATCAGATATTAAAAATACACTGTCCAAGTCAACCCATACCGGCGAATAGCTACCTTCATTGAAACTCCAAAAAACCGACCCCGAGTTAACATCTAAAGCTAAAACTGATCCACTCTGATTTCCAACATATACAGTTTCTCCTTTAACAACAGGATCACTGGTTATGTCGGGCATATTTGCATAGCCTTGCCCAACTCTCTGTCCCGTTATGAATTTATTCCAAACCATCAAACCAGAATCCTTAATGGCCACTACAAGCTCACCAGAACTGCTAGGTATTATAACTAGCCGACCAGTAACAGCTGGACCAGCACCTCCCACTATGGTTGAATTACTTGGTGACCCATTTCGAAACCACTCAATATCTCCTGTTGAACTGTTTAAAGCCCATGCACTGTTATCCCTTGTTACCAAATAAATAAACTTTTTATCCACGGCTGGAGCTGCTGTAATAGGTGAACCTAGCCTTCGCTTCCAATTTAGAGTTCCTGTTTTTGCATTTAAACAAAAAACATCACCAAAACCTGTGACCGCATAAACCATTCCACCAGAAAATGCTAATCCACCTCCAGAAGCATCATTGGCGTGTTCTTTATCAGGAACTAAGGATTTTGACCAAATCAATGATCCCTCTAAACTAAATCCTGAAACTTTAGATTTAGAATCCATTACAAAGATTGTATTATTTGCAATTATTGGATCTGCAGTAATTCGGGTTTTTCTTGTATTACCAGCTCCAATCCTTGAACTCCAAATAACTTGAAAATCTTTACTTAAATCGGGATGACCGATGCTATGTTGCATATCTCCATTTCTATGAGTCCAAGCTTTATTATTATTTGGCTTAGAAAGGGTTATACTCTTGGCAGAATTAATAGCCTTACTAACCACATTATTTTGAGAGAGTGCAGAACTATTTACGTCCAACCTCTCTCCATCTAATAAATATACAGTATCACCACATGACCCTAAAATAAATATTAAAGAACAAAAAAGAAATAACTTAGATGCCTGCACATGGATTAGTTTAATATTATTAAAAATAAGACCCCTCATTATTAATTGTTTGGATCACTACCTAATGAAATACGTAACTGTGTTACCCTTCGCCTAAGAGTGTCAGTCGTTTCAGAATCATCCGTTATCTCCACAAGAGTTTTAATAGCTAATTCAATCTTACCTTGTTCTATGAGGATTAGTGCTTGTTGCTCCTTTGCAAGCGACCTAAAAGGTGACCCTGGCTCAATTAGAGATTCAAATACACCTAAACGCTCCTCACCAGTTAAGTTGCCGCTTTTAAGCAAAAGAAGTCCTAATTTAAATGCGTTTAGATCCTTATAGGTTTTTGTTATCCTAGGAATGCCCCCTATTTCTTCCAAAGCTTTCTTAGAAGCGTCTAATTTGTCATCAGAAAATAATATTGTTGACATTAAATTTTTTATAAAAATATCTTGAGATACATTTTTAATTTCAATTTTCTGAAGGTCAATTACATCTTTACTTGCAATTGCTGCTAGAACTCTATCACCTAGATTTCTAGCAGAATTTATTTTTGACTCTTTGTTCCATTCATTAAAAGACGCACCCCCAACTAAAGCAACAATCAAAGCTATACCAACCCAACCCCATTTTTTTAGAATTCGGTAGAAACGATCTTTGCGTACCTCTTCCGAAACTTCTTGCATAAAACTTTCGTTATTACTCAAATCAATCTCCCAAATTGTAAAACCGATGTACTTATTTTTTATACTCTTACTCTGTCAAAAATAATTTTGCTAGTAAATTAAACTTGATTAAATTTCTATATATACCTTGTAAAAAGTTATCCAGTATTTATTTATTGCACAATATAGCTAAACTTATGTAAAACTTAAATAATTTATTAAATTAATCTCTCCCTGATAATAATATACTTAACTTAATCCAACTCGTCGAATTGCGTATAGAATCGATGGTGTAATAATGAAAAGGTTTTTAAAGTTAAATGCGAATATTTCCTATAATTGTAGCGTTGCTTGTCTCGGTGGTTTTATACCTATTAACTTTTGAACGCGATACCTTGATGAGGTTTTCAAATTTTAAATTCACTCCCAACGTAGTCGAAAAAGAAAATTTATTACTTAAAGAAAAGTCGAACAATACCACTGATAAACCTAGTAAAATGTTTTCAGTGGTAGTAAAAAAATCAGTTGCAGCAGACTTAGACAAAATGATCGTTTTAAGAGGTCGATCTGAAGCCACAAGACAAGTGAACGTAAGATCCCAAACGACTGGACTTATCGTTTCATCACCTCTTGCAAAAGGAAGTAAAATTAAAAAGAATCAAATTCTTTGTGAACTTGATCCAGGCACTAAATTGATTGCTCTAGCAGATGTAATGTCAAAACTGGACGAAGCAAAAGCACGAACACCTCAAGCCATTAGCCGAGTAACAGATGCAAATGCTAAATTAAGTGAGGCATTGGCCCGTACACCCGAAGCAAAAAGTAGAGTGGACGAGAGTGTCGCTGCTTTGGTTGAAGCCAATGCTAGAATACCAGAGTCGAATAGTCGTGTTAAAGAAGCTGAAGCCCGCCTTGTAGAGGCTAAAATTAACTATAGTGCCGCGAAGAAGCTAAAAGCTGGGGGTTATGCCTCAGAATCACGTTTGGCATCAAACGAGGCATTAAAACAACAAGCCGTAGCGAACCTAGAAACTGCTAAAGTAGGTGTGACAACGGCAAAGGCTCGAATCAAGTCGGCAATAGCTAACATAGAAACAGCAAAAGCTGGGGTTGAAGCAACAAAAGCAAGAATTAAGTCAGCAATTGCAAATGTAGAAACTGCAAAAGCCGGTGTACTGTCGGCGAAAGCACTTATTGGATCTGCTCAATCCTCCGTCGCAGCCGTAAAGGAAGAATTGAGCAGATTAGAAATACATGCTCCATTTTCTGGCTTTCTAGAAACAAATACAGCTGAATTAGGTAGTTTAATGCAACCAGGTTCTTTGTGCGCAACAATTGTTGATCTTAGTACAGTTAAGTTGGTTGGTTTTGTCTCTGAAAATAGTGTCTCTCAAATTAAGCTTGGTGCAAAAGCACAGGGCATAACTTCAGCCGGCCAAAAAGCTGTCGGAAAAGTGACTTTTATTTCAAAGTCAGCTGATCCAGCGACACGAACCTTCCGGTTAGAGGTTTCTACTGATAATTCTTTAGGGACACTTATAGACGGTCAAACAGTAGAGATAAGTGTGGTATCAGATGGAGAAACAGCTCACTTGATACCAGCTTCGTCTCTTACGTTAAACTCTTCAGGCGAAATGGGCGTCCGTATCGTAAATGGAAATAAGTCTAAGTTTAAAGCAGTACAATTGATTAGAGATACTACTAAAGGCGTTTGGGTGTCTGGATTAAAGTCAGAAGAGGAAATAGTTATCATTGGACAAGAGTACCTTACTGACGAAGTTGAGATCACCATTTCATATTCGGAGAATTAAAAAATGATTGGAATCGTCGACTGGGCGAGCCAGCGGGCAAGAATGATTATAGCATTTATAGCGATGTCGATTATAATTGGGTGGGCTGCATATTTTGGTTTACCTAAGGAAGGTGAGCCTGACATTGAAATACCAGCTCTTTTTATATCAGTACCATTTCCTGGGATATCCGCTGAGGATAGTGAAAGACTCCTCGTAAAAGTAATGGAATCTAAACTTCAAGATCTAGATGGTTTAAAAAAAATTACTGGAAATGCTTCTGAGAGTTATGCGGGGGTTGCCTTAGAATTTGAGTTTGGTTGGAATAAAACAAAAGTACTAGCAGATGTTAGAGACAAAATGACTCAAGCTGAAGCTGAATTTCCTTCTGGAGCCAAACAGTATTCTGTAAATGAAATTAATTTTTCAGAATTCCCAATTGCTATAGTCTCAATTTCAGGAAATTTACCCGAAAGAACACTTTTAAAATCGGCAAAAGAAATACAGAAAATAATTGAAAATCTTCCAGAGATTCTAGAAGTTAGTTTGTCAGGACATCGAGATGAAATGCTAGAGGTAATTATTAATCCTTTAGCTTTAGAGGCTTATAACGTTTCTGCATCTGATCTAATTTCTGTTGTAAACAATAATAATTTACTAGTAGCAGCAGGAAAAATAGAAACCTCCCAAGGTGCCTACGCAATAAAAATCCCATCGTCATTTGATAATCCTCAAGATGTTTACGAATTGCCAATTAAAGTTAACGGCGATCGGGTAGTAACTTTAGGCGAGTTAGCCAAAATAAGATTGACGTTTGAGGATCGAGCTGGAACTGCTCGTTTTAATGGTAAAGACACTATTGCACTTCAAGTGGTGAAGAGAAAAGGTTTTAACATTATCGATACTAGTGCATTAGTTAGAAAGCAGGTTTTTGATGCAGTAGAAAAATGGCCCGCAGATCTAAAAAATTCGGTTAAGGTAGACGTAACATTTGACCAATCAACGAATGTTGGAAGTATGGTTAGACAGTTAGAGGGATCAGTCTTAACAGCAATAGCACTAGTTATGATAGTTGTACTTGCTTCTTTGGGTGCGCGCTCGGCACTTTTAGTTGGGTTTTCAATTCCAACATCTTTTCTACTATGTTTCATTCTCCTTGGTATTATGGGAATTACAGTATCAAATATTGTTATGTTTGGACTTATCTTGTCTGTAGGTATGTTGGTAGATGGAGCTATCGTAGTTGTCGAATATGCGGATCGGAGATTGCAAGAAGGCATTCAACCAATGAAGGCATACTCAGACGCTGCAAAAAGAATGTTTTGGCCAATCGTGAGCTCTACAGCTACCACACTTTGTGCATTTTTACCTATGTTATTTTGGCCTGGGGTTCCTGGTCAATTTATGGGAATGCTCCCAATAACTCTTATCTTTGTTCTAAGTGCTTCTTTAATCGTAGCACTAATTTACCTACCAGTTTTAGGTGGCGTAACAGGAATAATAAGTCAGTTCTTTTCAGGGATTTCTTCATGGTTACGAAGCTTCAATTATCTAACAAGATTATGTTTCTTTTTAATTTCTTTTTTTGGGCTGTTTATATCTTGTATGCAATTATTGAATTCAGAGTATATTTTTATTGCAGATGCCATTCCTCCATTTGTTAAAAGCGTTTTAGCAGCACTATTTTTTATAATAATGGCAACTTGTGTTTCAATTGCAATGGGAGCGATTTCAATAAGTAGACCTCAACAGAAAATCTCTGCTGGGTACAAACGAACCCCATTTGGGCATTTTACAAAATTTATTGTAGGCAACCCAATTATGCCCTTAGTTGCAATTGGGTTAGTCAGTTTTTTCATTATTTCAACTTTCAGTATTTTTAAAGCAAACAATAATGGTGTTGAGTTTTTTGTTGAATCCGAGACGGAACAAGCCATCGTTTATGTTAGAGCCAGAGGGAATCTTAGCCTTGAAGAGAAAGATGTATTAACACGACAGGTTGAAGAAAAATTACTATCAATAAAAGGTATTACTGCTGTATTTGCATTTGCTGGCGAAGGTGGGCTTAGGGCAAATGATGGAGGCATCTCCACTCCACTTGATACGATCGGTAAAATTCAAATTGAATTAGCACCCTGGGGGAGCAGACGCGACGATTTAGAGATTATTCAAGAAGCTAGAGATAAAATGTCACTTATACCAGGCATAAAAACAGAGATTCAATCTCAAGATCGAGGGCCAGCTCAAGGTAAACCTGTAAATTTGCGCTTAACTGGCAATAATTGGAATGACTTAAAAGAAGCTACCATATTAGCCAGAACAAAATTTAATAATACCTTAGGATTAATTGATATTGAAGATACACTACCTCTTCCCGGCATAGATTGGGAATTGAATGTCGATGTTGAAGCAGCGGGGAGGTATGGGGCTGACGTTAATATGGTTGGAGCAATGGTTCAGTTAATAACGAGAGGTCTTTTATTAGATACAATGAGAGTCAGCAGCTCTGAGGAAGAGATTGATATTCGCGTAAGACTTCCAAAGGACCAAAGAATTCTTTCAACCTTAGATAACTTGAAAGTTCGAACACGTGATGGCCTAATCCCTTTATCTCAATTTATTAGCAAAAAGGTTGTTCCTAGGTTAGATAGAATCGACCGCATAAACCAGTCTCGTTATTTCGATATAAAAGCTGACATAGCACCTGGCTTACTTAATGAAAACGGTGTTGCCTTAAATGCAAATGAACGAATAGAATACATAACAAGTTGGATATTAAAGGACCGTCCTTTTAAGTCTAATATAAGTTTTGAATGGGCCGGAGATACCGCTGAACAAGAGGAAAGCCAGGCTTTCTTGAGTTCGGCTTTCGCCGCCGCGCTCGGTCTCATGTTCATTATTCTTTTAGCTCAGTTTAATAGCTTTTATAATTCAGCACTAGTTCTGCTAGCAGTTGTTTTGTCAACTTCAGGCGTCCTGATAGGGATGTTAGTTATGGATCAAACTTTCTCGATTATAATGACTGGTACCGGTATCGTGGCTTTAGCTGGCATTGTAGTTAATAACAACATTGTCTTAATAGACACTTACTCAGAGTATTCGCAATATATGCCAAAAATAGAAGCAGTTATACGGACGTCTGAAGCACGGATTCGACCAGTACTACTCACTACGGTAACAACTATGGCAGGTCTTACACCTATGATGTTTGGTCTTTCACTGGATTTTCTTAATGGGGGTTATACAATAGACTCTCCAACAGCTCTCTGGTGGAAGCAGCTGGCGACCGCCGTCGTTTTTGGATTAGGCGTATCAACAGTCTTAACATTGTTTCTTACACCAGCTCTCCTAGCTTTAAGGGTTTGGATAACAGCGGGGGCATATGCCTCTTTAAAACATTTAATTTCATTGGGTATGGGTCGTAATTCAGAGTCGTCTAGAGATATAATATTAACAGGTTTATCAAAAAAACTATCAAATCCACTTTTATTGTGGGAGTTTCCTGAAAATGATGTAAAATCTAGTACATATAAAAGCCCTAACTACAAATTTAAACGAATTAAGTTTTTTAAAAAGCAATAGTCCTAATAAACTTTGGAAAGAAGTATTTTTTTAAATGTGTTCCGGATATTTAACTATTAACAAACAAGCGTTAATTAATAATTTAAAAAGATTACAACGCTTATCGACATCTGAAACAGGTTCAGTTGTTAAGGCTAACGCCTATGGACTAGGCTCAAGAGAAATTGTAAAAATATTAGCAACTCACGGTGTACGAAAGTTTTTTGTTGCTACAATAGACGAAGCCAAAATTATTCGAAAAACCCTAGGAGAATTCCCTGAAATATATGTATTTTCTGGACATACATTAGGTGATACTAGGAAATTTATTGATTTGAAGGCTAGGCCAATCCTAAACTCAATAAGTCAATTAACTCGTCACAGTTCATTAACCAACGAACTTCCTTTCGCAATCCAAATCGATACTGGGATGAACCGTCTAGGCGTTACACCAAATGATTGGGTGAAAGAATTGGCTACTGGTGCAGACTTTATTATGAGCCACTTGTCATGCGCAGATGATCCATTAAATATTGAAAACCAAAGACAATTAAATAAGTTTCGTCAAATGACCTCAGGCGTTAATGTACCACGATCTCTGTCAGCGACGGCTGGTATATTATTAGGGGATAGCTACCACTTTGATCTAACGCGACCAGGTATTGGCCTGTATGGCGGGTTTCCCTTCGTTGACTCTGAAAATGTTGTATCGTTAGATATCCCAGTAATTCAAACAAAAATAATTAATAAAGGAGAAACCATTGGGTACGGCGCATCGTTTGTAGCAAAAAAAGAAATGAAAATAGCTACGATATCTGCTGGATATGCAGACGGAATTATCAGAAGCTTATCAAGAAAAGCCATTTTTTATTCTGAGGAAATCCCCTGCCGGGTAGTAGGGAGAATATCGATGGATTTAATAACAGTAGATATTAGTAAATTAAAAAATGAGCCTGATACTCTAAATTTTATTGGTCCATCACAATCCATAGATCAAGTTGCAGAAATGGCAAAAACAATAGGTCACGAAATTTTAACTTCTCTCGGAAATAGATATAGTCGGACTTACAAATGATTTTTATACGTAGAATTGGAAAGACTACTTTAAATGCTCTATCTAGTATCGGTCGAGTATTTTTATTTATTATTACTATTTTAAAAAATCTCTTAACTCGGCCATTTTATTTTAAAGAATTAGGCCATTCATTACTGAATATTGGGTATTTCTCATTGCCAGTAGTTGGACTGACTACTTTTTTCACAGGGGGAGCGCTTGCTTTGCAAATATATGCTGGTGGCGCAAGATTTAACGCTGAGGCAGTTGTACCTCAAATTGTTGCAATTGGGCTCGTGCGTGAATTAGGACCTGTTTTAGTGGGTTTAATGATTGCAGCTAGAGTAACTTCTTCTATAGCTGCTGAAATTGCTACGATGAAAGTAACCGAACAATTAAACGCCCTTAAAACTCTCTCAACTGACCCCATCAAATACCTAGTCATTCCTAGAGTGCTCGCTGCAGTAATTGTGTTACCAATTTTAGTCTGTGTTGGGAATATTATTGGTATATTTGGAGGTTATATGGTTTCCACTCGTGCCTTAGACTTTAACTGGATCAGCTACCTACAAAGTACAGTTAATTTTTTAGAACTTTCAGATATTACATCAAGCCTTATTAAAGCATCCGTTTTTGGTGGAATAGCATCCCTAATGGGCTGCTACTTTGGTATCCACTCTGGCCAAGGAGCTCGTGGTGTCGGGGAAGCAACACGTTCGTCAGTAGAAGCAGCCGCAATATTTATACTAGTAGCAAATTTTGTATTAACAGGGGCACTTTTTTAAAATGATATTATTAGAGGGTGTAAAAAAATCGTTTGGAAATAAAAAAATCTTAGCAGGCGTGGACTTAAACATAAATGCCGGTAGCAGTCTGGTAATAATTGGGAGGTCTGGAACAGGTAAATCAGTCTTAATAAAATGTATACTAGCCTTAGAAAAATATGATGAGGGTAAAATACATATAAAGGGAGTAGAGAACCGTAATAAAAATAACAAAACATTCTATGATCAGTTTGGAATGCTTTTTCAAGGCGGAGCACTTTTCGATAGTATACCAATTTGGGAGAATATATCCTTCCGCTTATTACAAAGTAACCAAAAAATTTCTAGATCTGATGCTAAACAAATTGCCTCTGAGAAATTAAAGCTTGTAGGTCTAAATACTGACATCATAGACTTATACCCAAGCGAACTCTCCGGAGGAATGCAAAAGAGAGTTGCTTTGGCTAGGGCCATCGCTGGTGACCCTAAAATTATTTTTTTTGACGAGCCAACTACTGGTTTGGATCCCATAATGGCTAACGTAATAAACAGACTAATTAGAAAAATTGTTGTTGAAATGGGAGTGACCGCAATAACAATAACCCATGACATTAATTCGACTCGTATAATAGCTGACGATGTCGCAATGCTAGACTCAGGTAAAATTCAATGGACTGGTAAAATCAATCAGCTGGATAAATCAGAAAATCAAATGGTAGATCAATTTATAAATGGATTAACTGAAGGTCCCATCTCAAATAATTACTAAGGACAAACGTAAAAACTCAAAGTACTACTATACTCACGTGAATATATCTCGGTTAGCGTACAATAAATATAAAAAATATGCTTGCTGTCTAATCAAGCTTAGGTGAAACTTTCTTAATGGCAAAACAACTTTTATTTTCATGCAGTCAATGCGGAACGAATTTTGGGAAATGGTCTGGTCAATGTGATACTTGCCAAGCATGGAACACGATACTCCAGGAAGTTCCTCTTTCATCAGGCCCAAGAAATAGCTCTATTGGCAGTGCACGAGGAGAGATAATCAAGTTTTCTAAATTGTCTGCAACCGATAAAACCCCTGAGAGGACCCTATCAGGGGTTAAAGAGTTAGATCGTGTTTTGGGTGGAGGGTTAGTCGATTCATCCGCTATATTGGTCGGTGGAGACCCCGGGATTGGGAAGTCAACTTTACTGCTTCAAGCCGCAGCGAGGTTTTCAAGGCTTGGCTTAGATGTTCTTTATATTTCCGGAGAAGAAGCTGTAGATCAAATACGGCTCAGAGCTAAACGACTAAAGCTTCAAGAAAGTCCATTAAAATTAGCTGCTGAAACTAATCTTAGAAATATCCTAACAACATTGGATGCTTTAAAACCAAATCTAGCAATAATTGACTCTATTCAAACAATTTGGTCAGACAACCTGGACAGCGCACCGGGTTCAGTATCTCAGGTCAGGGTAGCCTCACATGAGTTAATAACTTTCGCTAAAACCCGAAACACATCTATCGTTTTAGTTGGGCATGTAACAAAAGATGGACAACTAGCAGGCCCAAGGGTAGTGGAACATATGGTTGATACTGTTCTTTATTTTGAAGGAGAGAGAAGTCACAACTTCAGAATCTTAAGAGCTGTAAAAAACCGTTTTGGCGCAACTGATGAAATTGGCGTTTTTGAAATGACAGGTGCCGGTCTGATCGAAGTACAAAATCCATCTGCAATGTTTATCGGAGATAGAGATAAATCTACCCCAGGATCAGCTGTTTTTGCCGGAATAGAGGGAACTAGAACAGTCTTATCAGAGATACAGGCTCTTGTTTCCCCCTCACCTCACTCTCAAGCAAGAAGAACGGTAGTTGGTATAGATAGTGGTAGGTTAGCAACAATCTTGGCAGTACTAGAGGCTCATTGCAAAATTCAATTTTCCAATTATGACGTATATTTAAATGTTGCAGGAGGGTTAAGAGTTTCTGAACCAGCAGCTGACTTAGCGATAGCTGCTGCAATCATTTCTTCAAAACAGGGTATTGTATTACCTCTAAATACAATTATTTTTGGAGAAATTAGTTTATCTGGGTCTCTTCGTCCTGTTTCTCAAGTTGAAAACCGTTTAAGAGAAGCTAAAAAACTTGGATTTAAAAGAGCGATCATTTCAAAAGGAAAGAAAACAATAGAGCAGTCGTTAGTCGAGCTCACGGAGCTCGAGGATATAAATGCCTTCATTAACAAGCTTTCACTTAAATAAATACGGTGTACTAATAAATGGATAGTTTTACATTAATAGACGGAGCAGCACTCGCCATAATTTTATTATCGGGGATTTTAGCTTACGCTCGAGGGTTCGCTAGAGAAATTTTTGCGATAGCTGGTTGGATAGTATCAGTGATTGTAGCTTTCACTTTTGCCCCAACAGCGGTTCCATTAGTAAAGGAAATTCCTTACCTAAATAAAATTGTAAGTGGATGCGAAGCTACCACAATAATATCATTTGCGTTTGTACTTGCTTTATCAGTGGTTGTCTGTTCCTTCTTCACTCCACTTTTATCCAATCTAATAAAACGTTCATTCTTAAATAGTATTGACCAAAGCTTAGGTTTTTTGTTTGGAGCAGCAAGAGGCGCAGTACTAGTTGCAGTTGCTCTAGTTGCTTACAATCAATTAGCAATCAACCAACAGTTTCCTGTAGTAAACGAAAGCTTTGCATATAACTCATTTTACGGAGTGTCATCTGAGTTTAGCACTGTTCTTCCAGACAACATACCTAATTGGATAGTAAAAAATTACGATGGGTTAGTATCAACGTGCAATAGTCCTTCTATTAAATTATAATTTTTAACGAATAGTTAATTACCTGATTCTTTAATACTTAATAAATAAGAAATCGATATTGGAAAAAATATGTGTGGTGTATTTGGAATATTTAATCATGAAAATGCGGCTGCCCTAGTTACCCTTGGGCTGCACTCTTTACAGCATAGAGGACAAGAAGGAGCCGGCATCGTTACCACCGATGGTAATAAATTTTATGGTGTCCGTAGACCAAGATTAGTTAGTGAACACTTCAATAGCCCTGAAATTGTAAGCAAACTCGTTGGCAATAGTGCAATTGGGCACGTTCGATATAGTACAACAGGTGCATCGATAACTGAAAATATCCAACCCCTTTTCGCAGAGCTTTTTCGTGGTGGGTTTGCAATCGCGCACAACGGTAATTTGACAAACGCTAAATCATTAAAACACAAACTTGTTAAATCTGGAGCAATCTTTCAAACAACATCTGATACCGAGGCAATTCTACATCTTGTCTCAAAAAGTGAAGCAAATAATGTAGTGGAAAAATTAATTGATGCTCTCACTCAAATTAAGGGAGCATATGCCCTTACTATAATGACTAAAAAGAAGCTCATTGGTGTTAGAGATCCTTACGGGATTCGACCTTTGGTTCTAGGTGACTTAGATGGCTCACCAATACTAACATCTGAAACTTGTGCTTTGGATATGGTAGGAGCAAAATATGTTCGGGATGTTATGCCAGGTGAAATAGTTTTAATTGATGGGAATGGTATCAAAAGTATTAAGTACGATGAATCAAAGGTAGAAAGACAATGCCTTTTTGAACGTATTTACTTTGCTAGGCCCGATAGTGTGGTTAAAGGTAACACAGTTTATACTTATAGAAAAAACCTTGGACTAGAGTTGGCTCGTGAATGGCAAGAAAGTGGGGATTGTCCAACAATAAAAGAAAGCAAAAATACGGTAGTTGTTCCAATTCCAGATAGTGGTGTGCCAGCGGCACTTGGCTTTTCTCAATTTACAAAATGTGATTATGAGCTTGGAATAATTAGAAATCACTACGTGGGACGGTCATTTATAGAACCTCTTCAAAGTTTAAGGCAAAATACGGTTAAGTTAAAACACAGTATAAATAAATCTGCAGTAAAGGGAAAAATAGTAATACTAATAGATGATTCCTTGGTACGAGGTACCACAGCAAAGCAAATAGTAAACATGGTTTTCGAGGCTGGAGCAAGGGAAGTACATATTGGCATAGCTTGTCCTCCTGTAAAGTACCCAGATTTTTATGGTATTGACACGCCTAATCAAGCAGAGTTGATCGCTGCAAAATATTCAAAGAAAGAAACAGAAAATATTATAGGTGCTACGTCGATATTCTTTCTAAGTATCGAAGGTACATACAAAGCTATGGGTTATGATGGAAGAAACAATGAAACTCCACAACTCACTGATCATTGTTTTACTAATGAGTATCCAGTACAGCCTGAAATCTTTTAAGGTAAATTAAATTTAAGCTTATCTAGAAGTAGAATGAGAACTTATTAATTCTTCCAAAGTTGATGCAACGACGTTATGACGGTGGAAAAAATGACAAAAGTTAACCAATCCACTAGTGAAACTAATTCCAATCGAATGTTTCGTCGAACAGCCACTGTTGATCCCCACACAGGGCTTGGCGCCATCTCTCGTATCACACGAATGGCTTTTCTTTACCCCGTACGAGCATGGTTGGCGATAACCACAACTGTATTTGCGGTTTTAATGCAATTGTCGATACCAGTCTTCCTTGGGCAAGCTGTTGATCAAACCCAAGCAGTGGCAGAAGCAAGGGCCGAACCCGAAACGCTTTACCCGATTGCATTGCTTTTACTATTTGCTAGCATTGCGAGAGGTATATTTACGCTTATCCATAACTACACCGCAGAATCCGTTGGACATTTGATGGCACGTGATATCCGAAATGCCGTTTATGGAAAGATTCAAAGTCTACCTTTTTCATTTCACGATCGAACTCATTCAGGCGATCTGATAACAGTTGGTATGCTAGATTTGGAAGGCGTTCGTATGTTTTTTTCAACAGCATTGGTGCGTACTGTTCTACTAAGTCTGTTGATTGGGCTTGGAGCGACACTACTGTTATCAACCAATTCAACCCTTGGTTTGTTGGCACTGTCATTCGTACCTTTCGCAGGATGGCGTAGTGCAGTCATGCGGCTGGCTCTGCGTAAGACCTGGCTTATACTGCAGGAACGACTTGGTATTCTCAGTCAAGTGATGGAAGAAAACCTTGGTGGTATTCGCGTAGTTCGAGCTTTTGCATCGTCAGAGTACGAAATGGAAAAATTTGAAGTCGCATCAAAATCAGCACTAGAACTCAGCCATAAAAGAATTGAGACCCGAGTCCAGAACACCTCTATTATGACATTGGCATTTTTTGTTTCTATGGGATTAGTCTTATACTTTGGTGGTCGGCAAGTGTCCTCAGGAGAAATCACGTTAGGCACTCTGGCTACTTTCCTTACTTTCATGACCATACTTCAGATGCCGGTACGGCAGTTGGGGATGATGGTAAATGGATACGCTCGTGCTTCAACCTGTGGAGCGCGCCTGTTTGCTTTAATTGATCACGAATCTGAAATTGATAATGTGCCAGGAGCAAAAGATCTTAAAATTTTCAACGGGACGCTAAAGCTTGAAAATGTAAGTTTTGCATATAACGGAAACACAAATCGAAATGCAGTGTCTGGAATCAGTTTCGAGGCAAAAAAGGGTGAAACAATTGGAATAATAGGTTCGCCTGGTTCTGGAAAAACAACTCTGATGCACCTAATTCCACGTTTTTACGACCCAACAAATGGCTCAATCAGTATTGACGGACAAGATATTCGCAACGCGACCCTTTCGTCAGTTCGTCAGGCCGTCGCTGTTGTCCAGCAAGACAGTTTTTTATTTACCACGTCCATCGAGAACAACATCGCCTATGCCAACCCATACACTGAGACAAGCCATATCCGTGGCGTCGCAGAGTCAGCGCAACTTCATGACTATATTCTTGGGTTGCCAGACAAATATGACACGATCGTCGGGGAGCGTGGCGTGTCGTTGTCTGGAGGTCAGCGACAACGACTATCAATTGCACGAACCCTTATGATGGAACCCACAGTGTTAATCTTTGACGACTCAACGGCTGCAATCGATGCCGGGACGGAAAATAGATTTCGAACAGCAATTAAGGAATATAGCAAAGATTGCGTAACTCTGATCGTTGCCCACCGTTTAGCCAGCCTGATGCATGCTGATAGAATCTTATGTCTGGAAGACGGTCGAATAATTGAACAAGGTACCCATGAAGATCTACTGAGGTTAGGAGGACGTTACCGAGATCTGTATGAACTTCAGATGCATCCTAATGTCGAAATATTGGCCAAGAAGGTAGACACAAAATGAGTCAAACCAAACCAGATAAAACTCTCCACTCTAACGATGATAAAAGCTCCCGTATACGTGCAGTTGTTGGGTCACATCGTATCGAGGAAGAAATCTTTGGAAGAGTGTTCGACGGTAAGGTCACTCAGAGGATTTGGCAGTTCGTTCGGCCATACAAACGCAAGGTGATGATTTCTATTTTTGCTGTTTTAGCATTCACAGGCTCACAGTTGACAATCCCACTCTTGATCCGCTACGCAATTGACAACGGGATGGCACCAGATGTGCAACCAACTATATTGTTAAAAATTGTTATCATATTCGCTATCATTGTTATTATAAATTTTATTGCATCTCGTTTGCAAGAGCTCGTGACCGGCCGAATGGCTGAAGAGGTCCTATTTGACATTAGACGTGCCATGTTCAGCCATTTGCAACGTGTTTCACTCTCGTTTATGGATAAAACTGAGGTTGGTCGGTTAATGTCACGCTTGCAAGGTGATGTGAATTCAATGCAGGAATTTCTTGAAACCTCAGTGCTTGCAATAGGTGATCTACTACTTTTATTTGGTATCGTAGTAGTTATGCTTTGGCTCGATTGGCAACTGGCTATGATGGTCTTGACTGTAATTCCTATATTGCTCGTGGTTCGCATTTTGTGGCTAACCCGAGCCCGGTCAGCTTTTATGGCTGCTCATGAGGCGAACTCAATCACTAATGGTGCCTTGGCGGAGGCAATTCATGGCGTTCGTGCTGTTCAGGCAATGGATCGAACTGGATTAAATTCCAAACTATATGGCCGACTTGTTGACAATACTTTTAATGCCCAATTACGGGCCTCGAAACTGTCGCAGGTTATGATTCCGATTGTTGATACTCTGACCGGTAGTGCTATGGCAGTAGTTGCTTTGGCCGGTGGTCTGATGGTTGTATCTGATCGGATTGAGGTCGGCGTAATGGTGGCTTTCCTTTTCTACATCCAAAGGTTCTTTGATCCAATCCGTTCACTCACGATGCAATATTCGGTGATGCAACGCGCAATGGCCTCCGGTCATCGGTTAACAGAGGTTTTGGATGTCGAAGTTGATGTCAAAGATTCCTATAATGCGACGTCACTTGGTAGCGGTGACGATGGGTCAATCAAATTCCAAAATGTGACCTTTGGCTACAATCCAGAAAATCCAGTAATTAAAGATGTCAGCTTCAACGTCAATTCAGGTGAAACGGTAGCCTTAGTTGGTCCCACCGGTTCTGGAAAATCAAGCGCAATGGCCTTAATACACCGATTCTACGAAGTGCAGTCCGGTGCGATCTTTGTTGGCGGTCACGATGTAAGAGACGTCACACAAAAAAGTCTTGGACGCCACATCGCGATGGTGTTGCAAGAGCCCTACCTATTTACTGGTACAGTATGGGACAACATCCGTTATGCGTCCGACTGGGCCGATGACAAAGCCGTAGTTGAATCGGCAATAGCCGTTGGCGCCCATGATTTTATTGTGGCTCTACCACAGGGTTATGACACAATGTTGACCGAACGTGGAAGTAATCTTAGTCATGGACAACGTCAGCTTCTAAGCTTTGCTCGTGCGCTAGTTGCTGATGCTAAAATTCTAATAATGGACGAAGCTACCGCTAACATAGATAGTTACACCGAAATGCAGATTCAAAAAGCGCTGCGACGGCTACTAAAAGGGCGTACTGGTTTAGTTATTGCACATCGACTTGCCACTATCCGAAATGCCGACCGCATCATAGTTTTGCAACAGGGTCAGTTAGTCGAGCAAGGCGATCATGATAAGTTAATTGAACTTGGTGGCCTCTACTCACAGCTCTACCAGCTCAACTACGCCAGCTTTGATGATCTTCCCACTAAATTTTCTGATAAAGATCGGGCACTTGCTACCTGAAACAATTCTCACTTTGCCTTCAGGTAATTTCGTTTCCAAAGTCAAAAATAAAAGATGTGAGTCAAATCTCGATACATACAGTTAATCACAGGCAATCAGCCGGCCATCATTTTTACCATTAAAGTATCAGGAAACTACAATCAGCAAAACTTTCATTGTTCATTTAATCGCTGAACGTAAAGTGTAGTTTAATCTCTCAAAAACTAAGTAGAATAACAAAAAAATCAGGTAAATAAGTCTCAAAAACTTCTTTAATCTTCCACGTTAACCTTTAAAAAACTAAATAATTCCATCTCTAAAATAGAAAATTTAAAGTAAGGGTTTTACTACAGAGGAAAGAAGCAAAGCGGCAACAAGCGATTTCACCATATCAATTAAGATAAAGGGAGTTATAAAGTTACTCATTATCTTACCAACAGGTAAATTTGCCCAACCAGCCTGTATTCCAAAAAAATCAGCAATTAGGAGAGGCCAAAGAACACCGGGTATATACAAAAGTGCAGAAGCAAGTAACATAAAAAAAGCAGTTGCAAAAAAATTAGTAATTTTAAAGTCTCGAGCCAAACCCGCAACATACACCATAAGGAGAAAACCGAATAAAAACCCAGCAGTGGGTCCAATCAAAGCAAGCGTAGATGCTCCATATGCAAATACGGGAAGACCAACTGCTCCCTCAAGTAAATATGTAAACACAGTTGCTAAACCTAGTTTAGAACCAAAGCTAAGACCTATGATCAAAACAGCCAAAGTTTGTAGTGTAACTGGAACCGGTTCAAAAGGAACTATTACCTGAGCCGATAAAGCTATAAAAATAGAACCAGAAATTACTACAATAATATTTTTTAGCAAATTCGTATTATTACTCTGAGGGAATGCTAACGCCATTTATTTTCCATTTTTGTTGAATTTAATAGACTACCCTTATCATAGCATTATTGTTAATACAAATCTTGATCTTCAACAAACTAAGTGAAATGTACGAATTATGACAGACAATAATAAACAAATTGCATTAGTAACTGGCGCATCTCGAGGTATTGGAGCGGCGTTAGCTCTAAATCTCGCATCTTTAGGTTTTCATGTAATTCTAGTTGCCAGAACAGTGGGAGCCTTAGAAGCACTTGATGACAGAATTCAAGAGATTGGTGGATCAGCGACTCTATTGCCGTTGGATATAACTAACGAAGTTGCCGTTCAAAAAAGTTGTTTGATGATTTTTAACCGCTGGAAAAAAATAGATGTTTGGGTTCATACAGCTATCCACGCACCGGCGCTATCACCGACAGATCACATAGATTCAAAAGAGCTCATTAAAACAATAACTACTAATGCGATTGCTACCTCCCTATTAATAGTTAATTTAAGCCCTCTTTTAAAACAATCTGAAAATGGAAAAGCAATATTTTTTAATGATAATACGATTCATAAAAAATATCATGTGGCATATGGTGTTTCCAAGATGGCTCAACTCTTTCTAGTAAAAAGTTGGCAATCAGAAAATCAACAAAAGTCTCTACAAATAATAATTGCAGAACCAACTCCAATGGCAACTAAAACAAGAGAAAAGTTTTATCCAGGAGAAGATAAAAATAAACTTTCTGACCCCGAAACTGAAGCTAAATTAATTTTAAAACACATACTTAAATAAGCACCTAAATCTTAGGCAACCTTTTGATCATCCAAGTCTTGTTTAAACCACATAGAGGCATACACCCCATCTAATTTAATTAGAGATTTGTGAGTTCCAGATTCTATTACCTCACCTTTCTCAACCACAATGATTTGATCTGAGTTAGAAATAGTGGATAGCCGGTGAGCGATTATTATAGTAGTTCTACCTCTACCAAGGCTTAAAAGGCTCTCTTTTATATCTTTTTCGGTGCGTGTGTCCAGAGAGGAGGTCGCCTCATCTAAGACAAGTAGGTCGGGCGCCTTTAACAGAGTTCTAGCGATTGCAATTCTTTGCTTTTCTCCTCCGGATAGTTTTAAACCTCTCTCTCCAACAGAAGTATCATACCCTAGAGGTAACTCCATTATAAAATCATGTATTTTCGCTGCTTTTGCAACACTTTCGACTTCAGCTTTTGATGCATTTAACTTTCCATAGGCGATATTATAAAAAATTGTATCGTTAAAGAGAACAATGTCCTGAGGCACCATTCCGATATTTCTACGTAAGCTTTCTTGAGTAACTTGGGATATATCTTGGCCATCAATAAAAATTGAACCTTTATCTACATCATAAAACCGAAATAGGAGCCTTCCAATTGTAGACTTACCACTTCCTGTGGACCCAACAACAGCCAACGTCTGGCCTTTCTTCACAGTGAAGGAGATGCTTTTTAAAATATTTCGTTCTCTGTCGTAACCAAATGAAACTTTTTTAAATTCAATTACCCCGTTACTCACAATTAACTCATTAGCTCCGTTCTTATCCTCAACCTCAGCGGGCTGCTCTAGCAAGTCAAACATTTCAGACATATCAACAATGGCTTGTCGGATTTCTCTATAAATAGTACCTAAAAAATTTAAGGGCATCGTAATTTGAATCATATAAGCATTAACCATCACAAAATCTCCAACAGTCATAGTTCCATCATGCACCCCTATCGCAGCCATAATCATAACAACCACCAAACCACTACTAATAAAAAATGATTGTCCAAAGTTTAAGAATGAAAGGGAGTACAAGGTTTTTATTGATGCCGCTTCATACTTAGTCATGGCCGACCCATATCTAGAGATTTCACGGTTTTCTGCAGAAAAGTATTTTACAGTTTCATAATTCAACAAACTATCTATAGCTTTTTGGTTAGCATCAGTGTCCTGTTCATTCATTATCTTACGAATTTTAACACGCCACTCAGTAACTGAGAATGTGAAAATTATGTATAAAAAGATCGTAATTAAAACAACCAGTAAAAACCTTACATCAAAAACAAAAAATAATATTATAGATGTCATCAGAAGTTCTAAAAATAATGGTCCTATAGAGAAAAGTAAGAATCTAAGTAAGAAATCTACGCCTTTTACTCCCCTCTCAATAATTCGACTAAGACCACCTGTTTTCCGAGAAGTGTGGTATCTCATAGAAAGTTTATGAATATGCGTAAAGGTTACTATAGCTAACTGGCGTAACGCTCGTTGTCCTACTCGAGCAAAGACAACATCACGAAGCTGTTGGAAGCCTACATGCATAAATTTTGCTATTCCGTAAGCTACTGTGAGACTAAGTGCTCCAGCACCCAACATCCAACCAGAAGATTGTACATCTCCTGATAAGAGGTCGACTGCTCCTTTATAAAGAAATGGCGTTAAAACACTAATAATTTTGGCTAAAAATAAGAGTATTAGTGATATCGTTACCCGTTTTTTTACCCAAGGTTTATTTTTAGGCCATAAGTAAGGAAGCACACGGAGAACAACTCTCATCGAACTATTAACCTTTAACATAGTTTTTATGCTCTTTCTAAATATGGATAAAGATCAGTAATAATTACAAAGGTATTTGAAGATAGATCTAAAAATTACTTTGTTCTTAAGCGTATTACTATTCCTCAGGCAACTTGAAAACTTGTCCAGGGTAAATAAGGTCAGGGTTTTTAATCAAGTCCTGATTGGCTTGATACACTCTAACATACTGAAATCCAGAACCATATTTTTCTCTGGCTATTGCCCATAGTGTGTAACCCGGTTGGACTGTAATGGCTGATGCACCCTTAGCCGCAATCATAACATTCTCTCTTTGAAAGGGGGTCTCCACTCTAGATAAAACAGTTCCACTTTTTGACACCTCATCTGCCCTTAACTTATACAAACCCTGTTTAATATCTGTCAAAGGAGTAACCCAAGAACCATCGACACCTATTGATGTTAATAATACTGGTTTATCGTCTATGTATATCCGAACAAAGTCTCCTGCAGAGCCACGTCCAGAAATAGCAACGTCTCCTTTATCATCATAAGTAATTGTATCAATTACCACATTTTCGACATTATCTCCCTTAGGAGAAATTGGCACAGGTGTAGATTGCACTACTTTTGTGCCTGTACTATCTACAATAACTATAGTTGGTTTCTTCTTTATAGTATTGTCGCCTATATTTCCTGTAGAAGACGCAACTACCTCTTGCTTTGTGATTGTGACTACTGCGTCTTCACTATCAACTACTGCTACTGTCTCACCGGAACCTGCCTTAATTGTGCTATCTACTGAACCCTCAGCAGTTACGACTACTGCGTCTTCACTATCAACTACTGCTACGGCCTCTCCAGAGCCCGCTTTAACTGTGCTATCTAGTGAACCCTCAGCAGTGCTAACTACTGCGTCTTCGCTATCAACTACTGCTACGGCCTCTCCAGAGCCCGCTTTAACTGTGCTATCTACTGAACCCTCAGCAGTGGTAACTACTGCGTCTTCGCTATCAACTACTGCTACGGCCTCTCCAGAGCCCGCTTTAACTGTGCTATCTACTGAACCCTCAGCAGTGGTAACTACTGCGTCTTCGCTATCAACTACTGCTACGGCCTCTCCAGAGCCCGCTTTAACTGTGCTATCTACTGAACCC
>ENA-ORXF01000067-ORXF01000067.1-marine-metagenome-genome-assembly--contig:-NODE-67-length-75730-cov-17.582171_pt1 | contig 75730 bp, 74 predicted proteins | sample MGYA00237864_ERZ511476 | MGnify/ENA primary metagenome ERZ511476 (study PRJEB26306, sample SAMN06343908) | marine metagenome | isolation source: coastal waters | place: Atlantic Ocean: West Antarctic...
AGCTTTAATAAATTCTCTGTTTAATCTGGCTATATTTTCAAGTGAAATTCCTTTAGGACATTCTACCTCACAAGCTCTTGTATTGGTTCAGTTCCCAAACCCTTCATCGTCTTTATGCTTAACCATATTAAAACTCTGGGGAGAACAATTATTTTAATAGGAGAAAATAGAAATAAAAAAAATTATACACATTTTTTAATTTCAACTTTAAACATATTATTAAAAATTTGATAAATCGAATCTGCCTCTTTTTTTCTAATAGAAATTAAATAGTTACACTTTAAGTCTAAGTTTTGATCTATAATTTGTATCTTTTTTTCTTTAATTATTCTCATTACGTTATTCATTAACTCGTAATCAAAAATTAGCTTAAACTTAATATTTATTGTTTTCTTAATAATTTCACATGCCTCTATTGCTAATTGTGCAGAATTCTTATACGCAGAAATTAATCCCCCCACACCTAATTTTGTTCCACCAAAATAACGCACGGAGACAATTAATATATTGGTAACATCAAATGACTGAATCTGTCCATAAATTGGTAAACCAGCAGAATTATTAGGTTCACCGTCGTCATTTGCTCTGTATTGAGGCTTTTCAATACCAATTTGATATGCATAGCAAAAATGTCGAGCAGAGTGATGTTTTTTCTTTAACTCTTCTAAATTCACTTTTACCTCCTCTTCAGACAAAACAGGAAATGCATATCCAAAAAACTTACTGCCTTTTTCTTTGAAAAGTATTTCTTTAGATGGTTTATCAATCGTATTATAAGTATCTTCTTTCATTTATGCAATAGCTACAATAATAATTCCCAATAGCGCAAGAGCAACTCCAATCTTATTCTTAAAACTAAACTTCTCTTTAAAGATTAATAATCCTAACAAAGTCGATACAACTACAATTCCCACATTATTTATGGTAAATAACGTAGAGCTTTCAAAATTTTCAATCTGTAATGCTTTAATTAAAAAAATTATAGAGAAATAGTTTGGTACACCTAGAATAACCCCTGCAAGTATATTTTTAAGCCCAAATGACTCTCTCTTCCTTATATTTTTAATTATTAAAATTATAAATCCAAAAATAGCTGCAATGCCAAATAAACTTCCTGAAAATATAGAAACATCTGTCTCAGGAACATAATTTATTTGTATATATTTTAATAGAGTATCAATAGTACCAGAGCCAATAAAAAGCAAAATAGGAAATAATAATGTGGCTTCTTTTTGAGTTTTCTCCTCTTTAACGGAAGATAAATAAACTGCAACTAAAGCTATAATAATCCCTGCAAATTTCAAAATCGTCACAGATTCATTATATAAAATCACACCAAATAAAACAGGAACAACAACAGACATTTTACCTGCAATAGAAGCAACAGAAACACCATTTTTTTGAGATGTCATTGCCATTACAAAGAATATAGATACAAAAAGTGCTCCTAAAATTAATGCCCCAAAAAACCATGGTTCTAGATAAATCTGGTGAATTGGAATTTTCCTTTCAGCCAATAAAAAACCCATAGAAAAAGCAACTATGTAATTTACGAATATCGCTTTTAAAACATCTATTTTAAATATTCCAAAATATTTAAAAATAACAAATAGGCCTGTAGAAAATAGAATGCTAAGTAATAAGTATATCAATTTAAAAAATATTTTTGGTTAAACAAATTAGTAATATCCTCTTTACCAGGGACTAAATTCCAAACATTGAAGCCCAAATATTTTGCCGCTTCAGTATTTTCTTTAGTGTCATCTATAAATAATGTTTGTAGAACATTTAAATCATTCTCATTTAATACATATTCATAAATATTACGATTGGGTTTCCTCATTTTTATTTCATGGGAGAGGTAAAATTTTTCAAAACAATTTTTAAATTCATTAAAAAGACTTGTTCCCCAATTTTTTTTTATCCAAGAAATATGCAACTCGTTTGTATTACTAAGTAAAAAGAGTCTATAATTAGAATTATTAGCTAGTTCTTTAATAAATCTTAATCTATTCATTGGAAAATCTAACAGAATAGCGTTCCATGCATTAGTTATTTTTTCGGATGAAACATCGTATTTATTTGAAAAAAAACCGGTAAAACTTTCTGTTGAAAGAAGCCCCATTTCATATTGACTAAAAACAAACATTACTTCATTAGAAAATTCTTTTATTCCTATTTTAAAAAATTCCTTTTCTATGGCTTCTTTATCTAAATTGATGAAAATATCACCAAAATCAAAAATGATATTTTTAATCATTCTTATATAATTTTAAAAAATCATTCTTAATATTAATTTCTGAATACTTTTTTGACAACAATAAAGGTGCTTTCACCCCCTGATTAAGATTAATATCACCAATAAAAACCATTGCTTCATCCCAAATATCAGCATCAATGAATGTTTTTAAAGTTTTACTTCCACCCTCAACAATTAAAGATTGAATTTTATGCTTTTGAAGTATTTCACAAATTTGAATTGCGAAATTATTTGAAAAGCTAATTTGCTCTAAAACTATATTTGATTTATATTCTTGACGATCGTGGCTTAATTGTGTTATAATTATAGTTTTAGTACTATTGTCAAATATTTTAGCGTCAGTAGGTATTCTTAAGGTTCTATCAATGATTATTTTGACAGGGTCCTCACCTGACCAATTTCTAATATTCAATCTCGGGTTATCTTCTAAAACAGTATTTGTTCCTACTAAAATAGCGTGCTCTTTACTACGCAATTTATGGACTAGTTGCTGCGAATATTGATTAGAAAGCCAAACAGGGCTTTTATCTTCTTTTGTGTGTGGAGCAATAAAGCCGTTTATAGTTTCTGCCCATTTTAAAATTATATATGGTCTTTTTTTATTATGAACTGTAAAAAACCGCCTATGATGCTCTAAACACTGATTCTCTAATACACCTAAAAAAACATTAACACCTGCACTCTCAAGGTATTTAATGCCTTTTCCAGCGACCAAACTATTAGTATCTAAACAACCAATAACAACATTTTTAAACTTGTACTTAACTATTAATTCTACACAAGGTGGTGTTTTTCCGATATGAGCGCATGGTTCTAATGAAACATACAAGGTTGCATATTTTAATAGATTTTTATCCAAAACAGAATTAATGGCGTTAACTTCAGCGTGCATTCCACCGAAAGGGGATGTAAATCCCTCACCAATGATTTTATTCTTATAAACAATTACCGCACCAACTGAAGGATTAGGCCGCGAAGTTCCTATGCCATTTTCAGCGATTTGTAAGCAACGTTTTATATAAGTTTTATGAATCAAATAGATTAAATTTTTATGAAGGAAGATTGATCTATAGTATAGGTATTAGAAAATCCAAAAACTTTGTATTTCAGATTTCCTTTTAATTGTAATTTAATAGACCTATTTAAAAAAGAATTTATTAATCCTCCAAGAATGCCATTTTTGCTGTTTTCAAAAACTCTTTTTGTAGGTATAACAGCAGTTAATGGAATTGAAAATGCTTTTTTTGCAGGTACTTTAAATTTATCTAAAAATATTTCAGCAACCTGCTTACCATTTATAATTAGTTTAATTTCATCGGAAGAAATAGTTCCTCCAAGGTTGTTCGGATTTTCAAAATAGGCATTCGCTTTTAAACTAATTGTATCTGAAATAATAGAGATAATTTTAATATTATCAACTTTGATGAAAATTGGTTTTTTTTTAAGAGAACAACTGTTCATTAGTAAAACTAAAACAGAAAAGTATAGTAAATTTTTCATGAAAATTATTTTAAAAAAATTGATATCTTGCTAATGCAAAAATAAGGTAATAAATGACAATAGATGATTTTATCATTAGAGAAATTCAACCTCAAGATAATGCTCAAATTGCAAAAGTAATACGTGATGTTTTAATAGAGTTTGGTGTACCTAAGGTCGGAACGGCTTATGAAGATCAAGCAACAGATAAAATGTTTGAAACTTTTAAAAAAACAAAATCAATTTACTATGTAGTTGAAAATAATAACAAGATAGTTGGAGGAGCTGGAATTTCAGAATTAGATAATTTTAAAGGCAATATTTGTGAGCTACAAAAAATGTATTTCTTACCAATAACTAGAGGAAAAGGCTTAAGCTCTAAGCTTATAAAAATATGTTTAAATGAGGCTAAAAATTTCGGTTTTAAAAGCTGCTATTTAGAAACAATACCTTATATGGATTCAGCTAGAGCATTATACACGAAAAATGGCTTTAAATATCTAGATAAACCCATAGGCAATACAGGACATTATTCTTGTAGTATTTGGATGTTAAAAAAGTTATGATTTTAAAAAAATATAAATCTTATTTTACTAAAGAACTTGCTTCAATATATCCTCAAACAGAAATAGATACTTTCTTTTTTTTATTAGCGGAAGAATATCTAAACTTCATGAGAATTGATGTGGTTTTAAAATCTGATTTTAATATTCCTACTGCCCTACTTTTACTTTTTAATAATGCTTTAGAAAAACTTAAAAAAGAAAAACCTATCCAATACATTTTAGGCAAAACTGAATTTTATGGCTTTACTTTTTTAGTTGATAGCTATACATTAATCCCAAGACCAGAAACCGAAGAATTAGTTGATTGGGTATTAGAAGAAGTTAATGTAAAACAATCTATTAAAATTATAGATATTGGAACAGGGTCAGGCTGTATCCCTATTTCTCTAGCAAAACATTTACCCGAAGCAAAAATTGAAGCAATTGATGTTTCATTTAACGCATTAAGCGTTGCAAAACAAAATGCTGTTCTTAATAAGGTTGATGTTTTTTTTATTGAAAAAGATATTCTAAAAACAGAAAAACTAGATAAAAAATTTGATATTATTATCTCAAATCCACCCTATGTTAGAGAATTAGAGAAAAAAGAAATTAAAAATAATGTTTTAGAAAACGAACCCCATATAGCCTTATTTGTAAAAGATAATAATCCGTTAATTTTTTATAATAAAATTGCCGATTTAGCAAAAAAAAATCTTTCAAAAAACGGAATACTTTTTTTTGAAATAAATCAATATTTAGGTAAAGAAACTGTTGGTATTTTAAGAGATAAAGGATTTAGAAATATTCAATTAAAAAAAGATCTATTTGGAAATAATAGAATGATTAAGTGTGAATTAATTTAATCAAACTACTTTATATCTATTTTTTTATTAGTTATCTATGGGCTCTGAAAAATTAAATAATACTCTTGTAAAAATAATCTCATCTTTTGTAAATTACATCAATTACATCCTATTACGAAAACAGATAATATTAGTAAAAGGTTTAAATTTAATGAATTGTAAACCTATTTATTTCCATACTTTTGTTAAATGATTAAAGAGCTTCAACTTCGCATAAACCTAATAGAAGAACGTAAAGAGAATATACTTTTATTTAAAGCAGCTAAGCAATTAAAAATTGATGAAAAACAAATCTCTACTGTAAAAGTATTACGTAAATCTATTGACGCTCGTAAAAAAGATATCATCTTTAATTATAAAGTTGCGGTCTATATAGATGAGCAAGTTCCAAAAAATCCTGACTATATTTTTGATTACAAAGATATTTCGAATGCTAAAGAAATACATATTATAGGTTTTGGGCCTGCAGGAATGTATGCAGCCCTTCGATGTATAGAATTAGGATATAAACCTATTGTTTTGGAACGTGGTAAAAATGTTCAAAACAGAAGACGAGATATCAAATCTATTAATCAGGATCACATTGTAAATGAAAACTCTAATTATTGTTTTGGTGAAGGAGGTGCTGGAACTTATTCTGACGGTAAATTATATACTCGTTCATTAAAAAGAGGTGATGTTAGACGTATTTTTGAAAATCTTGTTTTTCATGGAGCAACAGAACAAATTTTAATAGATGCACACCCACATATTGGAACAAATAAACTTCCAAAAATTATTCAAAATATTCGTGAAAATATTTTAAAATTCGGAGGTGAGATTCACTTTGAAACTTGCGTTACAGATTTTGTAGTAAAAAATAATAAACTTCAAGCTATACACCTTCAAAATGGTCAAGAGATGATTGTTAACTCTGTGATTTTAGCAACTGGACATTCTGCAAGGGATATATATGAATTACTGGATAAGAAAAACATTGCTTTAAAAGCAAAATCTTTTGCTATGGGTGTCAGAGTTGAACATCCTCAAGAAATTATAGACCAAATTCAATATAATTGTTCAGGAGACAGAGATGAGTTGCTACCTGCAGCTGCATATAGTTTAGTTCATCAAGTAAACAATAGAGGTGTTTATTCATTCTGTATGTGTCCAGGTGGCTTTATTGTTCCTGCTGCTACTGCTAGTGGTGAAGTTGTTGTTAATGGAATGTCCCCATCGCGTAGGAATAATAAATTTGCAAACTCGGGTATTGTCGTTGAATTAGACATTGATAAAGATTTTAAAAAGTATGAACAATATGGAGCTTTAAAAGGTTTAGAGTTTCAAAAAGATTTAGAAAAGATTGCTTTTTATGCAGGAGGGAGATCACAAACAGCACCTGCACAAAGATTAGTAGATTTTGTAGATGGAAAATTATCAAGTGATCTAAATGAAACTTCATATCAGCCGGGCTTAAAATCTGCTCCACTTCATTCGCTTTTACCAAAAATAATTGGTAGTAGACTTCGTAAAGGATTTATTGGTTTTGGGCAAAAGATGCATGGATACCTTACAAATGAGGCAAATATTGTGGGTGTAGAATCTAGAACTTCATCACCTATTAATATACCTAGAAAAGAGGATTTAGAACATATTCAAATAGAAGGATTATTTCCATGTGGCGAAGGCGGAGGCTATGCCGGAGGTATCGTTTCTGCCGCCATGGATGGGGAACGTTGTGCAGAAGCAGCAATAGCAAAATTATAAAAATCTATTCCGATGCCAAAAAAAGGAAAAGGTAAAGCGAAAAATACCACTAATAAAGCAAAACATAATAGATTGATGAATCAAAAAATTAATAAAGTCAAGCTAGAAAAACAACAACACAAAGAGCGCCTAAAAGCGATAATAAAAAAAGTAAATAACGAAAAAAGTCCCAAGTAGAAACTTGGGACTTTTTATTTATGTAATGTTAAATTAATTATCTATGGAACCTAAAACACGTTTCATAAAAGAATTTAAAGCCTCTTTCTTTGGTGTTCCTTTCTTAATCATTTTATCAACCTCAACAGCACCATATAAATTAGAGATCAATTCACCAATAACATCTAATTCCTCATCTTTTAAAGATGAAACCTCAGTTAGTGCTTCTAAAGTCTCTATTGTTTCTAAAATATAGTCTTGATCGTTTTGTTCAATAAAATCTGTCAAATGTTTAATTAATGGTAATTTCATATTATAAAATTTCTGATACTAATTCTTTTAAAACATCAAACTTATTTGTTTGGACCTGACCCACAAAAACACCATCTACAAAAGTTGCAAATGTTGGTAGATTACTAACATCTGCTAGTTTTCTGCTTCCTGGAAATTTTTCTGCATCTACGATTATAAAAGTTACATTTTCATTTTCACTAGAAAGTTTCTTAAACTTAGGCTTCATGATTTTACAATTACCACACCATCCTGCAGAATACTGAACTACAACTGTTTTATTAGCTGCTACAATTTCTGCTAAATTATCTTGACTTAACTCTTCTACCATAATTAATATAATATTAGTTAGCTGCTAAATATTCAGCGGTACCTTTTGCATTTGGCGCCATTGCCGTTTTACCTTCTTCCCAGTTTGCAGGACAAACTTCACCATTAGTCTGAACGTGAGCGTAAGCGTCTACTAAACGTAAAAATTCGTTTACATTTCTACCAACTGGCATATGATTTACACCTTCATGAAAAACAGTTCCTTCTTCATCTATTAAATAAGTAGCTCTGTAAGTTACATTATCTCCTTCTACTTGAACTGTTTGTGAAGCCTCGTCAAAAGTTTCATTCGTTATATCTAGAATTCCTAAAATAGATGATAAATTACGATTACTATCTGCTAAAATTGGATAGGTTACTCCTTCAATTCCTCCATTGTCTTTTGCAGTACTTAGCCATGCGAAATGCACTTCTGGAGTATCACATGACGCTCCAATCACGACCGTATTTCTTTTTTCAAATTCTCCTAATGCTGCTTGAAAAGCATGTAACTCTGTAGGACAAACAAATGTAAAATCTTTCGGATACCAAAATAACAAAACTTTTTTACCATTTTTTTTTGCTTCTTCCAATACGTTTAATTTAAACGTATCACCCATTTCATTCATCGCATCTACGCTTAAATCTGGAAATTGTTTACCAACTAGTGTTGCCATTTTATTTTTTTTATTTAATGTTATTATTATTATTTAGGTAAAGGTAAATAAGCTAAGTAATGAAACTGGAAAAAGTTAATGCGAACTTTTTATATTTGCATCAACTTTTTTTATACCTTTTTTAGACTAAGATTATTTTATTCTATTTTGAAGCAAAAAGAGCAACATCATTCTCAGAAACTTCTTTTTCCCCAAGGATAATTAATCTTTCTACAACATTTCTTAATTCTCTAATATTACCTGTCCAGTCGTATTGTTTTAGCTTAATTACAGCCTCTTTAGAAAAAGATTTTAATGGAGTTCCTTGCTCTTTAGATATTTTATCTGAAAAGAAATTTATCAATAATGGTATATCGTCTCTTCTATCATTTAATGAAGGGACTTTTATTAAAATAACTGCCAACCTGTGGTACAAATCTTCTCTAAATTTTCCCTCAGAGATTTCTTTCTTTAAATCTTTATTAGTTGCGGCTATAATTCTCACATCTACTTTGATATCTCTATCACTTCCTACTCTCTGTATTTTATTTTCTTGCAATGCTCGTAAAACTTTTGCTTGAGCTGACAAACTCATATCTCCAATTTCATCTAAGAAGATAGTACCTCCATTTGCAGCCTCAAACTTTCCAGCCCTGTCTTTGTTTGCGCCTGTAAAAGATCCTTTTACATGACCAAATAGTTCGCTTTCTATCAATTCTGAAGGAATTGCAGCACAATTTACTTCTATCATTGATGACTTAGCACGAAGTGATTTATCATGCAACCAGTGAGCGACAAGTTCTTTTCCTGTGCCATTAGATCCTGTAATTAATACTCTTGCATCTGTGAATGCAACTTTCTCTATAATTTCTTTAATATGAAAAATCGCTGGACTCTCACCAACCATTTCATAACTCTTACTTACCTTCTTTTTTAAACGTCGATTTTCTACAATAAGTTCTTTTTTATCTAAAGCATTTCTAACTGTATTTAATAAACGGTTTAAATCTGGTGGTTTAGATATATAATCGAAAGCTCCTAATCGCATCGTATTTACTGCGGTATCAAGATCACCATGACCAGAAATCATTACAAATGGAATTTCAGGTTTTACTTTTTTTATTTTTTCTAAAACCTCAACACCATCCATTTTTGGCATTTTAATATCACATAAAACTAAATCGTAATCATTTTTTAAAATCATTTCTAAACCTAGCAGACCATCTTCAGCTTCTTCAACTTCGTAACTATCATTTTCTTCAGAAATAATTCTTATTAAAACTCGTCTAATTGCAGCTTCGTCTTCTATGATTAATATTTTGCTCATAATTTATATCTAAATGTTATTATTTTGAAATAAATGAATGTCTCTTTGTGGAAAAGGAATTGAAATATTATTCTCTCTGAATAATTTATCAATTTCAAAACGAATATCACTTTGTATTATTGCTACTTCAAAACTATTATTTAAAGTAAAAACAACTTTGAAATCTAAAGAACTGTCTCCGAAATCAGTAAAAAAAACGATTGGTAAAGGCTTAGATAAAACCTTAGGATTTGACGACACAGCCTTAATCAATAAAGATTTCACCAACTGGACATCACTACCGTAAGCAACTCCAACTTCTACAGATTCTCTTGTTTGCTCGCCGTTCTCCGTCCAATTATAAAGACTATTTGTTAAATATAAATGATTAGGAATTATTAAAACTTTATTATCTACCGTAACAGTTCTAGTGGTTCTTAAATTTATCTCAACGACTCTTCCAACTTTTCCTTCTAACTCTATAATATCTCCCACATGAACAGACTGATCTATAAGAATAAAGATACCAGAAATTATATCTTGGAATAGTGTCTGTAAAGCTAAACCAACTCCAATTAAAAGAGCTGCAGAAGCCGCAAATATGGCAGTAACATTTACACCGGAGGATTGCATTGTTGATAAAAAAATTATAATGTATGCTAACCATTTTAGATAACCAAAAACAGAAATAAATTTTTCTTTATCTTTTTCTGGCATTTTTCTGGTAATCAATTTTCTTAATAATTTCAATAAATAAGAAGTTGTAATTAATACAAGTATTACAATCAAAATATTTCCTACAGTGATGTAAACTTCTTTGCCAAAATTAAAACTGTAATTTAAAAAAGCTATTATCTTATCCATTTATGTAAATTATTACCTTTAATATTTCAACCATTTATATAAGTCTTTATATGTTGGTTTTTTTCCATACATAAGTATTCCTACTCGATAAATTTTAGCTGAAAACCAAACCATAAACACAAATGTAACCAATAATAGTGCCATAGAAATAGCTAATTCATACCATGGGACTCCAAAAGGTACTCTCATCAACATTACAATTGGACTAGTAAATGGTATCATAGAAAGAATAGTTACTATTGGTCCATTAGGATCGTTCTGGACCGCAAAGACTCCAACGTATAAAGCTAAAACTAAAGGTAAGTTTATTGGAAGGAGAAACTGTTGTGTGTCAGTTTCATTATCAACAGCTGCTCCAATTGCAGCAAATAGAGAACTATATAAAAAGAATCCACCTATAAAATAATAAATAAATAAAATAAATAATTTCAAGAAAGGTAATCTATATACTTCTTGTATTAACAACTGTAATTTATCCGGACTTACTGTCTCTTTTGCTGCAGATAATTGATCTGCTGGGATTTTAGAGCTTTGCATTTCAACCATATCTATACCAAAGACAAATGAAAGCACTGAACTTATTATAAAAATAAGCACACCCCAAATTAAAAATTGCAATAACCCAGCAGATGCATTTCCAATAATCTTACCCAGCATCAACTGGAAAGGTTTTACAGATGAAACTATTATTTCAACAATTCTACTCGTTTTTTCTTCAATTACACTCCTCATTACTGAGGTCCCATAGATCACTACAAAGATCTGTAAAAGTACTCCTGCTATTAAGCCAGCAGCAATTTTTAATGCGTTATTTAATTTGGATGATTCTTGACCAGAGAAATTAAACATTTTAATATCAGAATTTATTTTAGATGCTTTTATTTTCTTTAAGTCAATTCCAAAATTTGTTAGCTTTAAATTTCTAAAGTGAGTTTCTACCTTTCCTTCGATTACACCCATAAGAGACATTCCTGGAGTTTCTTTAGAATAAAATTCTATAGATTTTGCTAACAATTCAATACTTTCTTTTTTTGGCACATATAAAACTCCATAAAAATCTCCATTCTCAACTTTCTTCTTAGTCTCATCTATACCTATAGCTGAATAATCTTGATATTTAATTGTTTTAGAATCATTAAAATTATCTTTTGAAAATAATCCAGATTCATCTACATAAACAATTTCTTTTACCTTTTCATCATTCTTTTGCGTTAAAAAGGCAATTAAAAAACCAAGCCCGGCAATTAATAAAGGAGCTAAAAAAGTCATTATCAAAAATGATTTATTTCTAACTTTTGCGTTAAATTCTCTTTGAATAATTAGTTTTAATTTGCTCATGTTAAATATTTTTATTGATTGCCTGAATAAATATTTCATTTGCATCAGGAACTAATTCTTCAAAATGCTGTACTTGACCTTTAGTTGTTAAAAAAGATAATAAATTATTAGATTCTCTAATATCTTTTAACTTTATATTTAATTTTAATCCGTCATTTATAGTTCTAAAATCGGCAGGATAAACATCATACGATTCTTTTAATTTTGCTTCTACTTCTTTTGGGTTTGCAGTTTCTAATCCAATTTGAAAAGTATTTGAACGAAATTCACGTTTTATATCATCTAATTTCCCCTCTAAAATCTTATTAGACTTATCAATTAAAGCAATATAATCACACATTTCTTCTACAGATTCCATTCTATGTGTTGAGAAAATAATGGTAGCACCTTCATCCCTCAATTGTAAAATTTCTTTTGCTATTAATTTTGCATTTATAGGATCAAAACCAGAAAAAGGTTCATCAAAAATCAATAACTTAGGTTTATGCATAACAGTAACAATAAATTGTATCTTTTGGGCCATTCCTTTAGAAAGCTCCTCTATTTTCTTATCCCACCAAGCAGATATATCAAATTTATCAAACCAATATTTAAGTCGTTTTTTAGCTTCTCTTTTACTTAAGCCTTTTAATTGTGCTAAATATAAAGCCTGTTCACCTACTTTCATGTTTTTATATAATCCACGTTCTTCTGGCATATATCCAATATAATCAACATCTTTTGGGGCTAAAGGTTCTCCATCGAGATACACCTCTCCCGAATCCGGCATTGTTATCTGATTAATTATTCTAATTAATGAGGTTTTACCAGCACCATTAGGTCCTAACAATCCAAAAACACTCCCTTTTGGTATTGAAATTGAGACGTCATTTAATGCAGTAAAATCTCCGTAGGTTTTTACAATATTTTTAATTTCTAATAAATTATTCATTTATGTTGAGTTAGTTGTTTTTTAAGACTTAGCAAATAATATCTCAGTGTGTAAAAGTAATAATATATTACTACTTTATTATGCTCTACAAATTTTGATAATTATTGCTCTAAAAGGAAAGATATAAGTTTTGTAAAAATCTTTACTCATATTTCTATTTTCTTATTTAGTGTCAGTACTTTAATTTTATTACACTTGTTTTAGATTCTTTTATAAAATTAGATTTATAAATAATATGATAACCTTTATTTTTCTAAAAATGAACTAATATTACTTTTTATCTGCAAAACTTTTCCGCTATTTACTATGCATGCATAATAAATTAAGTATATCTTTGAAGAAATGGACAAAGATAAATCGATTGATCATCAACTAAGAGCTACTTGGCAAGCAATTGCTAAAATGTATAATGAGCAAGCAGCTAAACATGAAAGTACAATGGCGACTGCTTTTGTTTTATTGAATATTGATGCGGACAAAGGAACTCCATCTACTGCTCTAGGTCCTTTAATGGGAATGGAACCAACAAGTCTTTCTCGGATTTTAAAAAACATGGAAGAAAAAGGTGCTATTCATAGAGAAAGAAATCCTGAAGATGGTAGAAGTGTAATTATCAAGTTAACTTCATACGGTAAGGAAATGAGATCTATTTCTACAGGTACTGTATATCAATTTAATAATAAAGTAAGAGAATATATTACAGAAGAAGAATTAGAAAATTTCTTTAAAGTAACATCAACCATAAATAAATTAATAGCAAATAAAAAAGTTTTTGAGAAAAATAAATTAAAAGCTGTTTAAATCAAACCATAAACAAATGACTAGAAGAATTAAAAAAGTAGCAATTATAGGTTCTGGAATAATGGGAAGCGGAATTGCATGTCATTTTGCTAATATTGGCGTAGAAGTTCTTTTACTAGATATTGTTCCTAGAGAATTAAACGACAAAGAAAAAGCAAAAGGATTAACATTAGAGAATAAAGCTGTTCGTAATAGATTAGTAAATGATGCTTTAACTGCGTCTTTAAAATCAAAACCATCTCCAATTTATCATCAAAGATTTGCAAAGAGAATTACTACTGGTAATTTAGATGATGATTTGCATTTAATAAAAAATGTAGATTGGGTTATGGAAGTTGTTGTAGAACGTTTAGATGTTAAAAAATCTGTTTTTGAGAAAATTGAAAAATACAGAACTCCAGGGACATTAATTACCTCTAATACTTCTGGAATACCCATAAAATTCATGAATGAAGGTCGAAGTGATGATTTTCAAAAGCATTTTGCTGTAACTCACTTTTTTAATCCCCCTAGATATTTAAAATTATTTGAAGTTGTTCCGGGACCTAAATGTGATCAAGTGGTTACAGACTTCTTAATGATGTATGGAGATAAGTTTTTAGGAAAAACATCTGTACTTGCTAAAGATACTCCTGCTTTTATTGGTAATAGAATTGGAATCTTTAGTATTATGAATCTATTCCATATTGTAAAAGAAATGGGACTGACCATAGAGGAAGTCGATAAATTATCTGGACCTATTATAGGACGACCAAAGTCTGCAACTTTTAGAACTATTGATGTTGTTGGATTAGATACTTTAGTTCATACAGCTAATGGTGTAAAAGACAATTGCCCCAATGATGAGATGAAAGCTCAATTTGAAATTCCGCCATTTGTAAATTCAATGATGGAAAAAAAGTGGCTAGGAAGTAAAACAAAACAAGGTTTCTACAAAAGAGTTGTAAATGCTGATGGAAAGAAAGAAATTTTATCATTAGACCTGAATACTCTTGAGTATAGACCAAAAAAGCGTGCATCATTTGCCACTTTAGAATTAACAAAAACGATAGATAATGTTGGCGATCGTTTTAAAGTCCTAGTAAAAGGAAAAGATAAAGCAGGTGAATTTTACAGAAAATGTTTTGCTGCTTTATTTGCATACGTTCAAAATAGAATTCCAGAAATTTCTGATGAATTATACAGAATTGATGATGGTCTAAGAGCTGGATTTGGATGGGAACATGGGCCATTTCAAATTTGGAATGAAATTGGTGTAGAAGCTGGGGTTGAGTTAATGAAATCAGAAGGTAAAGAACCTGCTGAATGGGTGAAAGATATGTTAGCCAAGGGAGAGACTTCTTTCTATACAATTAAAGAAGGGGCTACCCACTATTATGATATTCCCTTAAAAAAACAAGTTAAAAAACCTGGCCAAGATTCATTTATAATACTAGATAATATTAGAAAATCTACAGAGGTTTTCAAAAACTCTGGAGTGTCTGTTCAAGATATTGGTGATGGAATTTTAAATTTGGAATTCCGCTCTAAAATGAACACAATTGGTGGTGATGTTTTAACCGGTTTAAACAAAGCTATTGATATCGCAGAGAAAGATTTCCAAGGTTTAATTATTGGAAATCAAGCTCCAAACTTCTCTGTTGGCGCTAATATTGGGATGATATTTATGATGGCTGCAGAACAAGAATATGATGAGCTAAACATGGCTATCAAATATTTCCAAGACTCCATGATGCGAATGCGTTATTCTTCAATTCCAACTATTTCTGCTCCACATGGAATGGCTTTAGGTGGTGGTTGTGAAATTTCATTACATGCAGATAAAGTAGTTGCAGCAGCAGAAACTTATATGGGATTAGTTGAGTTCGGTGTTGGTGTAATACCAGGTGGTGGTGGATCAAAAGAAATGGCTTTGAGAGCATCAGATTCTTTCAATAAAGGAGATGTAGAGCTAAATGTTTTACAAGAAAACTTTTTGACCATAGGTATGGCAAAAGTTTCTACTTCGGCCTATGAAGCATTCGATTTAGGTTTACTCCAAAAAGGAAAAGATATTGTTGTTGTTAATAAAGAAAGGCAAATAGCTACGGCAAAAGCTCATGCAAAATTAATGGCAGAAAGTGGATATACTCAACCTGTAAGCCGTAAAGATGTAAAAGTTTTAGGAAAACAAGCCTTAGGAATGTTCTTGGTAGGAACAGATTCTATGGAGCATTCGAAGTATATCTCACAACACGATCAAAAAATAGCTAATAAGCTAGCCTATGTAATGGCTGGAGGAGACTTATCTGAACCTACTATGGTTTCAGAACAATATTTATTAGATATTGAAAGAGAAGCTTTTTTATCTCTATGTACAGAAAGAAAAACACTAGAACGTATCCAGCACATGTTAAAAACTGGTAAACCTTTAAGAAATTAAGAATTATGAAAACAGCATATATAGTAAAAGCATACAGAACTGCAGTTGGTAAAGCACCTAAAGGTGTTTTCCGCTTTAAACGTGCAGATGAATTGGGGGCAGAAACCATTCAACACATGATGAAAGAATTACCTAATTTAGATGTAAAACGTATAGATGATGTAATTGTTGGTAATGCTATGCCTGAAGGTTCACAAGGATTAAATATGGCTCGATTTATTTCTTTAATAGGACTAGATTCTGTTGATGTACCTGGTGTAACTGTGAATCGTTTTTGTTCTTCAGGTCTAGAAACAATTGGGATGGCAGCTGCAAAAATTCAAGCAGGAATGGCGGATTGTATAATTGCTGGTGGAGCAGAAAGTATGAGTTCTGTACCTATGACAGGTTATAAACCAGAATTAAACTATAACACTATTAAATCTGGTCACGCAGATTATTATTGGGGAATGGGGAATACTGCAGAAGCTGTTGCTAATCAGTTTAAAATATCTAGACAAGATCAAGATGAGTTTGCTTTCAATTCTCATATGAAAGCTCTAAAAGCTCAAGCAGAAAATCGTTTTCAAGATCAAATTGCACCAATAAATGTAGAAGAAACATATTTAAATATAGATGGTAAAAAAGCTATTAGGAAATATACAGTGACAAAAGATGAAGGACCTAGGGCAGGAACATCAACAGCTATCTTAAATAAATTACGTCCTGTATTTGCTGCTGGAGGAAGTGTTACAGCTGGGAATTCATCTCAAATGAGTGATGGAGCTGCCTTTGTAATGGTTATGAGCGAGGAAATGGTTAAAGAATTAAATATAGAGCCAATTGCAAGAATGGTTAATTATGCTGCTGCAGGTGTAGAACCTAGAATTATGGGAATTGGTCCAGTTGCTGCGATTCCAAAAGTTTTAAAACAAGCAGGGCTAAACCAAAAAGATATCGAATTAATTGAATTAAACGAAGCATTTGCTTCTCAATCATTAGCAGTAATGAGAGAATTAGACTTGAATCAAGATATTGTAAATGTTAATGGTGGAGCAATTGCACTTGGGCATCCATTAGGTTGTACAGGAGCAAAATTATCTGTGCAATTATTTGATGAAATGCGCAAAAGAGACATGAAAAATAAATATGGGATGGTAACAATGTGTGTTGGTACTGGTCAAGGTGCTGCTGGTATATTCGAGTTTTTAAATTAAAATATAAAAGATTAATACGATTTATAATGGAAACAACAGAAAAGGATATTTTAAGAGGAGGTCAGTTTTTAGTAAAGGAAACTGTGTGTGAAGATGTATTTACTCCCGAAGATTTTTCAGAGGAGCAAATAATGATGAAAGAGGCCGTTAAAGAGTTTAACGAACGTGAAATTATTGCTCATAGAGATCGTTTTGAGGCAAAAGATTATAAACTTACTGAACAGGTTATGAAAAAGGCTGGAGAACTAGGCTTCCTTGGCGTTGCTGTTCCAGAACAATATGGTGGAATGGGGATGGGTTTTGTTTCAACAATGTTGACTTGCGAATATATCTCTAGTGGTAATGGATCTTTGAGTACGGCATTTGGAGCACACACTGGTATTGGTACTATGCCAATTACATTATATGGAACAGAAGAACAAAAACAAAAATATGTAACCAAATTAGCTACTGGAGAATGGATGGGTGCATATTGTTTAACTGAGCCAGGAGCAGGTTCTGATGCAAATTCAGGAAAAACTACTGCGACTATATCTGCTGACGGTTCATCTTACAGAATTAACGGACAAAAAATGTGGATTTCAAATGCAGGTTTCTGTAATATGATGATTGTCTTTGCTCGTATAGAAAATGACAAAAATATTACTGGTTTTATTGTTGAATATGACTCTGTAAAACCTAATGGAATTACTTTAGGTGAAGAAGAAAGAAAATTAGGAATACGAGCAAGTTCAACGCGTCAAGTATTTTTTAATGATACAGTTGTTCCTTCAGAAAATATGTTATCAGTTCGTGGAGGTGGATTTAAAATTGCTGTAAACGCATTAAATGTAGGTCGTATTAAATTAGCTGCTGCTTGTATCGATTCTCAAAGAAGAATCACTGAAATGGCACTTAAATATGCAATGGAGCGTAAACAATTTAAAACATCTATCGCCGATTTTGGCGCAATTAAGTCGAAGTTAGCTGAAATGGCTACTAATACTTATGCTGGCGAAGCCGCAAGTTATAGAGCCTCAAAAAATATTGAAGATAGAATTGCTATGCGTATTGCAGAGGGTAATTCTCATCAGGAAGCAGAGTTAAAAGGAGTAGAAGAATATGCAATCGAATGCTCTATTTTAAAAGTTACAGTTTCTGAAGATGTACAAAGTTGTGCTGATGAAGGAATACAAATATATGGAGGAATGGGCTTCTCAGAAGAAGCTCCAATGGAAGCCGCATGGAGAGATGCAAGAATTTCACGTATTTACGAAGGAACAAACGAAATTAATAAAATGCTTTCTGTTGGTATGCTGATAAAGAAAGCTATGAAAGGTCATGTAGATTTACTAGGACCTGCAACTGCAGTTGCAGATAATTTAATGGGTATCCCTTCTTTTGATACTCCAGATTATTCTGAATTATTTGCTGAAGAAAAAGAAATGATTTCTAAACTGAAAAAAGTATTTTTAATGGTAGCAGGATCTGCTATTCAAAAATTTGGTCCTGATTTAGAAAAACATCAACAATTATTAATGGCCGCTGCTAATATTCTAAATGAAGTATATATGGCTGAGTCGACGATTCTTCGTGCAGAAAAGAATGCAAAACGTTTTGGAGAAGATGCCCAAGAAGGACAAATTGCAATGGCAAAGTTGTACTTATATAACGCAGTAGATATCGTAGAGAAAAATGGTAGAGAAGGTGTCGTTTCTTTTTCTGAAGGAGATGAACAACGTATGTTACTAATGGGTTTAAAGCGTTTTACTAAGTACACAAACTATCCTAATGTAATCGCATTACGTAATTTAATAGCTGAAAAATTAAAAGCAGAAAATAAATATTGCTTTTAAAAATTACTTATTAATGTTAATGCACTAAAATTATTTTATTCATAAAAAAGATCATCTTCAAAGATGATCTTTTTTATGAATAAGAAACTATAGTGTAATACTTCGAGTTTAATATTAAATTAAGTAATATCTTAAACTGTTATTTAATACTATAATTGATTTAATATCAATACTTTTGCACGCAATTTGAAAACATTAAACATGAAGCGAATTAAAGAATATAAAAAACTTTTTAAAATAGAGGGAGCTATTAACCTAAAGGAATTAAAAACTGCTTACAGAGGTTTAGTAAAAGAATGGCATCCTGATAAATTTTTAGAAGAGGATAAAAAAATGGAAGCAGAGGTAATTAGTACAAAAATTATTGATGGATATCACTTTTTGGTAAGTATTGCTCCCCAAACAAAAGAAACAAACTTAGAGGCATACAAAACTACAATAACTGAATTTCAAGTATCAGATTGGCATCACAAAAGCATGCTGCTAGAAGTAACTTTTACTGATGGAAATTCTTATGAATATTTCGGAGTAAGTAAAATATTATTTGGAAAATTTGTGAACGCTAAATCGATGAATAACTTTGGGAAAAGAAATATATTTAATTCTTTTATTTATAGGAAATCAATGAAAGCGTCTGTTTCTGCATAATTAATTTATATAAAAAAATAAAAATACATATTACAATTGTCTCAAGTCATAAAATAGGGGATTACTTTAAAAATAATCCCCTATTTTTTATGTAAAATTTTTTCGATAACTTAATAAATATCATTTAAAATTTTAGCCAAACGAATACCCCCCTTTTGTAACTGATTTCTTACTGTGATAAAGTGATCGTAAGAATATCTATAACGTAAATTTTCATCAAGCTTTACAGATTTATATACTTCTTTAGTAATTTCATGTATTTCATTAACCCAATCAACAATAGAACCAACTTGTATTGATTTTATTTGATTTATAGATAAAACTTTAGCATTATTTGCTAACTCTAGATAACTCATATTCCAGCCTTGAATCATTTTTGTATCCCATACAGCGTGTAAATTAGTATCCTTTCCAAACCATTTAACTTTAACGTTATTACCACCTCTGTCTTCTTTCTGACCAATATGCATAGGCTGATGAAGGTCTCCAACAAAATGAACTAACATTTTTAAGTAGAATGTTTTATCTTCTTCATTGCTTTTTTCATCTTTTAAAACAGATATACATTTAGAAATTCCAGTAACTAAATCTCCTTTAGGATTTTTTTTAGCTACCTGATAGCTTTCATCTAAGCCCATATTTACATAATGCCAGGGAGAAAACTCTCTATATTTTCTGTCAGATTTTATTTCATCTGCAAAAGTAGATACGAAAGCTAAACTTTGTCCTTTTAATATTTTATTTATATTTTTCTTAGCACTTTTAGTTAAATGCTGCTGAGCAATTTCTCCAGTAACTCTATGTCCATTTTGTCCCCAAAAAAGAGTTTCTTTTGTTTTTGGAGGAGATATAAATAATAAAGAAAGAAATAAATAAATAATAGATTTCATAGTTGGGTGTTTAATTTAATTTTTAGCTAAAATATAAAAAAGGAATCTAAACAGTAGGAAGAGATATAATTATATCTTAGTTATATAAAAATAAAGAATAATGTTAAAATAATCGCTTCATTTTTGTAGAGCGTTTTCTATTTGTATATTGTTCAATCAGTAACACCAAAGATAAAAGCTTTCCATAATGAAAAAACTAATCATTCTCTTCTTTTTATTTACTTCTCCCCTACTAATATCTCAAGATTTCTCAATGGATCTTGTAAAAAAAATGAATCCAAGAAATATAGGTCCCGGAGGAATGAGTGGCCGTGTAACGTCTATAGATGTTGTTGAAACTAATCCAGAAATAATATATGTAGGGACTGCCTCTGGCGGAATATGGAAGTCAACTTCTGGCGGAATAAAATGGGATCCAATTTTTGAAAAAGAATTAACAGCATCTATCGGTGCAGTTGCTATACAACAGAGTAATCCAAGTATAATTTGGGCCGGAACTGGTGAAGGGAATCCAAGAAATAGTTTAAATGGTGGTTTTGGTATTTATAAATCTTTAGATGCTGGAAAAACCTGGAAAACAATGGGTTTAGAAAAAACACGACATATCCATCGTATACTCATTCACCCAAAAAATCCAGATATAGTATATGTTGGCGCAATTGGTTCACCTTGGGGTGAACACAAAGAACGTGGAGTATATAAAACTACCGATGGGGGAAAAAATTGGACTCAAATTTTATTTACAAATAATAAATCTGGAGCTGCAGATTTAATTATGGATCCTGAAAACCCTAACAAAATCATTGCAGCTATCTGGGAGCATAAGCGTGATCCTTGGTTTTTTAAATCTGGTGGGAAAGGTAGTGGTTTATATATTACTCACGATGGGGGAGAAAATTGGAAAAAAATAACAGAAAAAGAAGGATTTCCAAAAGGTGATTTAGGGAGAATAGGAGTCGCTATTGCACCAAATAACCCTAATGTAATTTATGCCTTAGTAGAGGCAAAAAAAAATGCATTATACAAGAGTGAAGACGGTGGTTTTAAATGGAATAAAATAAATGATAAACCTGGTATTGGTAATCGTCCTTTTTATTATTCTGAAATTTATGTTGACCCACAGAACGAAAACAAATTGTATACCGTTTTTACTTACATAAATGTTTCAGAAGATGGCGGTAAATCTTTTGAACAATTAATGCCCGCTTATGGAGTAAATAATGGAGTTCATCCAGATCACCATGCATGGTGGATTCATCCTAAAAACGGCAAGTTTATGATTGATGGCAATGACGGCGGACTAAACATTACGAAAGATGGTGGTAAAACTTGGCGTTTTATTGGCAATATTCCAGTTGCACAATTTTATCATATAAATGTAGACAATGAATTTCCTTATAATGTATACGGAGGAATGCAAGATAACGGTTCTTGGCGTGGTCCAGCTTATGTCTGGAAAACTCAAGGAATAAGAAATTCTTACTGGCAAGAAATTAGTTTTGGAGATGGATTTGACGTAGTACCAGATAAAGATGATTCTCGTTACGGATGGTCTATGAGTCAGCAGGGATCAGTTGTCCGATATGACTATAAAACAGGTAATAATTATTCTGTAAAACCTACTCATAAAGATGCAAATATAAAATTACGTTTTAATTGGAATGCTGCTATAAACATAGATCCTTTTGATAACAATACATTATATTTTGGAAGTCAGTTTGTACATAAGTCTATAGATAAAGGACTGACTTGGTCTATTATTTCTCCTGATTTATCGACAAATAATCCAGAAAAACTAAAACAAGCAGAAAGTGGTGGCCTTACGATGGATGCAACTGGAGCAGAAAACCACTGTACTATTTTAGTAATAGAACCAACTACTTTAGAAAAAGATGTTTTGTGGGCTGCTACTGATGATGGACAGATTCACATTACAAAAGATGGTGGTGAAATCTGGACGAATGTTGCAAAAAACATCAAAGGATTGCCAAAAAATAGTTGGATAACACAAATAAAATCATCCAACAAAAATAAAGGGGAGGCCTTATTAATTGCAAATGATTACAGACGTTTTAACTATACTCCTTACGCATATCGAACAAAAAATTATGGTAAATCATGGGAGCGAATTGTAGATGAAAATGATGTGCAAAGTTACGCTTTGTGTATTATTGAAGATCCAGAAAACAAAAACTTACTATTTTTAGGCACTGATGATGGTTTATATATTTCTATAAATGCAGGAAATAAATGGATAAAATGGACAGAGGGATTCCCTACTGTTCCAGTAAAAGATTTGGTAATTCATCCAAGAGAACATGATTTAATCATTGGAACTTTTGGAAGAGCTGCTTGGGTTTTAGATGACATTAGACCTTTAAGAGCGCTAGCAAATAAAAATATGACTTCAAAAAAAATAGTTTTATTTCAACCACCAGTAGCTTATCAATCCGAATATCAACAACCAACAGGAAGTAGATTTGGGGCTGATGCAATATATCAAGGAGAAAATAGAAAAAGTGGTGCTAGTATTTCTTATTATATTAATAAAATTAATGGTAAAGAATTAAAAGTAAAGAAAAAAGAAGATACTGATGCTAAAATAAAATACGATTCTATAAAATTAGAAATCTTTGATGGTAAGAGACAAATAAGAACTTTGAAATTTAAGACACCTAAAGAAAGTGGAATTCATAAAACTACATGGTACTTGAGAGAAAAAGGAGTTGGTAGAATATCTAGAAATATTCAAAAACTCACAAGAGAACCTGCAGGAGTAAATGTGAAACCGGGAGTTTATAAATTAAAAATGACATTTGGAAATGATATTTCTGAGCAAAATATTATGATTGAATCCGATCCTAGACTTCAGGTTTCTGAAACAGCGATAGATCAGAAATATGATGCAAGTAAAAATTTAGAAACCTATCAAATAAAAATATTAAATGTGATAAAACAATTGATAGAAAGTAAAAATACAGCTAAAAAAATAAAATCTCAATTGACTAAAGTAGATGCTTCAGTAAGTTCAGTCGATAAAAAATATGAAGCAGAAATTAAAGCTTCTAATACAATTATTAAAAAAATTGATACCTTAATAAGTATGTATTTAGGTTCGATAGATAAAAGACAAGGAATTACAAGAAACTCAGAGATTAATGTAATACAACGATTAAAAAAAGCTAGTACATATATTCGTTCTCGTTTTGGTAATCAAACTGCTACAGAAAAAATATTGTTAAACCAATTTAAGACTTTATATACAAAAAGAATAAAAGAAACTAATACTTTCTTTAGTGGTGAGTGGATTAAATTTAAATTACAAACAGAAAATATTAGAATCTCCCCTTTTAAAGAAACTGAAATCTATTCTATAGACTAATATAAAATAGGTGTTATTATAAACACTGATTATTCAAAACAAACAATTTAAAGATGGAACCAATATTTACAAACGATGCAATAGTTTTTGGAATTTTAATGAGCTCTTTAGGATTCGTCTTCTATACAGAAAGTTTAAAAACTGGTTTTTGGCCTAAATTTTATAAAATAGTTCCTGGTTTGTTTATGGCTTATTTTATTCCCGCTATTTTCACAACTGCTGGAGTTATCTCAACTGAATGGAAAACTATAAATGCTTCAGGAGAAATCATAAATAATTCCTCTCAATTATACTACGTTGCAAGTCGTTTTTTATTACCTGCTGCATTAGTTCTAATGACACTAAGCATAGATCTAAAAGCAATATTTAATTTGGGTTCTAAAGCATTGATTATGTTTTTCACTGGAACAGTTGGTGTTATTATTGGAGGACCTTTAGCAATATTAATAATCTCTATTTTTTCACCAGAAACAGTTGGTGGGTCAGATTTTGATGCAGTTTGGAGAGGACTCTCTACATTGGCTGGAAGCTGGATTGGAGGAGGAGCTAATCAGACGGCTATGTTAGAAATCTACAAGTATAATCCTGCGAAATATGGTGGAATGGTTATTGTAGATATTGTAATTGCTAATATTTGGATGGCTATTTTATTAATAGGAATAGGAAAGAAAGATAAAATCAATAAATGGTTAAAGGCTGACACAACTGATATTGAGAAATTGAAAGAAAAAGTGATCACTTTTACACAAAAGATAAAGAAAAATCCAACTCTATCAGATTTTATGATAATGCTTGCAATAGCCTTTGGAACAGTCAGTTTTGGGCATTTTTCAGCAAAATATTTAAGTGCTTTTTTCTCTGAATTTGTAGCTAATATAAATTCACAAACATGGAGAAATATCTTTTCATTTTTAGGTTCAGGTTTTTTCTGGTTAATTAGTATTTCTACAATTGTTGCTATCCTATTATCCTATACAAAAGCAAAAAATTATGAAGGCGCTGGTGCTAGTAAATTAGGAAGTGTTTTTATTTATATTTTAGTAGCAACAATTGGAATGAAAATGGATTTAAATCAAGCTTTAGAAAATCCGGGTTTAATTATAATTGGATTTGTATGGATGGGAATTCATGCAGGGTTATTGATTCTTGTCGCTAAGATAATTAGGGCACCTTACTTCTTTTTAGCCGTTGGTAGTCAGGCGAATGTTGGTGGGGCTGCCTCTGCTCCTATTGTTGCCCAGGCTTTTCATCCGTCACTTGCTACTGTGGGTGTTTTGTTAGCTGTTTTTGGATATGCAATTGGGACAGTAGGGGCAATTTTGTGCACTATTTTAATGGAATTATCAGCTACAATTTAAATAATATTTAGCATATTTGTTTACATAAATTATAATCATAATGAAGAAAATTATAACAGTATTAGCAATCGCTATTTTAATATTTGCCTGCTCTTCTAAAAAAGAAGGTAATATGACAATTCTAGGTAAAATTAAAGGGCTTAAAAAAGGATCTTTATACCTACAAAAGATGAATGACACTGTTTTAATTTCTATAGATTCTATAGCTATATTAGGTGAAAAAAGGTTTAAATTATCAGGAAATATTGACTCACCTGAATTATTTTTTCTTACTTTTAAAGGTAGTAATACAAAAAAAAGAATATTATTTTTTGGAGAAAAAGGAATTATTACTATTAATGATAATATCGATAATTTTGGTTTGAACCCAGAAATTACTGGTTCTAAAAATCAAGAAATATTGAATAAATTTGATAAAATAAATAAACAATTCAGAAATCAGCGTTTAGATTTAATTCAACAAGAATTGGAGGCAAAAAAGATAAAAGATGAATTTATGCTAAAAAAGGTAGATGAGGGATATAAGAAACTATTTAGACGTAAAGTTTTATTTGCTGCTAATTTCGCAATATCAAATTCAGATTTTGAAGTATCACCATACATAGGCCTTACAGAGCTATACAATGCTAATATTAAATTATTAGACACTTTAAATAACTCTCTTTCTGAAAAAGTTAAGAAATCTACTTACGGAAAACGTTTTAACACCTATGTAACAAATATTAAAAAAAGTGAAGGATCTACAAAATAATAAATTTTTTAATAATTTGACCACATTGAATAATTCAGAAGTTAAAAAAAATAAGAATTAATTATGAAAGATGAAATTAATTTTGACGATTTTTTAAAAGTTGATATAAGAATAGGGACAATTATAGAAGTTAATGATTTTAAAGAGGCAATAAAACCATCTTATAAATTAAAAATTGATTTTGGAGATCTAGGTGTAAAAGAATCTAGTGCTCAAATCACCGATATATATGCTAAAGATGATTTATTAAATAAACAAGTATCTGTAATTATTAACCTTAAGCCAAAACAGATAGGTAATTTTATCAGCAAATGTTTAATTCTTGGAGTTTATAATACGCAAGGAGAAGTTGTATTATTAAAGGCTTCAAAAACAGTTAAAAATGGTGAGAAAGTTAGTTAATTTTGACTTTTAGCTGAACTGCTTGGTGCTATCATTACATCTTATCACCGAAGAAAATAGCATTCATTAATAGCTTATTTGTTCCATACCAAAAAGCCCTAAAATTAGTGTTATCAGTAAACACCATTACACGACCACTTCCCATTTTTTGCATTTGGAAAGGAACAGAATTTTTTAATGCATTTAAATTTGACTTTGAAATATATCCACTCAGCAAAGGGTTGTCTAGATACTGAATTGGATTATTATAGCTTTTTTTATTTGGTTTAATAAAAATTGTTGTGTTTCTAAATAGTGCTAATTTATTATTTTTATATCCGAAGTTAATTGGATGAGATCTATCTATTTCTGCTTCAAAAATAGCCCCTCCAATAACTTGTGAGCCTGATATCAAACTCCTTTTCTCAAAGGAAATGTTTTTAATAGTATCCCTTTTAACTGTCTCAAATTGTAAAGTGATAAACTTATTTTTGGCTAACATTTTGACAGAGTTTCTGTAACCAATCAATGTCCCTCCATTTCTTGTCCAAACTTTTAATTTCTCCTGTAAACTTTTATCTAAAGAAGACAAACTCGGAATAATTATGGTGGTATATTTACTAATATCCGTAGAAGATAAATAACTTAAATCTAACTTTGTTAGCATCATATCAAATCGCTGATCTAATAAATGCCATATCTCTCCGGCGTCATTTCCGAAAATACTACCGCCGACAAGCATCGCGACTTTTTGCTTTTTAATAGCTCTAAAATTATTACTACCTAAATCAATCCCTTGATTTAATCCACTAGAAACACCATTTATTTTGAGATGATTTTCAATAGCTACTTCTTCTAAAAACCTGAATAAATCATCTTGATTTAGTTGCTGATTTTGGGTAGGAATAAAAATAGTTCCGTAGTCATAATTATTACCCCCATTTTTGAAATTTTTCATAGAAACCTTTGCACGAATTCCTTTTGTTAAAATTTTATTTAATGCTTTTGGAGTATAATATTCATTCCAAGGCATTAAATATCCAACAGAACTTAATGAATGAATTGATCCTTTATTCATCTCTAAATTTGTAATCTCTGTTCCTGCCTTGGAAAAAGAAATGTTTTCAGCGAAATCCACTCCAAATGAATGATTAAAGGTCCAAGCAGAAACATCATAAAATAAACTATCTTTAAATTTAGTTCTTTCATCAAACATTGCTCTCACTAAGCGTTGATTTTTTTGATTCATTGGAACTATATAGCCATAGTCTTTTTTAAAAAATTTTCCATTTTTTGTGAAATCAGATTTAATTTCATGAATTTTAACTTGATGTTTTGTTAATACCTCTGCCAAATGATAACTCTTTGCAGCATCTTTTTCATCACCAAAAACAATCGCTTTATTCTCACCTGTAGTTATTGCTTCTTTGTAAAAATTTTGTTGGTATTGTAAGATTTTTACACGCATATTATTAGCTGCTTTTAAAGTAGATAATGCAGCAGTAAATTGATTTCTAATAGTAAATGGAAATGTTAAAACACCATTTACAGTTTCTTGTGCATGTCCTCTAGAACTAGCTTGCTCGAACAAAATACCTATACTTCCATTAATATCGGGAAAAGTTGAACCTTTTCCATAATAAAAATCATCAAAACTTTCTTCTGAATAATACGTTGAACCTAACTTATCAAATGCTTTAGCGTGATAAGTTCCTATTTCCCTCGTTAATTCTTGATTTAACTTTGGTGTCAAAGGATGTGTTCTACTCTGAATTCCTGGTTGAAAAAAGAATGTAGAATTACTACCCATTTCATGATGATCAGTTAGGATATTTGGTAACCATTTATGAAAACTTGAAATTCGCGCGCTACTTTCTGGTAATTGCACCGGAAGCCAATCTCTATTCATATCAAACCAATAATGGTTAGTTCTTCCTTTTGGCCAAATTTCTTTATATTCTCTGTCATTTGGATCTGGATTTATATTTTTACTTTTATTTGTATTTACCCAATAAGCAAAACGTTGCAATCCATCAGGATTATAAGAGGGATCAAAAAGAATAATTGTATTGTCCAAAACATCATTAATATTATTTGCTGCTGCTAAATAATAGGCAACTACCAAAGCTGCATTAGATCCACTAGGTTCATTTCCATGAATTGAAAAACCTTGATAAACTACTATGGGGTCATTAGAAATATCTTTATTACTATCATTTGTTCCATTAATATGATTTTCTCTGATTTTATCGATATTTATATGATTCTTTGGCGAAGTAATTGTGAGTAATAACAGCGGTCTTCCTTCAAAAGTTGAACCTCTATTTTCGATAGAAATTCTATCAGAAGCTAAAGCTAAAGCTTTCATATATTCCACCAATTTATCGTGCGTAACATGCCACTCTCCTACTTGATGGCCAATAATACTTTTTGGAGTAGGAATATTTTGATCAAAGGTTGTGTCTTTTGGTAAGTAATAAGATAAATCAATTTCTTGGGAGGAAACTGAAAGTGATACGAATAATATAAATATGAGGAAGTTTTTCATTTGATAACTCTTTAAATTTTAAAACAAATATAAGGTTTCAAAAATATATCTATTATGGCTATAATCATCTATCTAAAAACAGATTTACTCTCTAAAATAATTTCAAATTCATAAATATTTGTATTAAAAAATACCAATTCAATAAAAGTTAACAAACAAACTAATTATTTTCTTTTTATGAAACTTTTATTCAGATATTTGTTCTGTCCATTAGTGCTTTAATAATTAATACAATACTAAATGAGTTTTGAAAGTAATTTTATTTATGATTTAAAGTCTATCACTGGAAATAAGTATATCCTTACTAATAAGCTGAGTAAACAACATTACTGTAACGGATGGAGGTATGGTTCAGGTGAGGCGCTTGCAGTAGCAAAACCTTCAACTTTACTTGAGATATGGAAGGTTCTTCAACTTTGTGTTCAGGCTGATGTTATTGTTATTATGCAAGCTGCTAATACAGGATTAACTGGAGGATCTACTCCTGACGGTAATGATTACGACCGACCTATAGTGATTATTAACACTATGCGCATAAACGATATACAGATTATTAATGAAGGTAAACAAATTATTGGATTTTCAGGAAGTACATTATTTGGGCTAGAAAATAAATTAGCTCCTTTCGGGAGAGAGCCACATTCAGTTATTGGTTCGTCCTGTATAGGCGCTTCGATAGTTGGAGGTGTTTGTAATAATTCTGGGGGGGCCTTGGTGAAAAGAGGACCAGCTTACACTGAGCTTTCAATTTATGCACAGATAAACTTAAATGGTGATTTAATCCTAGTGAATGATCTAGGTATTGATCTTGGTAATTCACCAGAGGAGATTTTGATAAATTTACAAACACATAATTATAATAAAAATAATATACTTTTTTCGGATAAATTAGCTTCTGATAACGAATATCAAGAACGCGTTCGAGACGTAGATGCTAATACACCTGCACGTTATAATGCTGATGGACGACGCTTATATGGTGCCTCTGGTTGTGCAGGTAAAATTGCTGTATTTGCTGTTCGATTAGATACTTATCCAATTCCGAAACGTCAACAAGTTTTTTATGTTGGGACTAATAGCCCTTATGTATTAAGTGAAATTCGTAAAGAAATATTATCCAAGTTTAAACATCTGCCATCATCAGGAGAATATCTTCATAGAGACTGCTATGATGCTGCAAAAAAATACAGCAAAGATACTTTTATCGCGATTGATAAAATGGGTCCAAGCTTTATTCCAAAATTGTTTGAAATAAAACGAAAAGTTGATCGTCTTTCTGATAAATTTATATTCCTTCCTAGCAAATTTTCAGATAGAATTATGCAATTTCTAAGTAAGTTTTGGCCTAACCATTTGCCCAAAAGAATGGAGGAATATAGAGAAAAATATGAACATCATTGGGTAATTGAAATGTCTGATGATGGAGTTGGTGAAGCAAAAAAATATTTCGAGAAGTTCTTTACAGAAAATGAAGGAAGTTTTTTTGAATGTACTAAAGAAGAAGGTAAAAAAGCAATCTTGCATCGATTTGTAGCGGCAAGTGCATTAAATCGTTATCATATTATAAATTCAAGTAAATCTGGGGGAATGATGTCTATGGATATTGCTTTTCCAAGAAATGAAAAAGATTGGTTCGAAAATTTACCTCCAGAAATTGATGATTTAATAGAGTTGAAACTATATTATGGTCACTTGTTTTGCCATGTATTACATCAAAACTACATAGTTAAAAAAGGCGTAGATCCTGAAGTCTTAAAACAGAAATTATTAAAAACTTTTGATGCTAGAGGTGCTGAATATCCAGCTGAACACAATGTCGGTCATGAATACTTTGCAAAACCTTCACTTTCAAATTTTTATAAAGAGCTTGATCCAACTAATGGATTCAACCCTGGAATTGGAAAAACTAGTAAGAATAAAAACTGGAAATAGGAGATACCTATCTGAAGAAATAATATATTCTTTCCTTCAAAAAACTAATATTTATTAAATTGAAATTATTTAGTCTTTATAAACTCCCATTTCTGAGTATTTATCCATTCTCTGACTAACTAAATTCTCTGTTGATAAATCTTTTAATTCATTAAAAGCTGATATGATTTTTTCCTGTACGGCAATGAAAGCTCCTTCTCTATCATAATGGGCTCCACCTAAAGGTTCTTTTATAATTTCATCAATTAACTTTAACCTTTTCATATCGGTTCCTGTTAATTTAAGCGCTGCTGCAGCTTGTTCTTTAAATTCCCAGCTTCTCCATAATATAGATGAACAAGATTCTGGAGAAATTACTGTATACCACGTATTCTCCATCATATATACTCTATCTCCGACTCCTATACCAAGTGCTCCTCCAGATGCTCCTTCACCAATTACAACACTAATAATAGGTGTTTTCAAGCGAGTCATCTCTAATATATTTCTAGCAATAGCCTCACCTTGTCCACGTTCTTCTGCCTCTAAACCAGGATACGCACCAGGTGTATCTAATAAAGTAACTACAGGAATATTAAATTTCTCTGCCATCTTCATTAAACGTAAAGCTTTTCTATATCCTTCAGGGTTAGCCATCCCAAAATTTCTGTACTGACGAGTTTTTGTATTGTATCCTTTTTGTTGACCAATAAACATAAAGGATTGGTCACCTATTTTACCTAGGCCACCTATCATCGCCTTATCATCTTTTACGTTTCTATCTCCGTGGAGTTCCATAAAAGAATCGCCACACAAAGCTTTGATATAATCTAAGGTATAAGGTCTATTTGGATGACGAGAAAGTTGAACTCTCTGCCAAGGTGATAAATTTTTATATATTTCTTTTTTAGCGTTTTCTAACTTCTTCTCTATTTTTTTACATGTTGCGGTAACGTCAACTTCATTGTCTGCTCCAATTTCATGACACTTAATAAGTTGTTCCTCTAACTCTTTAATTGGCATTTCAAAATCTAAATATTCCATTTAGTTTTATTTGATTTTAGTTTGTATCTCAAAGCAAACATACTATAAAATTTACTTTTTTTTAGTATGTTTATTTTAATTTTTACTACATTTTTTTTTAGAAAACTTATTTTTTAGAATAACTCTATTTTTAAAAATCCCATTTAATAAAACTACAAAAAGAACAATAAATGCTCCATAATAAAATTCAGAATTCATTTTTTCTTTATCTCCAAAAATGAATAATGCTAATATAATAGCGTAAATAGGTTCTAAATTGATAGTCAACATAACTGTATATGGAGATATGTATTTCATAACCTTCACAGAAATTATAAATGCATAAGCAGTACAAATACTGCTTAAAATAAAAAGATACAACCAATCTAACTGAGATAATTTAAAAAACTCTAAACTAAAACTTCCACTGTAAAACAAATAACCAGTAATAAATAGTACTCCAAATAAAAGCTGGTAAAGAGATATTACATCTGCTTCATATTGCTTGACGTATAAACCATTTAAAACTGCAAAAAGAGAACCCAAAAAAGAAGCAATTAGCGCATATATAATTCCTGCTTTATATTGTGCAACTTCAAAATTATCAAAAATGATATACAGACCAAAAATAACAATGAGGCCTAAAATTATTTCTATAAATTTCATTCTTCTTTTAAAAAAAATTGGCTCTATCAAAGCTGTAAAAAAGGCTCCTGTACTCATAGCTACCATTGCTACTGACACATTTGACATTTTAATGGCTTTAAAAAAGAAAACCCAATGTAGAGCAATTATACCTCCAGTAAACAGGAATTTTATTATTCCTTTTTGATCAAGTCTAAATGATTTTTTTTTTAACACGAAATAGATAACAATAATAATTACCGCCAAACCCATTCTAAACCAAACTAAAGGGACTGCATCTATCGTTATTAGTGCACCTAATATTGCGGTAAAACCCCAAATAAAAACAATTAAGTGAAGTAATAAATAATTTTTTATTTTACTTTCTTGCATTGAAATATAGATAAATAGCTAAACAGCCAAAAATAATATTAGGAAACCAAACATATAAAAGTGAATTTACACCTGCGACTGCTCCTAAAACCTCGGCGATCTTCATTAAAAAGACATAAACAAACATTATTGCAATACCTATTGCTAGATTTAACCCAGTTCCTCCTCTTCTCTTTCTAAATGATAGTGCAACAGCAATTATTGTTAAAATATAAGACGCAATTGGTAAACTTGTTCTTTTATAAAATTCCACATAATAAGCGTTCAAATTCTTTATTCCTCTTTTTTTGGACAAATCTATGAAAGCTCCTAACTCGTCAGAAGGCATCTCTTGTGCTAATGCTGATTTATAAATTAAATCTTTAGGTGTGAATGCAAAAATAGTATCTAACTTATTTCCTTGGAAAATTATATCATCATTAGGATAGATTTTTCTTAATTTCCAGTTTAACAACTTAAATGTACTATCTTTTGGATGCCAATTAATATTATCAGCAACTAGTTTTGTTTTCAGTTTTAAACCGTCATATAATTCTGTAGAAAAATTAAATCCCGAATTAGATTTTGTATCAAAATTTTGAATAAAAATATAAGTACTATCTGTTAATTGTAGGCTAAAGTTTTTTACATATTTTTCTTGATAATTTTTCTGTTTGAAATAAGTATTCTCAAATTTCTTCCTCTCTTTACTGCTATTTGGTACCACAAAGTGATTCATTATTAATGCCATTAAAGTAACCAATGTTGCACCAATAAAATAAGGGTATAAAAATCTTGTGAAAGAAATTTTAGCATTGTTAATTGCTATAATCTCAGTATTATTAGAGAGTTTTGAGGTAAATAAAATTACGGCAATAAATAATGCCAATGGCATAAAAGTATTTGCGTAATAAATAATGAAGTTACTATAATATTCGTCTACAACTTGATAAAATGAAAGGTTATGGTTTATAAATTTATCTATTTTTTCTGATATGTCTATAGCAATTGCAATAGGTATCAAAATTAATAAGGTAAAAAAGAAAGTTACCAAATAACGTTTTAATATGTACCAGTCTAATATTTTCAAAATATCATAATTAAAGTTCTAACAGGAAAGTTGTTATATATTATAAACGTTTATCCATTTGTTTTACCATTTTATCTTTCCATTCTCTAAAGTCACCCGCTAAAATATGCTTTCTTGCTTCTCTTGTTAACCAAACATAAAATCCAAGATTATGAATAGATGCAATTTGCTTTCCTAGCATTTCTTTTGCGGCAAATAAGTGACGTAAATAGGCTTTTGAATACATTGTATCTACCCAAGTAATATCCATATCATCAATAGGTGAGAAATCGTCTGCCCATTTCTTATTTTTGATATTAATGCTTCCATGAGCAGTAAATAACATTCCATTTCTCGCATTTCTAGTAGGCATTACACAGTCAAACATGTCTATACCTAAAGCTATATTCTCTAAAATATTTATTGGCGTTCCTACTCCCATTAAATAGCGTGGCTTATCTTCAGGTAAAATTTCAGTTACTACCTCTGTCATTGCATACATTTCATCTGCAGGCTCACCTACTGAGAGACCACCAATTGCATTTCCTTGAGCACCCATATTTGCAATATATTCTGCAGATTGTCTCCTTAGGTCTTTATATGTGCTTCCTTGAACTATTGGGAAGAAGGTTTGCTCATGACCATATTTAAAAGGTAAGGTTTCTAAATGATTCATACAACGATTTAACCATCTATGTGTCATATGCATAGAACGTTTTGCATAAGCATAATCACAAGGATATGGTGTACATTCATCAAAAGCCATGATGATATCTGCTCCGATTGTACGCTGAATCTCCATAACATTCTCAGGAGTGAAAAAGTGCATAGAACCGTCTATATGACTCTTAAATTTAACACCTTCTTCTTTAATTTTTCTTCTCCCAGATAAAGAATATACTTGATAGCCACCAGAATCTGTTAGAATATTACGATCCCAGTTCATGAATTTGTGTAAACCTCCAGCTTTTTCTAGAATTTCTATACCTGGTCTTAAATATAAATGATAGGTGTTTCCTAAAATTATATCAGGATTAATTTCATTTTTAAGTTCTGTTTGATGAACTCCCTTTACAGTTCCTACAGTTCCTACAGGCATAAAAATAGGTGTTTCTATAGTTCCATGATCGGTAGTTATAAGACCCGCTCTAGCTTTACTTTTTGGGTCGGTAATTTTTAAATCAAATTTCACACTTTTAAATTTTAATGATTTTGTAATTATATTAAATTACAAAATTTAGTATAAGCATAAACTCTACTCTTGCATCTCAACGCGGCAAATATACCATTATTTAAGATTTGAAAAATTAAAATATTCTTAAAGGTTTAACCTTAAAATCTGCGTTTATTTTTAGACGAAAAACTAGTAGTTTTATTTTTAGATTTTGGAGATGATTTTCTAAAAGTTGCACTTTTTTTATTGAAATCATTTTTTGCAGGTGCAAATTTCTTACTTGAGGTTTGTGCTTTTGGTTTCTTATTTTTTACCGAAGCTTCTTCTGTTTTAGAAGATTTAGAAATCATTGTATTGATTTCTCTCATTTCCTCATCAGTAAGCTCACGCCAATCTCCAGTTTGCAAATAACCTAATTCAACATTCATTATTCGGGTTCGCTTTAACTTAGTTACTTCATAATCTAAGTATTCGCACATTCGTCGAATCTGACGATTTAAACCTTGTGTTAAAATAATTTTAAAAATTTTATCACTAACTTTTTCAACAATACATTTTTGGGTTATGGTTCCTAAAATAGGAATTCCACTTCCCATTTTTTTAATAAAATCATCTGAAATAGATTTATTCACAGAGACAAAATACTCTTTCTCATGATTATTTCCCGCTCGTAAAATCTTATTTACAATATCTCCGTCATTAGTTAAAAAAATCAAACCCTCTGAAGGTTTATCTAAACGCCCTATTGGGAATAATCGCTCTGGATAATTTATATGTTGGACAATATTATCTGGTTCTCTGTCATCTGTCGTAGAAACAATACCGACAGGTTTATTTAAAGCTATATATAAAGTTATATTTTTTGGAACTACTAGACGGCCATCTAGCTTTACAATATCTTTTTTTCCAACTCTATTGCCTAACTGAGTTGACTTACCATTGATAGTTACTCTACCTTCTTTAATAAATTTCTCAGCTTCTCTCCTAGAGCAAACTCCGGAAGAGCTGATGTATTTATTTAAATTTATTGATGGTTGCTTATTAGAATCCAATTGAGTTTTTTTTGTAAAAGTAATTTAATCTTTACAATTCAATAGTCCTAAAAGTTAAATTTATTCTGGGTGAATTCACTTTTTTTGTTGGTGGTAATCTATGTAACCAATGAGTTTGAGTTACATCTTTCATAACTAAAAGACTTCCGTTCTCTAATAGAATATCTACTTTCTGTTTAGTTTCTTTGTGTTTAAAAGAAAACTTTCGCTCAGCTCCTAGAGTTACTGAAGCTATTTCTCCATTTTTTTTTAGTACTTTCTCTCCATCTGAATGCCAAGACATTCCTTCTTGACCGTTATGATACAGATTTAATAAGCATGAATTATAGGTAGCATTACTTTCTTCTTCAATTATCTCCTTTAGATCTAGCAATTCTTTTGTAAAAAGAGAAGCTGTTTTTGTAATTTTTGAATATGTGTAAGAAAATTTAGATTCTCCATACCAGGCAACTTTTCTTTTGGTAATTATTTTTTTTCCAAAAATAATAGCTTCATCATTTTTCCAATCTATTGTATCCATTAATTTATTGTAGAAAAACGCACATTGATTTGAATTTAAAAATTTGCCGTGATAATTCGTAATCCCATCAAAGGGTAAAATATTTTTTTTGCATGATGTATTAAATAAATCCATAAGAAGATCAAAAATAATAAAAATAAAACTACAAAAGGTAGTTTTGTAATCCTATATTTGTAGTATAATGAATTATATATCACAAAACATTCGCCATTTAAGAAAACTTCGAAAGCTAACTCAGGACGAGTTTTCTAAAAAATTAAATATTACAAAGTCTAGAATTGGTTCATATGAAGAAGGACGTTCTGAGCCTTCAATAGAAATGTTAATGGATCTCTCTCTCTTTTTTAATTTACCTGTCGATGTATTAGTCAAAAATGATTTATCATATGCAACAGACTCTTCATTTATAGAAATTGGAAATCAACGTGTTTTGTTTCCAATAATGATAGATGTAGATAATGATGATTTAATTGAAGTAGTACCTATTAAAGCTTCTGCCGGTTATTTATTAGGTTATAATGACCCAGAATATATTGAGCAATTACAAAAAATTAAACTTCCTTTTCTACCAACTGGTAAGCATAGAGCTTTCCCTATAAAAGGAGATTCTATGTTACCAATGAAAGATGGTGCTTATGTGGTTGCAAAATTTATAGAAGATTTTAATGATATTAAAAATGGGAGCTCCTATGTTATTGTTACTGCTAATGACGGGATGACTTATAAACGAGTTTATGATAAAGTAGAAGAAAAAGGATCTATTTTATTGTCACCAGATAATACTTCTTATCAATCTTATCATGTCCCTATTAAAGAAGTTTTAGAATTATGGGAGTTTACTTGTAGTATAAATACACAAGAATATGATGAACAAGATTTAAAATTAAGTAGTATTATTAAAATGTTTAATGATTTAAAAGTGGAATTAGAAACATTTGTCAAAAACTAATTTGAATGAATGTTAATGACATTGTTGGTGAATATCATATTCTAGGGAATAATCAAGATAAAGATGCTACTGAATACGGCGGGACCTTAAAATTATCTTTAGATTATCATTTAAAAATCATTGCTAAATGGAACATTGGTAACAACCAGGAACAATTTGGTACCGGTTTTTTTAAAGACGATATTCTTGTTATTAGTTTTAATTATATTGGTGAAAATGATAAAAGCTTTAAAGGAACTGTTGTTTATAAATTTTTAAATAAAGATATATTTGATGGTTTTTGGTCAGAGAAACATGCAAATCAAGAGTTCTTAGGGCTAGAAAGAGGCTCTAGAGTTAATGCAAAAAAAGAAACTTAAACTATTAGTTGTTAATATGTATTAAATATAATTTTGTAATCTTACTAAAGAGTAATTTTTTTATTACTATCTCGACTGAGTTCAAAAGTAAATTGAATCTAATAATGAAATACACATATAAAATAACAGGAATGACTTGCAATAACTGTAAGGCTTCTGTAGAAAAATATTTAAATACCATTAAGCATTTAAGCAGTATATCTATAAATCTTGAAAAAGGAGAATTAGATTTGATAATGGATAAACATATTGCAACAGACATTCTCCAAAAGGCATTACCAGAAAAGTACAAATTATCAGAATATAGCGAAAGAAAAATATCTACTTCAATTAACTCACAGGACATACCTTTCGATTTTGATAAATCTAAAATTCAGCAGTTAAAGCCCTTGTTACTGATCTTTTTTTATATTACATCAACAGCTATATTACTTAATTACAAGGAATGGTCATGGAATGAGTTTATGATGGATTTCATGGGTGTTTTTTATATAATATTTAGTTTCTTTAAACTTTTAGATCTAAAAGGTTTTACTGAATCTTTTAAAATGTACGATCCATTAGCTAAACGCATTCCATTATATGGATGGATCTATCCATTTTTAGAGACTGTTTTAGGTTTAATGTTCTTACTACGTTTTGAAATAAATTTAGCTTTAATAATTACACTTATTATTTTAAGTATAACTACAGTGGGAGTAATAAAAACATTATTAAATAAAAAATCAATACGTTGCGCTTGTCTTGGAACAGTTTTAAAATTGCCTATGACGGAAGCTACTTTTATTGAAAATACTATTATGATTGTAATGGCTATTATGCTGTTAGCATTTTAAATACTAGTTATTAAAATTAGAAATACAATAATATTTCTGTTTTTATTTTAATATATTGAATTGGTGAAAAGAATTAATAATCAAATAATAATAAATTTTATAACAATGAAAAAAGTAATTTTGAGTATCGTTTTAATAGTTTCTATGATTTTGACAAATTGTAAAAAGAATCAAGAACCTATAAAAGCTACACCACAAATAACGAAAGGTGTTGCTATGACAGATTTAACTTTTGGCGTAAGAGGAAACTGTGGAATGTGTAAAAGAACTATCGAAAAAGCAGCAAATTCTGTCTTAGGGGTCAGTAATGCTAGTTGGAGTGTAGATCAGAAAAAAATAGATGTTTCTTTCAATAGTAATAGAACAAATGAAATGGAGATACATAATTCAATTGCAGCTGCGGGTTATGACACTCAAAATGTTGCAGGTAACGAAGAAGCATACTCAAATTTACCTGGATGTTGTAAATATGACAAAGAAATGATAATGAATCAATCTAGCGCAGTCGAGTAATAATATCTTTTATATAAAAACCCCAGAATCAATTTGAGATTCTGGGGTTTTCTGTTTTATATACTAAATAAAAAAAGCTCGAACTAATCGTTTTTAGTTTTTGATTTATTTTTTGTAAAACCGTATGTACTTTGATTTATAAATCCTTTAGGGAAGCTATCATCTCCAGGGAAGCCTAACTTCACGTTACCACTATCTTCAGGCACATAGTTTGTTTTAAAAATATAATCCCAAACGCTCAAACTAATCGCAAAATTAACACCAATTTTATCTTTGGGTAAATCATAAGCATGATGATATAAATGCATTACTGGATTATTGATTACATACTTAAGGAAACCCCACGTTATTTTAATATTCGAATGATTGAAATGTCCAATTGTAATAGCTACAAAATGGACAATATAGGCCTGCTCAGGCTCAAAACCGAACAATATCATAACTCCGAAAGTTTTCAAAGGTTTATAGAATAAGTTTTCCATCCAGTGGTATCTTAAATGAGCTGCAAAACCCATTTCTTTAACACTATGATGTACCTTATGATACTGCCATAAAAAAGGATATTTATGTAATAATATGTGTGTAAGCCATTGTACAAAGTCTAGTATTATAAAAAATATAATTAATCGAAGTCCTATCGGCCAAGAAGAGGAATTTAAGAGTGCTAAAGATTTGTCATTTATTCCTAAATCAGAAAAAAGAACGTTTAGCATTTTATAAAAACCACTAATAGCTATTGAAAAAATAAAGAAATTGAAAAACATGTAAAAAGCATCTAACCAAAAATCTTTTCTAAAAAAAGATTGCTGTTTCCGCCAAGGAAAAAATATCTCTAAAGACCAAACTAATAACGAGATTAAAATAAGTCCCCAAAAATAATTTGTATACCATGGTATTTCAAAAATAATTGATTTCCATGTCCAATCTATAGTTCCATTAAAAGCTTTTATAAAAGCATCTAAATAAATATTCATAATTAATTTATATTACCTTTTTACTCAATAGGATATTAACTAGAACTAATCGATCCTATTTAAATACAAATTTACTATAAATAAGGTTTAACTTATCTAAAGGTTGCCTGTTTTTATTTCATGAAAGATTATATAAACAGTATCTAAAACGAAAATAAGTTAAGACTATTCAATCTGTCTTTTATAACTTAGCATATTATTTATATAAAATATATGGAACGTAATATCTTTGGAAACCCTCTTATTTCTTGCTGTACAGATCCTCCAACTGGATATTTCAGAGATGGTTTATGTAGAACTATTTCTATTGATACAGGAACACATACTGTATGCGCTATGGTCACTCAGGAATTTTTAGACTTTTCAGCCTCAAGAGGTAATGACCTGATTACTGCTATTCCACACTGGAAATTTCCTGGACTAAAACCTGGAGATAAATGGTGCTTGTGTATTTCACGTTGGTTGGAATCTGAAAAAGCAGGCAAAGCACCCCCTATTTATTTGGATGCGACGCACGAAAAAACCTTAAAATATGCTTCATTAGAATTACTGCAGAAATATGCTGTTAAAAAAGATTAAATATAAGTTTTATTCATTTTTTCTCTTTTAGTTTTATTCCTTTAAAAACTAAATAAAAACATAAATAAGAAACTACTTTTGACATCTTTAGTGATTTTCAAATAATTAATGTACTTAATTAAAAAACCCTTACAATCAATTGATTATAAGGGTTAATGCGGAGAGTAAGGGATTCGAACCCCTGGACCTGTAACAGTCAACAGTTTTCAAGACTGCCGCATTCGACCACTCTGCCAACTCTCCAGGTGTCTCATCAGGTATTACCTGAATGCGGTTGCAAATATATAAAGTTTTTTAAGTTGTAGGAATAAAAATGTCATTAATTTTAATCTTTTTTGAATATCGTAGATAGAGAGTCCTATTGGCTTAAAAATCAATTGTTTTAGGCTAATTATTTAATATTTCTATTGGTAACAAAACGAAAAAACATAGTATCTAAATATCTTAATTTACTATCTTTACCTGTAAGTATATAAAAACATCAATTATGTCTTTTAATTCATTTGGAAACTTGCTAAAATTGACTACTTATGGTGAATCTCACGGAGTTTCTATTGGTGGAATTATTGACGGTTTTCCTGCCGGTTTAAAATTAGATTTTGAGGCAATTCAAGATGAATTAAATCGAAGAAAACCTGGTCAATCTAAAATAGTTACACAAAGAAAAGAACCGGATACTGTAGAATTCTTATCTGGTATTTTTGAAGGAAAAACAACAGGAACATCGATTGGTTTTGTTATTAAAAATACTAACCAAAAATCAAAAGATTATAATCATAATACAAATATTTATAGACCATCTCATGCAGATTATACGTATGACAAAAAGTTTGGAGGACGTGATTATAGAGGTGGCGGAAGAAGTTCTGCAAGAGAAACAGCAAATTGGGTGGTAGCAGGCGCTCTTGCAAAACAATTAATTTCAAATATTAGTATAAACGCATTTACATCTTCTGTAGGTGATATTTTTATAGATAAACCTTATCAAAATCTAGATTTTTCTAAAATTGAAGATAATGTTATTCGCTGTCCAGATGACTTTTCCGCACAAAAGATGATTTCTAAAATCAAAGAAATAAGGAAAGCTGGAGATACTATTGGTGGGACAATTACTTGTGTAGCTCAAAATGTACCTTTAGGTATAGGTGAACCTATATTTAATAAATTACATGCAGAATTAGGTAAAGCAATGCTTTCTATTAATGCTGTAAAAGGTTTTGAGTTTGGTAGCGGATTTTGTGGCTCAAAAATGAAAGGCTCTGAACATAATGATATTTTTAACGAAGACGGCACAACGCAAACTAATCTGTCTGGAGGTATTCAAGGAGGTATCAGTAATGGGATGGATATCTACTTTAGAGTTGCGTTTAAACCTGTTGCTACTATCATGAGTAGCCAACAAACGATAAACTCTGAAAATAAAATTACAGAAATAACTGGGAAAGGAAGACATGATCCGTGTGTAGTTCCAAGAGCTGTTCCTATTGTTGAAGCTATGACTGCACTAGTATTAGCCGATTTCTATTTGCTAAACAGGAGTAGAACAGTATAAGTCAATAACTTATAAATACATTAAAAGAAAAAAGAGATTACCAAACGTAATCTCTTTTTTCTTTTAATATATTAGAAACTATTTTAAAGCTCCTAAGTATCGTTCTGCATCTAAAGCAGCCATACAACCTGTACCTGCTGCAGTAACTGCTTGTCTATATTCTTTATCTTGTATATCTCCCGAAGCAAACACTCCAGGTAGATTTGTTTTAGTAGATTTCCCTTCAGTGATTAAATACCCTGTATCATCCATATCTAAAACACCTTTAAATAAGTTTGAATTTGGTGTGTGACCGATAGCTATAAAAACTCCTGTTACTGATATATCAGTTTTTACTTTTGTTTTATTATTAACAGCCCTAACTCCTTCAACAACATTACTCCCAAGAACCTCTTCTATTTCTGTATTGTATAAAACCTCAATATTTTCAGTTTTATTAACTCTGTGCTGCATAGCTTTTGATGCTCGCATAAAGTCTTTTCGAACTAGAATTGTTACTTTTTTACAAATATTAGATAAATAAGTAGCTTCTTCAGCAGCGGTATCTCCAGCTCCAACTACAACAACATCTTGCCCCTTATAAAAGAAACCGTCACAAGTAGCACATGCAGAGACTCCTCCACCTATTAATCGTTGTTCACTCTCTAACCCTAGGTATTTAGCTGAAGCACCAGTTGAGATTATCACAGTATCTGCTTCGATAATTTTAGACTCATCAACAATGACTTTATGAATACCTCCAATTTTATCACTTAAATCTACTTTAGTTACCAAACCAAAACGAACTTCTGTCCCAAAACGTTCTGCTTGATTTTTTAAATCCTCCATCATCGCAGTTCCATCAGTTCCATTTGCGTACCCTGGAAAATTATCAACCTCAGTAGTTGTAGTTAGTTGACCACCCATTTGCATTCCAGTATACATAACTGGTTTCATATCTGCACGTGCAGCATAAATAGCAGCTGTATATCCTGCAGGGCCAGAACCTATAATCAAACATTTTATTTTTTCTATATTTTCAGACATAATATTATTCTCTTTGAGATCGTAAATGTATCATTTTTTACTACTTTTTAGAGCCAATGTTTATAAGTTTTTATAATGAAAATATAAGTAATTACAATCAAATAAGTCTAAGAATAAGTTATTAGAAAAATTGTTAATTTAATAAAAGAATGTATATTTGCCGTCCGTAAATGATAGGTAATCATTTATCGGGGTGTAGCGTAGCCCGGTCATCGCGCCTCGTTTGGGACGAGGAGGTCGCAGGTTCGAATCCTGCCACCCCGACTAAAACCAGTAACATAGTTACTGGTTTTTTTTCTTCATATAAAACATTTAATTCAAATTATATTTATTCCGTTTTTACTTTATAATTAATAATTTTATTTAAAATTATTACTATTAATATAAATATTGACCAGCATTAATTAACAAAAAATTTTGTTTAACAAATATTAACAATCATTAAACATATTGTATATTTGTAACATAAATAATCTATTATTATGGCAAGAAAAAAGATCGTTAAAAAGCAAGATTTAATTACAATGTTTATGGAGTATGTTTTAGAAAACGACCATCAACCAAAATCTGTTTTTAGTTTCGCTAAAGAAAATAATTTTGAAGAAGCAGATTTTTATGAATTTTTCGGTTCTTTCGAAGCACTTGAAGCGTCTGTTTTTGAGGCTTTCTTTGAGAATACAACCATTTTACTTTCAAAAAGTGAAGACTACCAAGGCTTTGATTCCAGAAATAAATTACTGAGTTTTTATTTTACATTTTTTGAATTATTAACAGCTAATAGAAGCTACGTAGTTTACGCTTTTAATAAAGGGAAAAATAACCTAAAAAGTTTAAAAAGTTTAAAAGGATTCCATAAACATTTTAAAAAATATATAGATAACTTAGAGATAGAAACTATAGATATTAAACAAGAACAATTAGAAAGAATTCAGCATAAAACAATACAAGAATCAGCATGGATACAGCTTCTAATAACAATGAAGTTTTGGCTAGATGATACTTCTAAATCATTTGAAAAAACAGATATATTTATCGAAAAATCTGTAAACACTAGTTTTGATTTATTAAATATAAAACCCCTTAAAAGCATCATTGATTTCGGAAAATTTATTTTGAAAGAAAAAATGATGTAAAATAAAATTCATGAAAACATTAAATTCTATACCAACATCAAAAATACAAAGAGCTACTAAATTAGTCACCACAGGAGCAAAAGTGGGTGTAAATTATTTAAAATATTACGGTGACAAATTGATTAATGATAAAGTTGTTGCTAAAGCAAGACTAAATAAAAATAATGCTGAAGATATATACGACGGGTTACAGCAATTGAAAGGAAGTGCGCTAAAGGTTGCACAAATGTTAAGTATGGAAAAAAGTATCCTTCCTGCTGCATATGTAGAAAAATTTTCTCTAGCACAATTTTCTGTACCTCCACTATCCCCCCCATTAGTTTCTAAAACTTTTAAAAAATACTTTGGGAAAAGTCCTAATGAAATTTTTGATAAATTCAATTTAACATCTAAGAATGCAGCTAGTATTGGTCAAGTCCATAAGGCTGAAAAAGATGGTAAATTCTTAGCAGTTAAAATACAGTATCCAGGGGTAGCAGAAAGTGTAGCTTCAGATTTGGCTTTAGTTAAACCAATTGCAATAAAAATGTTTAATATCAGAGGAAACGATTCTGATAAGTATTTTAAGGAAGTAGAAGATAAGTTGACAGAAGAAACAAACTATATTTTAGAAATTGACCAAAGTAAAGAAATTTCAAAAAAATGCAAACATATTCCTAATCTAAAATTTCCAGAATATTATTCTGAATATTCTTCAGAGAGAATTATTACTATGGATTGGATGACGGGCGAACATCTTTCTGAATTTACGCCTAAAAACAAAAACCAAGAAGTTTCAAATAAATTAGGACAAGCTTTGTGGGATTTTTTTATGCATCAGATTCATAATTTAAGAAAAGTTCATGCAGATCCTCACCCAGGAAATTTTTTAGTTTCTAAGGATAATGAGCTCATTGCCTTAGATTTTGGATGTATGAAATCTATTCCCGAAGAGTTTTACATACCCTACTTCGAATTAGCTAAACCAGAGTGTATCAATAACCCTACTTTGTTTGAGAGTAAATTATATGAGTTAGAAATCTTAAGAAAAGATGATTCTAAAGAAGAGCTTATTTTTTTTAGAGCAATGTTTTACGAAATGCTAAGTTTATTTACTCAACCATTTCATAATGAAGAATTTGATTTTTCAGACGATGAATTCTTTAGTAGAATTTCTGACTTAGGAGCTAAATATGCAAAAAGCTCGGAACTTAAAAATATGAATGGAAATAGAGGTTCCAAGCACTTTATCTATATAAATAGAACATTTTTTGGTTTATATAATTTAATGCACGACCTTAATGCAAAGAATATCAAAATAAATAATTTTAAACAATATTAATGGCTTTTTTTAACAGAAAAGATATAGATAAATTAGATAAAATTTATAAAATAAATCTAATAAATAGTTGTTCTGGATTTAAATCCGCGAATTTATTGGGGTCTATATGTACTGAAGGAATATCTAATGTTGCTATCTTTAGTTCAGTGATTCATTTAGGGTCAAATCCCCCTACTTTAGGATTTGTTCTCAGGCCTACAACTGTTCCAAGAAATACACATAAAAATATTAAAGACATCGGCTATTTTACAATAAATCATATTTATGAAGATATTATTGATGATGCCCATCATACATCTGCAAAATATCCAGAGGAAATATCAGAATTCGATGTAACCAGTCTAGAAGAAGTATTTAAAGGTGATTTCAAAGCTCCCTTTGTAAAAGGTTCACCTGTTCAAATGAGTATGAAGTTTATTGAGGAAATATATGTTCCCTCAAATGATGTTATGTTAATTGTTGCACAAATCGAAGAGTTATATATTAATGACGAATTATTACAGAATGATGGATTAATTAACCTTTCAATTGGAAAAATTGCGGCAATAAATGGTCTTGACACATATACTATACCCGCTTTCAAAAAGCAATTAACATATCAAAGACCAAAAAAAAGAGCTTAATGTTATGAAAATTCTAGTTACAGGGGCAACAGGCTATATAGGTAAGAGGTTAATACCTTTATTACTTAACGATGGACATACTGTTGTTTGTGCTGTAAGAGATTATGAAAGAGCTCAAAATTATTTTAGAGATAGAAAAAATATAATTCTAGCAGAAATTGATTTTTTAGACTTTTCTAGCTTAGAAAACTTGCCTAAGGATATAGATTTTGCGTATTACCTTATTCATTCAATGTCAAATTCTGCTAAAGAATTTAATATCCTAGAAGAAAAATGTGCTTTTAATTTTAAGCGTTTTGCTGAGAACACTAAATTAAAACAAGTAATTTACTTAAGTGGGATTACAAACGATACAAATTTATCAAAACATTTACTTTCTCGTAAAAATGTAGAAAAAAAATTAGCATCTAAAAGCTATGCACTTACTACTTTTAAAGCAGGGATAATAGTTGGTTCAGGAAGCTCCTCATTTGAAATAATTAGAGATATTGTAGAGAAGCTACCGATAATGATTGCTCCAAAATGGTTAAACACAAAAACACAGCCTCTTGGCATAAGAGACGTACTAGGATTTCTTCATAAAGCATTAGATAGAGAAGAATTATATAATAAATCTTTTGATGTTTTTGGCCCAGAAGTAATGACATATAAAGAAATGTTATTAAAATTTGCTGAAGTGAGGAAATTAAAAAGATGGATAGGAATTGTTCCTGTAATGACTCCTAAACTCTCGTCTTACTGGTTATACTTCGTAACATCAACATCCTACAAACTTGCAAATTCATTAGTAAATTCAATGGGGGTTGAAGTAATTGGTAAAAAAAGTAACATTAATAAAATTTTAGATGTAGATCCTATGACTTACAAGCAAGCTGTTGAGTTTGCTTTCGTTAAAATAAAACAAAATAGTATTATATCTAGCTGGAAAGATTCATATGTCAGTAGTGGACGATTAAAAAACTATGTACATGAATTTATAAACGTTCCTAAACATGGATGCTTTCAGGACAAAAAAAATCGAAAAATAATTAACGAAGAGATGGCTTTAAATAAAATCTGGGCTATTGGAGGAAATACAGGGTGGTATTATGGTACAATCCTTTGGAAAATTAGAGGATTCATAGATCAATTTTTTGGAGGGGCAGGTTTAAGAAGAGGGAGAAGACATCCAACAGAATTAAATTCGGGAGATGCTCTTGACTTTTGGAGGGTAATATATGCCGACAAAAATAATCAAAAATTACTCTTATATGCGGAAATGATTTTACCTGGCGAGGCATGGCTTGAATTTAAAATAGAAGATGGGACACTATATCAAACTGCTACTTTTAGGCCAAGGGGTTTACCTGGACGTCTATATTGGTATGCCGTTGCTCCTTTTCACTGGTTTATTTTTAATGGTATGATAGATAAAATTTCTAAAACTTAAATTATTGAAGAAACAAAATTTGCCAGAAAAAATATGTTTGGTTTGTAAGAAACCTTATAGCTGGAGAAAAAAATGGGAAAAAAACTGGGATGAAGTTAAATATTGTAGCGAAAAATGCAGAAGAAACAAGAGAGTGTTGGTTTAATTTGGTTCACAAATAACTTAAGAGTTTTAGATAATAAAGCAATTGAATTGGCAAGTAAAAGTCATGATAAGCTTATTGCTATATATGTTTTTGATGTAAATATTTTTAATAAAAATATATTTGGCTTTAAAAAAATAGAAATTTTTAGAGCTAATTTTTTAATTGAAACAATTACAGAATTAAAAAATAATTTACAAAAAGAAAACATAACACTACTTACGTATTTTGATGACTCAAAAGGAATAATTCCATCTATATGTGAAGAATATAATATTTCAGACATATACATCCAAAAGGAATGGACTTCCGAAGAGCTTACAATATTTAAAGATGTAAAAAACAACCTAAATAATAATATTAAAGTAACTTCTGTATATGACCAGTTTTTATATCATCCAGAAGATATTAATATTGAAATCAAATCTATCTCAAACGTTTTTTCAAACTTTAGAAAAAAGGTTGAGAAATATAGTACTATAAGGGCTGAAAGTATTTTTACAAGAAGGGATAAAACAAATCTAATAAATAACAATACTGTAGTTCCTAGTTTAGAGACGCTTGGGTATAAGGTATTAAATAAAAATAATAATTCTGCTTTTCCTTTCAATGGAGGAGAAAAGGAAGCTTTAAATAGGATAAATTTCTACTTTTCCAAATCCAAAAAACTAAGCCAATATAAACAAACTAGAAATGGTTTGATTGGCGAAGATTATAGCTCTAAATTTTCTCCTTGGCTTGCAAATGGGAGTCTTTCATCCAAAACAATTTACTGGAGGATTAAAGAATATGAAGCTGAATTTGGTGCTAACCAATCTACATACTGGTTAATATTTGAATTAATCTGGAGAGATTATTTCAAATATATTTCTATTAAACATAATAGTTCATTTTTTAAAATTGATGGAATATTAGAAAAAAAATATGAATGGAAGACTGATGATCGCCAAATACAAAATTGGATTCAAGGAAAAACAAGAGAACCTTTTGTAAACGCAAATATGATTGAATTAAAAGAAACAGGTTTCATGAGCAATCGTGGACGACAAAATGTAGCTTCCTATTTTTCAAAAGAACTGATGTTAGATTGGCGTATAGGAGCTGCTTATTTTGAGTCAATGTTAATTGATTATGATGTTCATTCAAACTATGGTAATTGGCTGTATATATCTGGAGTTGGTAATGATCCCAGAGATCGTAAATTTAATATAAAGTCACAAGCAGAAAGATATGATCCAGAATCAAAATATCAAAATCTGTGGCTCCAAAAAAATATTTTTTAGAAATGAAAACTGTAAGATTAATTCTTGGTGACCAACTTAATAGTAATCATTCTTGGTTTAAAGATATAAATGAAAATATCTTGTATTGTATTTTTGAAATGCGGCAAGAAACAGATTATGTTATCCATCATATTCAAAAGGTAACAGGGTTTTTTGCAGCAATGAGAAGTTTTTCAAAGGAATTAAATGAAAAAGGGCATTCAGTAAAATATTTATCAATTTTAGATAAAGAAAACACACATTCATTAACTAAAAATTTAAATATAGTACTGGAAAAATTTCAAGCAGAAAAATTTGAATACTTACTACCTGATGAATATCGTTTAGATAAGCAATTAAAGGTTTTTTGTAAAGATTTATCTATAAATAATGAGGTTTATGAAACTGAACATTTCTACACAAAAAGAGAGGAGCTAGCGACCTTCTTTAAAGGAAAAAAACAATTTTTGATGGAGAATTTTTATAGAAATATGAGAAAGAAGCACCAAATATTAGTAATTAATGATCAGCCAGAAGGTGGAAAATGGAATTTCGATAAAAGCAATAGAAAAAAATGGAAGGAAAATACTTTAATCCCTCCTTTCAAAAGCTTTGATAATAATGTAGAAAATATTTTAGCGGAAATAAATAAAGCAGAAATAAAAACAATAGGAAAAATCAATCCGAAATATTTTGAATACCCAATAAATAGAGATCAAGCATTAATTCAATTAGATTATTTCTGTGAAAATTTATTAGTGCATTTCGGAGATTATCAAGATGCTATGCACACAAATCAAATTTATTTATATCATTCTAGAATATCGTTTGCTATGAATATAAAATTGATCTCTCCAAAAGAAGTCATTGAAAAAACTTTAGAAATATATCGTTTTAAGAAAGAAGAAATTGAAATTGCACAAGTAGAAGGATTTATAAGACAAATTCTAGGATGGCGAGAATATATGAGAGGGATGTATTGGAACTTTATGCCCGACTATAAAAAACTTAATGAATTAAATAATAAAAATAAATTACCAGAATTTTATTGGACAGGAAAAACAAAAATGAATTGTTTAAAAAACTCAATTAATAATTCTCTAGATAATAGTTATGCTCATCATATACAAAGATTAATGATTACTGGTAATTATGCGTTATTAGCTCAAACAAACCCTGATGAAGTAGATGCTTGGTATCTTGGGATATATGCGGATGCTGTAGAGTGGGTTCAATTACCAAACACTAGAGGGATGAGCCAATTTGCGGATGGTGGAAAGATTGCTACAAAACCTTATGTATCTAGTGGAAGCTACATAAATAAAATGGGAAATTATTGCGACAGCTGCGTCTATAATAAAAAAGAAAAAATAACAAAAGATGCTTGTCCTTTTAATAGTTTATACTGGAATTTTCTGGATGACAAAAAAAAGGAATTATCAGGAAATTTTAGAATGGGAATGATGTATAGTTTACTTCGAAAAATTACACCAGAAAATTTATTTAAAATTAAAGAAAAAGCAGCACATATAATAGCAAACCCAAATGAATACTAATAAAGAATTCATAAATATTATATGGCTAAAACGTGATTTACGTTTAAATGATAATGAGGCTATTTTTAATGCTTGTAACTCCAATAAAAAAGTTTTGTTTTTATATATGTTTGAAAAAACGCTTATAAATGAAAGACATTATAGTGAAAGACATTGGAATTTTGTTAAGCAATCATTAAACGATATTAATGAAAATTTAAAGAAGTATAATACTAAAGTATTAGTTATAAATTCTGAGATAATTAGTGGATTTAATCAAATACAAAACTTTTATCAAGTAAATAGTGTTTTTTCACACCAAGAAACTGGTCTTTTAATTACTTATAACAGAGATAAGGACTTTAATAGATACTGTAGAAATAACTCTATAGATTGGATTGAAAATAGTAACAACGGTGTATTAAGGGGGTTATTAAATCGAGAAGACTGGTTTGAAAACTGGAATAAGTATATGCATCAAAAGCAATTTAATTTTCAACCTAAGAAAAATCAATTTATAAGTATTAAAGAAATAGATCAAATTTCATCTACTTTCAATCTAACGGATTTAACAACTAAAAAATCTCTCGTATTTCAAAAAGGAGGAACAAGAACAGCTTGGAAGTATGCAAATTCTTTTTTTTTAGAAAGACATAAAGAGTATATGTTTAATATATCTAAGCCAGAAAAATCAAGAACAAGTTCTAGCAGAATATCTACTTACTTAGCTTGGGGAAATCTCTCTATCAGAGAAGTTTTTCAAAAAGCAACTAGTCTAAAATTAGAGAAGGTTAATAATAAACATTTGGGAGCATTTATATCTAGATTAAGGTGGCAGGCACATTTTATTCAAAAATTTGAGATGGAACATACCATGGAAGAATCAAGTATTAATAAAGGATACCATAAATTAAAAAAGAACCTATCTAAAGAATATAAAATTGCCTGGGAAACTGGTAAAACAGGCTTTCCGTTGGTAGATGCCTCAATGAGGTGTTTAAATGAAACTGGTTATTTAAATTTTAGAATGCGGGCAATGTTAGTCTCATTCTTTACTCATATTCTGTGGCAGCCTTGGCAAGAAGCAACTTCTCATTTATCTAGAATGTTTCTAGATTTTGAACCTGGAATTCATTTCCCTCAATTACAAATGCAAGCAGGCGAAACAGGTATAAATAATTTGAGGATATATAATCCTATAAAAAATAGTATTGAGCATGATGTAGATGGTGTTTTTATCAAAAAATGGTGTCCAGAACTTTCTAATTTATCAATAAATTTTATTCATGAACCTTATTTAATGACAATTTTAGATATGCAGTTTAATGACTTTGAATTGGGGAAAGATTATCCAAAACCTATAGTAGATATAAAAACTAACAGAAAAAAGGCTAGTGATATTCTTTGGAATTTAAAGAAAAATTCAGTCGTACAGAAAGAAAGCTATCGAATCTTAAAAAAACATACCATTACAAATAGAAAGAAGATGTTGCCCAGTAATTAAGACTTTAAATATAAAAATATAATCTTTTGTTAATTTTGTTTAATGTTTTACCTAATCTCTTAAACATTTTGTACATTTGAATAGGATTTTAATAAAATGATATTCAACACAACGCATACTAACAAAGAAACTGAAACAGCAATCAATAATTTGATAGGTAAATCTTATTCCTTTTTTAAAGCAATAAAAATGAAAGGTGTTGGCTCCAAAAGAATGATGATAACTAAAGTAAGCTCTGGGTTTAAAGATATCATAAATTCAGTTTCCGACATCAACTATGGCAATCTGGAAATAAGAGAAAAAGGAATTATAGTCCATATAAACAAAGGTTTGAAAAACTATAGCTGGGCAATACCATATTATCAATTACACATTTACAAAACAAACGGTTATAGTATTCATGGCCAAGGAAACTTTGTAAGCTTTGCAAATAATAAATTATTGAAGGAAAATCGAAATTTTATTAATCGTTTAACAGATCTAAAGATCGAAAACGAAAAAAATTATGACTTTTACTAATGATAGTACTAGATTCAATAGCAATAGATAGAGTAATAGAAATGGCTTGGGAAGATAGAACAACTTTCGAGGCTATAGAGTTTCAGTTTGGGTTGAAAGAGCAAGAAGTAATTAACTTAATGCGAAAGCAAATGAAGTTAAAAAGCTTTAAACTTTGGAGAGAGAGAGTTCAAGGAAGAAAGACTAAGCATGAAAAATTAAGAACCTTCGAAAAAGGGAGATTTAAATGTAACAGACAAAGATCGATATCTAATAACTCGATTTCAAAGCGATAATATAAAAGTGCTTTGTTTTAAACTCAGGTTTTAAAGACAGCACATTAAAAAGATACCAATATGATTACTAAAGGCAATAATAATGATACTGAATTAAATAACTTCTCTTTTGAAGAAGTTGGTGATGATCATTTATTTACAGGTTTAAAAACACCTATGAAGCCTAATGCTTTTAATATTTCAGATCAAGAAAAGAAAGAAAAAATAGCTGACCTATTTAAAGAAATTATGGATGTAATGGGATTAGATCTTTCAGATGATTCTTTAAAAGGAACTCCCAAAAGAGTTGCTAAAATGTACATTGAAGAAATTTTCTCAGGATTAAATCCAGCGAATAAGCCAAAGGTTGCCTTGTTTGATAATAAGTATCAATATAATCAAATGTTGGTAGAGAAAAATATAACATTTTACTCAAATTGTGAACATCATTTTGTTCCAATTATGGGTAAGGCTCATGTTGCCTATGTTTCTTCAGGAAAAGTAATTGGTTTGTCCAAATTAAATAGGATTGTACAATATTATGCAAAAAGACCACAAGTTCAAGAACGTTTAACAAACCAGATAGCTGAAGAACTTAAAGAAGTATTAAAAACAGAAGACGTAGCTGTTATAATAGATGCAAAACATTTATGTGTTTCCTCTAGAGGAATTAAAGATGATACATCTTCTACAGTAACTTCATTTTTTGGCGGTAAATTTAATACTCCTCAGAAGATAGCTGAATTACAAAATACCCTAAATTATTAAATTATGGAATTGATTGAAAAAGCACTTGAATTTGAAAAAAGAAAAATGAGATTCCCAACAACTAGTGATAGAATATTAGCCGCTAGAGAAGCAAAGGATTTAATTTTGGGAATAAATGAAGTTTACAAAGAGAGTAAAGATGAAGAGCTTATGGATATTATGAAACGCCTAACAGTTATAAAACAAAGGATTGAAAAGCGTCTTAAAGGAAAACCTTTAACATCATAATAACTTGAGATTTTACTTGCTTATCTAACATTTATATTTATATTCGAAAATTAAGACAATAATCGTATATAATATAATGACATTAGAAGAGAAAGCAGTAGAATTCGAAACAAGAAAATTCTCATTTAAAACAACAAGTGATAGAATTGTAGCATCTAGAGAAGTTAAAGCTTTGATACTAGAGATTAATGAAGTTTACAAACAAAATAATGATCCATTATTAATGGACCTTATGAAACGCTTAACAGTAATTAAACAAAAAATTGAAAAGCGTTTGAAAGGAAGACCTTAAACGTATTATGAAAAAAATTTTAGTTATTGGCGGTAGTAAAGGAATTGGAAAAGCTATTGTTGCTTCTTTATTAGAAGAAAATAAAGTAATAAATATTAGTAGAACAGAACCTACAGAAAATCATCAAAATTTAACACATTATAGCTGCGATGTTCTAGTCGATGAATTACCAAAAATAGAAGAATTAGACACTTTAATCTACTGTCCTGGTAGTATAAATTTAAAGCCTATCTCTCGCTTAAAATTAGAGGATTTTAGACAAGATTTTGAAATAAATGTTATTGGGGCTGTAAAAGCAATCCAACAATATCTTCCGATTCTAAAAAAAGGCGAAAATCCATCAATATTATTATTTAGTACAGTAGCTGCCAAGTTAGGTATGCCTTATCATGCAAGTGTAGCTGCAGCAAAATCTGGAGTGGAAGGCTTGGTGAAATCTTTAGGTGCAGAGCTTGCACCAATAATTAGAGTTAATGGAATCGCGCCTACAGTAACAGACACAGAATTAGCTTCTAAATTATTAAGAAATGAAAGGATGATTGAAAGTATTACAGAGCGTCATCCTCTTAAAAGATTTTTAAACCCTGAAGAAGTTGCAGATATGGCAACATTCTTAATTTCTAATAAAGCAAACTCAATTTCCGGTCAAATTTTTGAAATGGATTGCGGTATTGTTAGCTTCAAACTATAAAAAATGGCAAGAACATCATTTTACGACATTCAAATAAATGATTTGAAAGGAAAAGCAATCAATTTATCTGAATATAAAAATAAACATATTCTTTTTGTAAATGTAGCATCTAAGTGTGGCTTTACTCCCCAATATGAAAGTCTAGAAAAACTAAGTAATACTTACAAAAATAATTTAGTGGTTATAGGGGTGCCTTGTAATCAATTTGGAAAACAGGAACCTGGTAACTCCAGTGAAATAGAAGAATTTTGTCAAGTAAATTATGGAGTATCGTTTGTTATAACAGAAAAAATAGAAGTAAAAGGTGATGACATACATCCACTCTATGAATGGTTAACCTTACGAAGTTTTAATGGTAAAAAAAGTTCCTCTGTAAAATGGAATTTTCAAAAATACTTATTAGATCCAGAGGGAAAGTTAATAGATTATTTCTTTTCTATCACTAAGCCATTTAGTTCTAAAATAACAAAACACTTAAGATATTAAATTATGTTCGGATTATTCAAAAAAAAAACTGAGACAGAAAAGCTACAAGATGAATACAAAAAATTAATGGAGCAAGGATTTAAGCTTCAATCAATTAATAGAAGTGATAGTGATCAAAAATATCTAGAGGCTGATGCTATTTTAAAAAAAATAGATAGTCTTAAATAATTCTGTTTTTATGAAATTAACCAAACTCATAATTTTTTTTATTATTATCAATTTTGGAGGACTCGCTATTGGGAGTTGGTTAATGAATAATGGACCTTTATCTATTTGGTATACTAGTTTGAATCAGGCGCCCTGGACTCCTGAAGGATGGGTTTTTGGAGCTGCATGGACTACTATTATGTTTTGTTTTTCAATATACTTAGGATTCCTTTTTTATAGATCAAATACTAAAAAAATAAAAATATTTTATTTAATTCAAATAGTACTCAATATAAGTTGGAATTATATATTTTTTAATCAACATTTAGTCACACTAGCACTAATTAATATTCTTTTATTAACTTCACTTGTGTTTTATTTCTTTTTTGAATTCAAATATAAAATGGAGAAATTACGATATCTACTTTTACCTTATATGATTTGGCTTTGTATTGCTACATCTTTAAATCTATATATTTTAATTCATAATTAATGAAAATATACTCACTTCATAAAACACAAAAACTCCCAATTTCTTTAGATGAAGCTTGGGAATTTTTATCAAATCCAAAAAATTTAAAAATTATTACCCCAGATTACATGAGTTTCAATATTATTTCTAAAATAGACAGACCTCTTTATATTGGACAAATTATACAATACATAGTTACTCCTCTATTAGGTATTAAAACCAAATGGGTATCGGAGATTACTCATATCCAAGAAAAAAAATATTTTGTAGACGAGCAGATGTATGGGCCTTATTCTCTTTGGCATCACAAACATTTTATAAAAGAGATAAACGGTGGTGTTGAATTAGAAGATATTATAGATTATAAGGTGCCGTTAGGAATTATAGGTCAGTTAATACATCCTATTTTAGTAAAACCAAAATTGGAGGAAATATTTTCTTACAGACAAAAAAAATTAATTGAGCTTTTTGGAGAATACAAATAATGGATAAAGAAATACAAATATTTTGGTTTCGTAGAGATTTACGTTTAAACGATAACTGTGGACTATTTCATGCCTTGAATAGTGGTAAAAAAGTACTTCCCTTATTTATTTTTGATAAAGATATTTTATCAAAAATAAACTCAGATGACTCTCGAGTCTCTTTTATACATCAAGAATTAGAAAATATAAATAATCAATTACATAAATTCGGCTCTAGCATTTCTGTTTTTCATGATAAACCAATTGAACTTTTCAAAAAATTATCAGAAAAGTATACTATTGATACTGTTTTTACAAATCATGATTATGAACCCTACGCACTAAAGAGGGATCAGGATGTTAAAGAACTTTTAGCATCAAAAAAAATCAACTTTAAATCTTATAAAGACCAAGTGATTTTTGAAAGAAATGAAATAGTAAAAAAAGATGGAACTGCATATAAAGTATATACACCTTATTCTAAAAAATGGTTAGAAGCATTTAATTATAAAGGAATAACTTTTTTTCCATCAGAAGATAATACTCATCAATTTATAAAAACAATTAATAATCCTTTTCTAAGTATTACTGATATCGGTTTTAAATTATCGAATATAAAAGTAACTTCTTATAATGTGTCTTCTAGTGTAATTGATAATTATGAAGAAACTCGAAATTATCCTTCACAAAACAGCACTTCGAGATTAGGGACATATCTTCGATTCGGAACAGTTAGTATTCGAGAAATGGTTAAAAAAGCCTCTAAGAGCAATAATATTACTTTTTTAAAAGAATTAATCTGGAGAGAATTTTTTATGCAAATACTCTGGCATTATCCCAATACAACAAAAGATAGTTTTAAACCTCAATATGATAGAATTGTTTGGAGAAATAACGAAGAGGAATTTAAAAAATGGTGTGAAGGAAAAACAGGATATCCTCTGGTCGATGCTGGAATGAGAGAACTAAACCAAACAGGATTTATGCATAATAGGGTACGTATGCTAGTTGGTAGTTTTTTATGCAAACATTTATTAATAGATTGGCGCTTAGGAGAAGCATATTTCGCAGAAAAACTTCATGACTACGAACAATCAAGTAATATTGGTAATTGGCAATGGGTAGCAGGTTGTGGTGTTGACGCTTCCCCTTATTTTAGGATTTTTAACCCGACTACCCAAATTCAAAAATTTGATAAAGAATTATCTTACATTAAAAAATGGGTCCCAGATCTTCAAGAACTTACCTACCCCTCAGAAATAGTGGATCATAAAATTGCACGAGAACGTTGTTTAAAAACTTATAAAGAGGCTCTAAATAGAATATAATAATAATTTTAAAGGAAAAGATGTTTTTGTGGTTCTTTAAAAAATATATTTATTTGCCAACTCTTAATTAAAAGTCTATTTAGCTCAAAAAGTTCTTTCAAATGAAAGAACTTTTTTTATACACATATATCTCTATTATTTTTTTTAAATTTGTTTAAATCATTTATTTAAATTAATGTCGGATAAAATGCTAATTATAGGAATTGCAGGAGGTACTGGAAGTGGTAAAACTACTGTTGTTAACCAGATTATAAATCAACTACCAACAGATGAAGTTTGTGTTATTTCACAGGACTCCTATTATAAAGCAACAGAGGGGCTATCTTATGATGAGAGAGCTAAAATAAATTTTGACCATCCAAGAGCTATAGACTTTGAATTATTAGTAAAGCATTTAAAAGATCTTAAAGGAGGTAATATTATAGATCAACCTGTTTATTCTTTTGTTTCTCATAATAGAACAAAAGATACTATAAAAACGCATCCAAGAAAAGTTGTTATCGTAGAAGGAATCTTGATTTTTAATAATGAGGAATTACGAAGCCTATTTGATATAAAAGTATTTGTTCACGCAGAAACTGATGAGAGGTTGATTCGAAGAATGAAAAGAGATATTACTGAACGTGGTAGAGATATCAATGAAGTTCTAAATAGATATCAAGATACATTGAAGCCAATGCACCAGCAGTTTATCGAACCTACTAAGAATTTTGCAGATATAATAATTCCAAATGATAAATTTAATACTGTTGCTATAGATATTGTAAGAACGGTTATTAACGAGCGGTTATAAAAATGAATTTTAAAAAGATTAAAAGCAATTCTAAAATACTAAAATTTGTTACTAATACTTTTGTACTCATTTTAGTACCTTTTATTATTTGGATGCTTTTCATTGACGACAATTCTTATTTAACACATAGGAAGTATAATATAGAAATTGACAATCTTCAAAAAACAATTCAATTTTATAAAATAGAGATCGCAAAAGATAAGTCAATAATTAAAAGATTTAAAGATTCATTGGAGTTAGAGAGATTTGCCAGAGAGAAATATTTAATGAAAAAAGAAAATGAAGATATTTATATTATAGAATTTGATACTCTGAAAAATGAATAAGTTTCTATTTAATGAATTTGAAGCAACTTCATCCGCTAGTCTATGGAAACAAAAGATTCAAGTAGATTTAAATGGATTAGACTATAATGACACCCTGCTTTGGAAAACTGAAGAAGATATTACTGTAAAACCCTACTATACTTCTGCGGATAGAAAGAATCTAAAAATAATATCACCAAATGAATCTTTTTCTATATGCCAATCTATTTTTATTGATGATGTAAATATCGCAAATTCATTAGCATTAGACGCTTTGAAAAAAGGAGCTGATTCCATTCAATTTACCGCAAACAAAAAATTCAACACAAAACTTTTACTAGAAAATATAAATTTAGGATCTACTAAATTATTCTTTAAGCTTAATTTTTTAGATGAAAATTTTATAAAAAATATTTCTAAAATAATAAATAAGAAAAAAACTTTTTTTCAAATAGATATAATTGGAAATTTAGCAGAAAATGGTAATTGGTTTGACAATTTAAAATCTGATTTTAAAAGATTAGATTCAATAGCAAAAATTACACTAAATACAATCTGTGTAGATGTTTCATTATATGAAAATGCAGGAGCAGGAATAGTTCAACAATTAGCTTATGCACTAGCGCATACGAATGAATATATAGATAAGCTTAATAAAAATATATTAACTAATATTCATTTTATATTTTCTGTAAGAGGTAATTATTTTTTCGAAATTGCAAAATTACGTGCATTTAAAATACTTATAAAAGCTCTATTTAAAGAATACAATATAGAAAATAGTAATATAGAAATATTTGTACAACCTAGTTTACGTAATAAATCTATATATGATTATAATGTAAATATGCTCAGAACAACTTCAGAATGTATGAGTGCCATTTTAGGAGGAGCTAATACAATATCTAATATTTCGTATGATCAGGTTTATCATAAGTCAAACGAGTTCGGTGAAAGAGTCTCAAGAAATCAATTACTCATTTTAAAAGAGGAAGCTAATTTTAAAGATGGGCGATTATTTGCTGAAGGAAGTTATTATATTGAATGTATATCAAACCAACTAGCAGAAAAAGGGTTAGAGCTTTTTAAAAAAATAGAAAAATCTGGAGGATTTTTAAAACTACTAAAAGAAGGAACAATACAAAATAAAATAGCTACAAAAGCGAATAAAGAACAAGAAAAATATAATTCCAAAGAAATAAGTTTTTTAGGGACAAACTTGTACCCAGACTCGTCAAATAAGATGCTTAATGATCTAGAATTATATCCTTTTGTAAAACAACGAAACATAAAAACATTAACAGTACCAATTACAAGAAATAGATTGTCTGAAACTTATGAAAAAGGACGTTTAAATAAAGAAAAAGAGATAAACTAGTAAGGAATCAATATACTTAAGCAATTTAATGATCAGGAAAAATCTTCAACATATAAAATTAGATACAGAAAAAAATTCTGATGTTCGCTTTTTACATGAAAATTTCATTGCGGGTATTGCTCCTAACTTAAGAGGTCCTTACTCAACAATGTATGTAAGAAAACCATGGACTATAAGGCAGTATGCTGGTTTTTCTACAGCAGAAGAAAGTAATGCTTTCTATCGTAGGAATCTAGAAGCAGGTCAAAAAGGATTATCCGTAGCTTTTGATTTAGCAACACATAGAGGTTACGATTCAGATCATGAACGGGTTCAAGGTGACGTAGGAAAGGCAGGAGTTGCTATAGATTCTGTCGAGGATATGAAGATTCTATTTAACAATATTCCGTTAGATAAAATGTCTGTATCAATGACTATGAATGGTGCTGTATTACCAATTTTAGCATTTTATATTGTTGCTGCACAAGAACAAGGTGTTGATATAGGAAATCTGTCAGGGACAATTCAAAATGATATATTAAAAGAGTTTATGGTGCGTAACACATATATTTATCCACCTTCTTCATCTATGAAAATTATTGCAGATATTTTTAAATATACTAGTGCTAATATGCCAAAGTTTAATTCAATTTCAATTTCTGGTTATCATATGCAAGAAGCAGGAGCTACCGAGGAAATTGAACTTGCATATACTCTCGCAAATGGTTTAGAATATCTTAAAAAAGGAATTGAAACAGGGATGGATATTGATACGTTTGCTCCACGAATCAGTTTCTTTTGGGCAATTGGAATGAATCATTTTAAAGAAATTGCCAAGTTAAGAGCAGGGAGAATGTTATGGGCGAAAATTGTAAAGAAATTCAATCCAAAGAACCCAAAATCTTTATCATTAAGAACCCATTGCCAAACAAGTGGATGGAGTTTAACAGAGCAAGATCCATTTAATAATATTGCTAGGACAACAATTGAAGCAATGGCTGCAGTTTTTGGAGGCACACAAAGTTTGCATACAAATGCTCTAGATGAAGCTATAGCATTACCTACTGATTTCTCAGCAAGAATTGCTAGAAATACACAGATATATTTACAAGAAGAAACCTCTATTACTAAAACAGTTGACCCTTGGGCAGGAAGTTATAAAATTGAGCAGTTAACTCAAGAGATAGCTAATAATGCTTGGAAGCTGATTGAAGAAGTTTCCGAATTAGGTGGAATGACTAAAGCTATTGAAAAAGGAATTCCAAAGATGAGAATTGAAGAAGCAGCTGCAAAAAAACAAGCAAGAATAGATAGTGGAAAAGATGTTATAGTTGGAGTTAATAAATATCAATTAAATCAAGAAGATCCTTTACATATTTTAGAAGTTGATAATGAGGCTGTACGAATTTCTCAAATAAAACGTTTACAGAAATTAAAATCTGAAAGAAATAATATAGAAGTTGAAAAATCTTTACTAAATTTAACAAAAGCTGCTAAAACAGGTGAAGAAAACTTATTGGAGCTAGCCGTGAAAGCTGCTAAAAATAGAGCTACTTTAGGAGAAATCTCAGATGCTTTAGAAGCTGTTTTTGGAAGACATAAAGCAATTCATAAAACAATATCTGGCGTGTATAGTAAAGAAATAAAAGACGATAAATTATTTAAAAAAGCTACTGTTTTAACTGATCAGTTTGCAGAACTAGAGGGAAGACGTCCACGGATAATGATTGCAAAACTGGGACAAGATGGTCATGATAGAGGAGCAAAAGTAGTTGCTACAGGCTATGCTGATATTGGCTTTGATGTTGATATTGGACCTCTTTTTCAAACTCCTGAGGAAGCTGCTAAACAAGCCATTGAGAATGATGTTCATATTTTAGGAATATCTTCTTTAGCAGCTGGTCACAAGACACTAGTTCCTAAGGTGATTAAAGCATTAAAAGATTACGGAAGAGAAGATATCATGGTCATTGTTGGAGGGGTTATACCCGCTCAGGATTATCAATATTTATTTGATGCTGGAGCCGTTGGTATTTTCGGTCCCGGAACTAAAATAGCACAAGCTGCAATTGATTTATTAACTATTCTTATAGATAGCATACAGGAATAAAAAAATAAAAAAAATAAAAACCCTCAAGAGTATTAAAATTTTGAGGGTTTTTATTGCTTTATCTAATCTTTAGGCTTGACCTGTAGGGCCAAAGTTCATTGGAATAGGAGGTTGCTCGGAATCTTTTATTTCACCATGTGCATTCTCAAACTTTCTTACATTATCAGCTAGAGCTTTGGTAAGCCTTTTAGCATGTTGGGGAGTTAATATAATTCTTGACTTTACCTTTGCTTTAGGAACACCTGGCATAATATTTATAAAATCAACAATAAATTCTGACATTGAGTGATTAATAATTGCCAAATTAGAATAAGTACCTTCAGCTATCGCTTGATCTAATTCAATGTTTAATTGTCCTTCTTTATTTTTATTCTCTTCCATGATTAATTCCCTTAAGTTATAAAATTATTTAGTTATTAGAAATAAAAAAAAGTTGAATTGAATCATGTAAAAATTACATTAAACAATTCAACTTTTATATTTTAAACGATGAAACGTTTATTAAAAACTTTTTTCTATTTCATCTTTAGGTCCTACTAGAATATGATCATATTTTCTCATACCCGTTCCTGCTGGTATTTTCTTACCAACAATTACATTTTCTTTCAATCCTTCTAAAGTATCTATTTTACCGTTAACAGCAGCTTCATTTAAGACTTTAGTTGTCTCTTGGAAAGATGCAGCAGAAATAAATGACTTCGTTTGTAATGAAGCTCTTGTAATACCTTGCAGGACTTGCTCTGCAGTTGCTGGCTTAGCATCTCTTGCTTCAACTAAATTCTGATCATTTCTTCTTAATAAAGAATTTTCATCTCTTAATTGACGAGCAGATATAATCTGACCAGCTTTTAAGTTTTCTGAATCTCCTGAATTTTCAACAACTTTCATTCCATAGATAGCATCATTGTCTTTGATAAAGTCAATTTTATGGATCAATTGATTTTCTAAAAATAAAGTATCTCCAGAATCAATAATCTTCACTTTACGCATCATTTGACGAACTACTACTTCGAAATGTTTATCATTAATCTTCACACCTTGTAAACGATATACTTCTTGAATCTCATTTACTAAGTATTCTTGAACAGCAGAAGGCCCTTTAATTCTTAATATATCTGAAGGAGTTGTTGCTCCATCTGATAAAGGCATTCCTGCTTTAATAAAGTCATTTTCTTGAACTAAAATCTGATTAGAAAGTTTAACTAAGTATTTACTTAAATCACCAGTTTTAGACTCTACTATGATTTCTCTATTACCACGTTTTATTTTTCCAAAAGAAACTACACCGTCAATTTCTGAAACAACAGAAGGATTCGATGGGTTACGTGCTTCAAATAATTCTGTTACACGAGGTAAACCTCCTGTAATATCACCTGCTTTACCAGATTTACGCGGTATTTTCACTAATGTATGTCCAGAATCTACTTTATCTCCATCACTAACCATTAAGTGAGCGCCTACTGGTAAACTATAAGAACGTAAAGCATTACCATCTTTATCTTCAATGATTAGAGAAGCTATAATTTTCTTGTTTTTAGAATCAGTCATTACTTTCTCTTGAAAACCAGTTTGTTCATCAATTTCAACAGAGTAATTTACACCTTGCTCTAAATTGTCGAATTTTACTTTTCCTTCAAATTCAGAAACAATAACCCCGTTAAATGGATCCCATTGACAAATTACATCTCCTTTTTTAATACTTGTTCTTGTTTTATTAAAGATAGATGATCCATAAGGAATGATATTTGTACTTAAAGTAATACCTGTTTTCTTATCAATGATTTTAATTTCAGCAGTTCTTGAAATTACAATATCTATATCTTTACCATCATTATCTTTACCACTAACTGTACGTAAATCATCTACAGAAACTTTTCCTTCAAATTTAGCAGTTAATTTATTTTCTTCAGATATATTTCCTGCTACACCACCAACGTGGAATGTACGTAATGTTAACTGAGTACCTGGCTCTCCAATAGATTGTGCTGCAATTACACCAACTGCTTCACCAATTTGTACTTTTTTACGAGTAGATAAACTTTGTCCGTAACATTTTGCACAAATCCCTTTATTAGATTCACATGTTAAAGCAGATCTAACCTCTACTCTATCGATACCAGATGCCTGAATTGCATCAGCAATTTTAATTGAAATTGATTCACCTGCTCCTACTAACAAATCATCAGAATTTGGAACAAATACATCTTGCAAAGAAATACGCCCTTCAATTCTATCTGATAAAGATTCTACAATCTCATCGTTTTTCTTTAACGGAGTAACTTCTAACCCTCTTAATGTACCACAGTCTTCTTCGTTAACGATAACATCTTGAGAAACATCTACTAGTCTACGTGTTAGATATCCGGCATCTGCCGTTTTTAAAGCAGTATCTGCTAAACCTTTACGTGCACCGTGAGTAGAAATGAAGTATTCATGAATGGATAATCCTTCCTTAAAGTTAGAAAGAATTGGATTCTCAATGATTTCACCACCTCCTGCAGTAGATTTTTTAGGTTTTGCCATTAATCCACGCATACCTGTTAACTGACGAATCTGTTCTTTAGATCCACGAGCTCCAGAATCAAGCATCATATATACTGAGTTGAAACCTTGTTGATCTTCACGTAAACGTTTCATAGATAACTCAGTCAAATCATTATTGGTTCTACCCCAAATATCAATTACCTGATTGTAACGCTCTTTTTGCGTTAACATACCCATATTATAATTCATTATAATTCCATCAACTTCCTTGTTTGCTTCAGCAATCATAGAAGTTTTCTCTTTAGGTATAATAATATCTCCTAAACTGAATGATAAACCACCTTGAAAGGCAAATTTATAACCCATGTTTTTTATTTCGTCTAAGAAATCTCCTGTTGTAGGAATATCTGTAGCTTTTAAAATACCACCAATAATTCCTCTTAAGTTTTTCTTAGTTAATACTTCATTAATATAACCAGCAGCAGCAGGAACAACTTCATTAAATAAAACTCTACCAACAGTCGTCGCTATGATTTTAGTTACTTGTTCTCCATTCTCAACATCTTGTGTTCTTACCTTAATACCAGCATTTAAATCTACCATTTCTTCGTTAAAAGCAATAGTAACTTCTTCAGGTGAATAAAAAGTTAATCCTTCTCCTTTAATTGGTACTTCTGGAGTAGAAATTCTCTCTTTAGTCATATAATATAAACCAAGTACCATATCCTGAGAAGGAACAGTAACTGGAGCGCCATTTGCAGGATTTAAGATATTATGAGAAGCTAACATTAATATTTGTGCTTCTAAGATAGCTTCTGGTCCTAATGGTAAGTGAACAGCCATTTGATCTCCATCAAAATCGGCATTAAAGGCAGTACAAACTAACGGGTGAAGTTGTATTGCTTTTCCTTCAATTAATTTAGGTTGAAATGCTTGTATACCAAGTCTGTGTAAAGTAGGAGCTCTGTTTAATAAAACCGGATGCCCTTTAATTACATTTTCTAAAATATCCCAAACAACTGGTTCTTTTCTATCTATTATTTTTTTTGCAGATTTTACAGTTTTTACAATACCTCTTTCAATCAACTTACGGATTACAAATGGCTTATAAAGTTCTGCTGCCATATCCTTAGGGATACCACATTCTGATAATTTTAACTCTGGCCCAACAACAATTACAGAACGTGCAGAATAATCAACACGCTTCCCTAATAAATTCTGACGGAAACGACCTTGTTTACCTTTTAATGAATCTGATAAAGATTTTAAAGGTCTATTTGATTCTGTTTTTACTGCAGATGATTTACGAGTGTTATCAAACAATGAATCTACTGATTCTTGTAACATACGTTTTTCATTACGTAAAATAACTTCTGGAGCTTTTATCTCTACTAACCTTTTTAAACGATTATTTCTGATAATTACTCTTCTGTATAGGTCATTTAAGTCTGAAGTTGCAAAGCGACCTCCATCTAATGGAACTAATGGACGTAATTCTGGTGGTATTACCGGAACTACTTTCATTATCATCCATTCTGGATTATTTTCTCTGTTTTTCTGAGAATCTTTAAATGCTTCAACAACATTTAAACGCTTTAAAGCTTCTGTTTTTCTTTGTTTAGAAGTTTCTGTATTAGCTTTATGTCTTAATTCAAAAGACAAGGCTTCTAAATCAATACGTGCTAATAAATCAATTAAACACTCAGCACCCATTTTTGCAATAAACTTGTTTGGGTCTGAATCATCTAAATATTGATTTTCTTGAGGAATTTCTTCTAAAATATCTAAATATTCTTCTTCTGTTAAGAAGTCCATTTTTTGTAAAGATTCACCTTCAGGGTTTTTTGCAATACCTGGTTGAATTACTACATATCTTTCGTAGTAAATAATCATATCTAACTTTTTAGACGGTAAACCTAAAAGGTATCCCATTTTGTTAGGTAATGATCTAAAATACCAAATATGAGCTACAGGTACCACTAAATTAATGTGACCTACTCTATCTCTACGTACTTTTTTCTCTGTTACTTCTACTCCACATCTGTCACAAACGATTCCTTTATAACGGATTCTTTTGTATTTTCCACAAGCACATTCATAGTCTTTTACAGGACCAAAAATACGCTCACAAAATAAACCATCTCTTTCTGGTTTGTGGGTACGATAATTAATTGTTTCTGGTTTTAAAACTTCACCTTTAGATATCTTTAAAATAGACTCTGGTGATGATAAACCAATTGAGATTTTATTAAACTTTTTTACAGTGTACTTCTCGTGTTTTCTTGCCATGGTAATGGATTCGAATTAAAATTGTAAAAACTGCCTCAATGAGACTTATTAATATATGATACGCAGAAATTAATTTAAATTAACTTCTGCCATCAATTTTGCTATTCTTCTAATCTAACGTCTAAGCCTAAACCTTTAAGTTCATGCATTAAAACATTAAATGATTCAGGTAAACCTGGTTCTGGCATAGACTCCCCTTTAACTATACTTTCGTATGTTTTGGCTCTTCCCATTACATCATCAGATTTAACAGTTAATATTTCTCTTAAAATACTAGATGCTCCATATGCCTCTAATGCCCATACTTCCATCTCTCCAAAACGTTGACCTCCAAATTGTGCTTTACCACCTAATGGCTGTTGTGTAATTAAGGAATAAGGACCTATAGAACGTGCATGCATTTTATCTTCAATCATATGACCTAACTTAATCATATAAATGATACCAACTGTTGCTGGCTGATCGAAACGTTTTCCTGTTCCTCCATCATATAAATAAGTATGTCCAAATCTTGGGACATCAGCTTTATCTGTTATTTCATTAATCTGATCTAAAGATGCTCCATCAAAAATTGGAGTAGCATATGTTGTACCTAATTTCTGACCTGCCCAACCAAGAACAGTCTCATAAATCTGACCAATATTCATACGTGATGGTACACCTAATGGATTTAATACAATATCAACTGGAGTTCCATCCTCTAAGAAAGGCATATCTTCAGCTCTAACTATACGAGCGACAATACCTTTGTTACCGTGACGACCCGCCATTTTATCACCTACTTTTAACTTACGCTTTTTAGCTATATATACTTTCGCTAATTTTAAGATTCCTGCTGGCAATTCATCACCTACAGAAATTGTAAATTTTTGACGACGTAAACTACCTTGTAAATCATTTACTTTAATTTTATAATTGTGAACTAATTCACCAACTAAAGAATTTAGGTTATCATCTGTTGTCCAAGATCCTGTTAAGTGAACATAATCATCTACAGAGTTTAACATTTTAAGTGTATACTTTTTACCTTTTGGTAATACTTCTTCACCTAAATCATTAAATACTCCTTGGGATGTTTTCCCACTTATTAGACCAAACAATTTGTCTATTAAACTATCTTTTAGAACTTCAAATTTAGTCACAAAAGAAGATTCTAAGGCAACTACTGCTTCTTTGTCTCTTATTCTCTTGCTCTTATCTTTTACTGCTCTTCTAAATAATTTTTTATCAATTACCACACCCCTTAATGAAGGAGAAGCTTTTAATGATGCATCTTTCACATCACCTGCTTTATCTCCAAAAATTGCGCGTAATAATTTTTCTTCTGGGGTTGGATCTGACTCTCCTTTAGGCGTAATCTTACCAATTAAGATATCACCAGGATTTACTTCAGCTCCGATGCGTATCATTCCATTTTCATCTAAATCTTTTGTTGCTTCTTCAGAAACGTTAGGAATATCATTAGTTAACTCTTCAGTTCCTAATTTCGTATCTCTTACATCTAATGAATACTCATCAATATGAATCGATGTAAATATATCTTCACGAACAACTTTCTCAGAAATTACAATCGCATCCTCAAAATTATACCCTTTCCATGGCATAAAGGCTACTTTCATATTTATCCCTAAGGCTAATTCTCCCTTTTGTGTAGCATATCCTTCACAAAGAACTTGACCTTCTTCTACTCTATCACCTTTTTGTACAATTGGCTTTAAATTGATATTTGTTCCTTGATTGGTCTTTCTGAATTTAATTAAGTTATAAGATTTCTGGTCAGATTCAAAACTAACTAGTTTTTCTTCATCTGTTCTATCGTACTTAATTGTAATTTTATTTGCATCAACATACTCTACTAAACCTTTCCCTTCAGCATTGATTAAGATTCTTGAGTCTTTTGCAACTCTTCTTTCTAAACCTGTACCAACAATTGGTGCTTGAGGACGTAATAATGGAACTGCTTGACGCATCATGTTAGAACCCATTAATGCACGATTGGCATCATCATGTTCTAAAAATGGAATTAAAGACGCTGATATAGAAGCAATTTGGTTTGGAGCAACATCCATATAATCTAACTCTTTTGGAGTTACTACTGGAAAATCACCTCCTTCACGTGAGATAACTCTATCTCCCATAAAATTACCTTTTGCATCAATATTAATATTAGATTGTGCAAACTTCAAACCTTCTTCTTCTTCAGCACTTAAATAAATATGCTCTTGACTTAAATCAACATTTCCGTCTATAACCTTTTTGTAAGGTGTTTCAATGAATCCTAAATGATTCACTTTTGCAAAAACAGATAAAGAAGAAATTAAACCAATGTTTGGTCCCTCTGGAGTTTCAATCGGACAAAGACGACCGTAATGAGTATAGTGAACATCACGAACCTCAAAACCTGCTCTTTCTCTTGATAAACCACCTGGTCCAAGTGCTGATAAACGACGTTTATGAGTAATCTCTGCTAATGGATTTGTTTGATCCATAAATTGAGATAACTGATTTGTACCGAAAAATGAATTAATTACTGATGACAAAGTCTTCGCATTAATTAAATCTATAGGAGTAAACACCTCATTGTCACGAACATTCATACGCTCACGAATAGTTCTAGCCATACGAGCTAAACCAACACCAAACTGTTGAGCTAATTGCTCACCTACAGTTCTTACACGACGGTTAGATAAGTGATCAATATCATCAACCTCTGCTTTTGAATTAATCAATTCAATCAGATACTTAATAATTGTAATGATGTCAAGTTTACTTAATACTTTTTGCTCTATTGGTTCATTTAGACCTAATTTTGTATTCATTCTAAAACGACCAACTTCACCTAAGTTGTAACGTTGTTCAGAGAAAAATAATTTATCAATAATTCCTCTTGCAGTTTCCTCATCTGGCGGTTCTGCATTTCGTAATTGTCTATAGATATGTTCTACGGCTTCTTTCTCAGAGTTTGTAGGATCTTTTTGAAGTGTATTATGGATGATTGAATAGTCTGCGTGTAAATTATCTTGCTTGTGTAACAGGATTGTTTTTGCACCAGCTTCAATTATCTCATCAATGTGTTCTTTATCTAAAACTGTATCTCTATCTAAGATAATTTCATTTCTCTCAATAGATACAACTTCACCAGTGTCTTCATCAACAAAATCTTCATGCCAAGTTTTCAAAACTCTAGCTGCTAATTTACGACCTAATACTTTTTTTAATCCAGCTTTAGATACTTTGACTTCTTCTGCTAAGTTAAATATCTCTAAAATATCTTTATCTCTTTCAAAACCTATGGCTCTAAATAAAGTTGTTACTGGTAATTTTTTCTTTCTATCAATATAAGCATACATTACTTGATTGATATCGGTAGCAAATTCAATCCAAGAACCTTTAAAAGGAATTACTCTTGCTGAATATAATTTTGTACCGTTTGCATGAAATGATTGTCCAAAAAATACACCAGGAGATCTATGAAGTTGTGAAACAACAACACGTTCAGCTCCATTAATAACGAATGTACCAGAATTGGTCATGTAAGGGATTGTTCCAAGATAAACATCTTGAACAATTGTTTCGAAATCTTCGTGCTCTGGATCTGTACAGAAAAGCTTTAAACGAGCTTTTAAAGGAACACTATGTGTTAATCCTCTTTCTATACATTCTTGAATGCTGTACCTTGGGGGGTCTACAAAATAATCTAAAAATTCTAAAACGAATTGATTTCTTGTATCTGTAATTGGGAAATTATCCATGAAGGTTTTGTATAAACCTTCCTCACCTCTTTCTTCTGCTTTTGTTTGTAATTGGAAAAAATCTTGAAAAGATTTTACCTGAATATCTAGAAAATCTGGATAATCTGAAACTAATTGCGAAGTTGCGAAGTTGATTCTTTCTGTGGTGTTTTTAGTTGCCAAAAGAGAATATATTTTTGATTAAAATCTAAATTAAAATAAAAAACGAATATATACACAAAATGGTTTAGGCCTAAAAATCAAAATTTTAGTACCTAAACCTATATTTGTTTCCCGAAGTTATTCGGGGTAAAACTTACTTAAGTTCTACCTCTGCTCCAGCTTCTTCTAAAGATTTTTTAAGACCTTCTGCCTCATCTTTAGATACACCTTCTTTTACTGCTGCCGGTGCGCTATCAACGATACCTTTAGCTTCTTTTAATCCTAATCCAGTTAATTCCTTAACTAGTTTTACAACTGCTAGTTTAGAACCACCTGCTGCTTTTAAGATTACATCAAATTCTGTTTGAGCTTCAGCCTCTTCACCAGCTGCTGCTGGTCCTGCTACTGCTACAGCTGCTGCTGCTGGTTCGATACCATACTCATCTTTTAAAATAGTAGCTAATTCATTAACCTCTTTTACTGTTAAGTTAACTAATTGCTCTGCGAAATCTTTTAAATCTGCCATTTTAATTGTTTTTAAAAATTGTTTTATTATTGTTTATTTGTGCGCTAATTATTTTTCAGATAACGTTGTTAAAATACCTGAAAGCTTGTTACCTCCTGATTGTAATGCTGAAATAACATTCTTAGCAGGTGATTGTAATAATGAGATAATATCTCCAATAAGTTCTTCTCTAGATTTGATGTTTACAAGAGCATCTAATTGATCATCACCAATATAAACTGACTCTTCTGCGTAAGCACCTTTTAAGAAAGGTTTATCAGATTTTTTTCTAAACTCTTTAATTAGTTTTGCTGGTGCATTTGCGGCCTCAGCAACTAACATAGATGTATTACCCTTTAATACTGATGGTAAGTCTCCGAAATCTTTATCTGAGGCCTCCATTGCTTTTGAAAGCAAAGTATTTTTAACTACAGATAGTTGAACGCCTGCTTTAAAACAAGCTCTACGTAAATTAGATGTTGTTGTTGCGTCTAATCCTGATATATCTGCTAAGTAAATTGTACTTGTATCTGCTAACTTTACTGTTAATTCTTGAATCACTTGTGATTTTTCCTCTCTAGTCATAATTATAGGTTTTTACTGCTATTAAACAGATTTTACATCAAGTTGTAAACTTGGACTCATAGTACTAGACATGAAAACACTCTTAATGTATGTTCCTTTAGCTGTAGTTGGTTTCAGTTTAATAATTGTTTGAATTAATTCGTTTGCATTGTCTGCAATCTTATCTGCATCAAAAGAAACTTTACCAATTGCTGCATGAATAATACCTGTTTTGTCAACTTTAAAGTCAATTTTACCAGCTTTTACATCTTTAACAGCTTTTGCTACATCCATTGTTACTGTACCTGTCTTTGGGTTAGGCATCAATCCTCTTGGCCCTAAAACTCTACCCAAAGGTCCTAATTTACCCATTACACTTGGCATAGTAATAATTACATCAACATCGGTCCAACCTCCCTTGATTTTTTGTAAAAACTCATCTAAACCGACATAATCAGCACCAGCCTCTAGAGCCTCTGCTTCTTTATCTGGTGTAACTAGAGCTAATACTTTTACATCTTTACCTGTACCATGTGGTAAAGTAACGACTCCTCTTACCATTTGATTGGCTTTACGAGGGTCTACTCCTAATCTAATCGCTAAATCTACTGATGCATCAAACTTTACAGTAGTAATATCTTTGATTAATGCTGAAGCCGCATTTATATCGTAAGACGTACTTATGTCTACTTTAGCATATGCTACTTTTTGCTTTTTTGTTAATCTTGCCATTTTACTAATTTTTATAAAGTTTATGCTGGTGCATCACCTTTTACTGTTAAACCCATAGAGCGTGCTGTACCTGCGATCATTTTCATAGCCGAAGAGATTTTAAAAGCATTTAAATCTACCATTTTATCTTCTGCGATAACTTTAATTTGATCCCAAGTAACTGATGCTACTTTTTTCCTGTTTGGTTCACCTGAACCTTTTTTTATTTTGGCCGCTTCTAGTAACTGTACTGCTGCAGGAGGAGTTTTTACAACAAAATCAAATGATTTGTCTTTGAAAACAGTAATAACAACAGGTAAAACTTTACCTTGTTTGTCTTGCGTTCTTGCATTAAACTGTTTACAGAACTCCATAATGTTAACACCAGCAGCTCCTAAAGCGGGTCCAACCGGCGGCGATGGATTCGCTGCGCCTCCCCTAACTTGTAACTTAACTACTTTACTAACTTCTTTTGCCATTTTTTAAAAATGTTTAATGATATGTTTTAAAGTTGGAAGCTATAAAACACATCGGTAAATATATATTTGTGTAACAATTATATCTTTTCTACTTGCATATAACTTAATTCTAATGGTGTTTTTCTTCCAAAGATTTTTACCATTACTTCAAGTTTACGCTTTTCTTCATTTACTTTTTCTATTGTTCCATCAAAACCATTGAATGGTCCATCAATAACTTTTACAGTTTCTCCTTTATCAAAAGGTATAGCGACATTTTCATCTTGTATAGACAACTCATCAACTTTACCCAACATTCTATTAACTTCAGATTTTCTCATTGGTACTGGTTCTCCTCCTTTAGTTTCACCTAAAAAACCAATTACACCAGTGATTGATCTAATAACATGAGGAACTTCTCCTGAAAGGTTTGCCTCTACCATTATATAACCTGGAAAATAAACTTTTTCCTTATGAACTTTTTTACCATCCCTAATTTGAATTACCTTCTCTTTAGGAACAAGTACTTGACTAACAAAATCCGAAAGCCCTAATCGATTGATTTCAGACTCAATATAAGACTGAACTTTGTTTTCTTGACCTCCTATAGCTCTTACAACATACCATTTCATTACCGAGTCAGTTGCCATAATTAGTTAGAATTTACAAAATTAAAATACCAATCTAATCCTCCTTGAAAAACATAATCTATACCTGCAACAGCTAAAGCGAATATAATAGTAAAGACAGCTACAGTTGTTGTTGATTTCTGAGCATCTGCTTTAGATATCCATGTCATATGGTTATTTAATTCTTCAAAAGAATCTTTGATGTATTGAATAAACTTCATTAGTTATAAATGTTTTTATTTGCACGGGCGGAGAGATTCGAACTCCCGACAGCTGGTTTTGGAGACCAGTGCTCTACCGCTGAACTACGCCCGTCTCTATATTATATTCGTAAAGGTATCCCGAAAAAATCGGGACACCCTTTAAATTTGTTGGTAGTAAATTAAACTAAATTTAGTCTAAAATCTCAGTTACCTGACCAGCTCCAACTGTTCTTCCTCCTTCACGAATTGCAAAACGTAAACCTATACTTAATGCAATTGGCTGGATTAAATCAACTGTAATTGTTAAGTTATCTCCTGGCATTACCATTTCTACACCATCAGGTAATTGAATATTACCAGTTACATCTGTAGTTCTTACATAGAACTGTGGACGATAGTTATTATGAAATGGAGTGTGACGTCCACCTTCTTCTTTTTTAAGGACATAAACCTCTGCTTTAAACTTAGCATGAGGAGTTACAGAACCTGGCTTACAGATTACCATACCTCTTTTTATATCTTCTTTTGCAACACCTCTTAATAAGATACCTGCATTATCTCCTGCCTCACCTCTATCTAAAATTTGACGGAACATTTCGATACCAGTAATGGTAGATTGCAATTTTTCAGCACCCATACCTATAATATCTACAGAATCTCCTGAATTTGCAATACCAGTTTCGATACGTCCTGTTGCTACAGTTCCACGACCAGTAATTGAAAATACATCTTCAATAGGCATTAAAAAATCTTTATCAACTTCTCTTAACGGCTCTTCGATCCAAACATCAACTTGCGCCATTAATTCTAAAACAGTATCAACCCACTGTTGCTCACCATTTAAAGCTCCTAGAGCAGATCCAGATACTATAGGACCATTATCTCCATCATACTCATAGAATGATAATAATTCTCTAACTTCCATATCTACTAATTCTAACATCTCTTCGTCTCCATCTAACATGTCAACTTTGTTCAAGAAAACAACCATACGAGGAATACCTACTTGGCGACCTAATAAGATATGCTCTCTTGTCTGAGGCATTGGCCCATCTGTTGCAGCAACTACTAAAATAGCACCGTCCATTTGAGCAGCACCTGTTACCATGTTCTTAACATAATCCGCGTGACCTGGACAATCTACGTGAGCATAGTGACGATTTGCTGTTTGATATTCTACATGCGAAGTATTAATTGTAATACCTCTTTCTTTTTCTTCTGGAGCATTATCAATCTGATCAAAAGATTTAGCTTCAGAGAAACCTGCATCAGCTAATACTTTAGTAATAGCCGCAGTTAAAGTTGTTTTACCGTGATCTACGTGTCCGATAGTACCAAT